>OGMI01000710.1_pt1 | contig 12005 bp, 9 predicted proteins | sample 1573201 | NCBI WGS metagenome assembly OGMI01 (sample SAMEA2582012, study PRJEB24529) | metagenome | biome: Human gut stool | place: China | collected 2011
TGCTATTGCTAGAAAGCCCATTGCCGAGTGGTTCAAAGAGTAATTCGACAAGCTATGGCAGAGCATACACCGATCTATACAGTCGCAAAGGAAAGGTAGGGGAATGAAGATATAACCGTTTTATCTTGTTGGAAAAAAGAGCCGTTCATAATACTTACGAATTGCTTTTTCACTATATTTGCAGTTAAATAAACAGAAGTTTTAATTCCTATTATTGACATCATGAAGAAGATATTTAAAGTTTTTAGTTTGAGCATATTAGGCTTATTGCTCTTAACTGTATTAGCCCTATTGTTAGTACGTTATGTATTCAACAGACAATTAAATGAACCCTTAGGAAAGGATAAGATAGAACTATTAAAGAACGCTGGTGAGTATGCACCAGATAGTGTGTCATATAATTTTGTTTATCAGCAAGATACTGCCAAAGCACAGCAAATCCGTGAATACTTCAGATTAGATACCATTGTGAAACCTACAGAAGTCACATGGAATAGAGCTATTGCATTGGCACGTTTCGTAGCCAAGAATATTCCTCATGCCAATCAAAATAACTATCCAAAGAAATGTAACGCAATAGGACTTTGGGAATATACCCGCACGATAGAGCCAGCTTTTAACTGCCGCCTCCATTCAATCCTTTTGCATGAGTTATTGCTGTCGGAAGGAATAGTGAATCGTTTTGTCACTTGCCTTCCCGCTGATTCGTTAGATTCTGACTGTCATGTGGTAAATCAAGTATGGCTACCCGAAATACAAAAATGGGCTATGCTTGATTCCGATATGAGAGCTTGGGCAGAAGATGAAAACGGAACACCTCTTTCTCTCGCTGAAATGCGCGAACGTTACATAAACGGACAAGAAATTATATACCGCCCCTTATTAGATTCAGAAAATAATTTCAATTATTACAAGATGTATTGGGCCAAAAACCTCTATTGGTTTATATCTTGGGAGGTAACTGGTTATAGCCGTGAAGATAATAATCCTGCATTCAGCAACCATGACCGCGAGATAATACTTGTTCCTAAAGGGTTCAGTGGCTTTGACTTAAGCGACAAATCAGTACTAACTACGGATGAATCACGTTTTTGGGCCGTACCGGATAGTTTGACCGTTTCACTGTAACTTCAGAGTTGGGAATGACTCTATTTCAACGGTCAAGAACTGTCATCAACCAACAGCAACAGATATCAATAAATATCCGGTTTTTCCAAAGTTCTACTTCGGGAAAAGTAAGGAAAAACAGAGATTAACAAAGCCTCCGGCAAGGTAGCTCTCCGGAGGCTTTTTGCATTTGCACATATCAGAAAACAAAAAGAAAGTAATATCGGAGTATTACACCCCAAAAACGCTCTGCCGGCTGTTGCATAATGAAACGACATACTTGGCTGATCGGTGTGGTTCTCCCTCCATGCGGATAAATTCCGGTAACAAAATGACAAAGCAGATTCCCCTAACACATTACAGCCCGTGAATGGGCTGAATGATTTTTTTTGCCAACCGATTTTATAAAATTGCCGCCGATAGTTCGTACTTTCAGAAAAAGATGTTACATTTGCAAATGAAAGAGTTATTTGACAGCATAGCAATGTAAAGCGCTGAAATTCGCACGGTTACTAACTCGTTACCGCTACTTCTCAAATAATTCGCTAAGAGTTTATTCTTCAATCGGTTAAATCCAATCGAGAAAAATCTAAAATAATCTATGTCCCGACTAAGTGACCTATATAAAGCAATGGAAACATTGCGCAAAGAAGGTCTTTCGTTAAATGAAGACCTCGAAAAACAAGTAAGTGATTTGGAAGAGAACATCATCAAAAAAGAAATCCTTCCGATTGTAACGGAGACGATTGCACCGGCTTTAAAGCAAGTGCAGCGTGAATTAGTGCTTGTTGTGGATTATGTACCCGGCTCGCCTATTAGCGTACATTTGTCTCGCAAACGAAATTTCACAGCAGATATAGCGGATGCCAAAGAGATTCTTCCTGATCCACAGGTGGAACATAAGGAAATAGGTAAGACCGGGCCGAAAGGCGAAATTGCACCGGCTACTCGATTAAAGATTACATTTGCTGATGGTCACGTGATTCAAGAGCCACAAGCAGCTGAGACTTTTCGTAACTTTGGAATACCTTTGTTAGTTCCTTATACAAAGGACTTTGAGAGAATTACCCAATTTTGAGGTAATGACTTGGCAACTGTGACATTTGCTGCGTTCTTCCTCATTTTGCTTCAAAGCAATAGCTCGTGGTGCAAATATATGATATTGGGGTGGAAACAGCAAATGTCCACCCCAATAATTATCAATAATTGTCAGTTAAGGAAATAGAATATCCTCTTTTGATATATTCCAATTATCAAAACTAAATTTCCACCGTTCCTCCATAAATTGCAGCATCAACAAACCACGCTTCTTTATTTCATCTGGAGTCCATTCTTTATGTTTAGAAACTTCAATTTCACTATACGAGCCATTATAGTATCCTATTTCTTTTCCGTCTTTGTTTAGCAGACATTTCTTTTTGTCAAAATCGTAATTCTGCAACTTTGAATTTTTAGAACGATTTAATAGTAATAGATTTCCCAAAGAATTCAAATACTGACGTTTTTCTGAAGGTTTAAGATGCCCAAAACGATTTTTCCAATAAATATCATTAGGTGATTGTGGGTATATGTGTTCAATTGTATCCTCTTTCTTTCTCTTGTTAAAGTCCTCCCAAGAGACTTTCATATTAGCATTGTCTTGTAGGTACAATTCATATTCATAGAGAAAATACCTAAGTCCGCTCCATGAATAAAAGCCTTCTCTATCATTTTTTGAGAATAGTTCTTTTATATGATTTTTGAATCTTTCCAAATCAAACCATCCATAATAGTTTTCATCGTCTTCCCCATCCGTCAAAAAGTCAATATCTGCCGTAATTGTTTCTATATCCAACTGTCCCATATAATACTCTCTTGTCTTTCTGTAAAGATTGCTATTTTGCGTATTTGAAGAACGGTGTGATACAGCAAAAACCAAGAAATTGAATCTTTCACAAGCATCTAAAAAATTCCAAATTAAATCCTCATTGGTTTCTTTGGTAAATACAGCCATTATCATTGGAAGGAAAGCACCCCAGCCAACTCGTTCTAACTTCTGAATGTGCTCTTTTATTCTATCTGAATGGTTAGAATATTGGATGTTAAATATGTAGAACCATTGTTTTACACACTTAGATAGGCTGTCGATATAATTTTTTATATCTTTAATTGAGATATTCCCACTTAATACATTTTTTGCGGTGAATTTTTTCTTAAGTAAAAACTCGGCATACACATCAGATTGACTTCTATCGTATGTGAAATACATTATCCAATGATTAAACAAGAAGTCATCATCATCTAATGGATTATCTTTGTTTTTACCTAAATATTCATATATGGTTTTCCATGTTTCATTAATATCTGTTCTTAATCGTCCTTTTGTTTCATCATCTTCATGTAATAAAGTGGACAAATATATTAGACGGTTTTTTAGTAGTTCCAAATGAGACAAATCTTTTCCTCTATTGTTCATTGTCTCAAATGTTACATATACATCTAATGAGTCATCTATTTCATAATAATTGAATTTCAACCTGTTTATTGCCTTATCAAAGATAGCTTCTTTATCCTCTTTACTCAATGACTTAAGTCTATTTTTGAAATATTCTTTTGCAAACATAAGATTTGCTGTATACAATGTTTCGGGATACTTGTCTGCAGCAGAGGATTCTTGTTCTAAAATCTTTGTCTTGAAATACTCATCGCTTGGATTATCCTTTTCATATCCAAATACAAAAGACTTATATAGCTGGTTGTAAGAACGATACAAAAAACGGTCTATCCATTCACTCTTTTGTCCGTAATTAATGCCTTCATTGTCATTAAACGTACATAAAATTTCATGCAATAAGATAATTAAAGTAGTCAATCTCTGCTGTCCATCTATTACATAATATGCGGACAGCCCCTTTTTGAGAAGCCATAAATCATCTTTCCATTTTTCGATATTGGATACCTCATTTGCATTTATTGGTTCTACTGTCAATAATCCAATATAATGTATTTTATTGGGGCTAAGGTTTTGGATATCTTCCCAAAAGTCATCTAACTGGCGTTCTTCCCAAGAATAGCCACGTTGAAAATCAGGAATACGAAAAATTTTATTGTTGAATATTTCTGATAATGACAAAAGCTTTGTATCGCTCATACTTTTAGACTGCTAATCAATTTTTGTTTTCTATATATTCTAATATGTCATCCATCGTTGCTTTGAAAAAACGACCATAATCGCTTGATACATTTATAGGCTCCCAGATTTTGAAGCACTTTTGTCCTAATGAACGACTAAAAGAAAGTTGGTATTTTTTTCCACATACCGTAAAATCAAAGACCTCACCCTTTGTTCCTGTCTCTAAGGCTTCTGATAGGTCTTTCAAATTTTTAATCATCTCATCTTTACTGCCAAGAAAAAAAACGATTGGTTGATGATATTTTGAATTATTAGGTAAAGTTACAGAATACACTTCTACTTCATCTATAATTGTTTTATTTAGCGCCACAGAACCATTTGTAAAAGATTTCACTTTCTCGATTTTAGCAACTTTTTTTAGTTGAGCATTTGTGTAGGTTGGCACAGACAATAGTAATGTTAAGACAAGTATGCACTTTAAACATACACTTGTTCTCTTTAATACTCTCATAATTAGATACGTTTAAATTGTTAAAAATAAGCGTGAACCGTATGCCACACTCTTACTTGAAGGTCGTAGGAAACCTTGAATACAGATGTAACAATAGCAGCCCACGCTATAGCGTGAGAACCACTATGCTATCCTTGTATTCAGATTGAAAATTTCCTACGTTTTCAAGTACAAGATAAGCATAACGCTTCTTCTTTTTCTCGTATGTCTTTGAAAAGGGTTGCCCCAATCCGAATACAAAAGTATAAAAAATCCGTGATATGTCATTCAACTATCACGGACTTTATTTTGATTTACAAATTAATACCCCGATTTTGTCTCCTTGCTTGTGGTCTCAGCTTCTCAATAAACTCCTCTTTCTTCCGTCTGAACCAACTGACATGTGAAACTCCGTCTATGTGGAGGTTGAAATTCCCCTCCTTGTCCTCTTTCAGTGAGCATATCGTTTTGTCTGCCTTGAAATGCTGGTTAAACTCACAAGAATAGAGTTCCCCTTTGATGGAAACATCCTTGAACGTGCATAACTTTCTGATGAGGGCATCGCCAAAGTTCAGCGTATCACGCAGAAATTTGATGGTTGGCATCAGCTTCTCCACATACGGGAAATAGTGCTTGACATAATCCACGAATTCGGACAGCTTGCGGTGCCGCTGTTCGTAAGCATCCGTTATCTCCTGTATGTGCTTTGCCTGTTGCTGTTCCCTGTGTCGAGCTTCTTCTTCAAGTTCGAGGATGCGGTCTTGCAAATCCTCGTTTCTGCGTTCCAAAATCTTAACTTTGTTGCTTCCGAAAAGAGAACCGACACTTTCTGCAATGTGGGTCGCTGCTGTGGTGGCTGCGCCTTTCAGTTTCTCGGTCTGCACCTCTTTCTTGGCTCGTCTGAGTTCCTGCTCCGCTTCGGTTTTCTGCTTCTGTAAATCCACGACTTCCGATTTCAAGCTGCCGGCAAGTTTCTGTGTGTCCCGATAATACTGCTGCGTGGATTTGTGGCGAGCCTGCGAGCCGTCTATGCCCCGTTGCAGACCGTACTTTGCCATCGCGACGGCATAACTGTCTTGGTAGGATTTCAGCTTCAAGCGCGTCATGATGTCATCGGCACACAAACGGACGGCATTGGCTGGTTTCTTGCGATAGCGTTTCTTTGCCTGTTCCTCACGTTTCTTGCGCTTGCGCTCTCCCTTGACAATCGGGACGAGGGTAACGTGTATGTGTGGCGTTTCCTCGTCCCTGTGCAGATGTGCAGCCACGATATTCTCCCTGCCGAACAGGTCGGCAAAGTATTTCATATTGTCGCCACACCATTCATCAAGTCTGCCCTCCCTTTCGATACGCTTCATATCCTCGTGCGTTCCCGACACGTTGATACGGATAGCTCGAACTTGGTTGTTCCCGATTTTGCGTGTCAGTCCTGCTTCCTCCAATCTCTTTTGAATGGCTGCCGTGCGGTCTTTTATTCCATCGGGGTATGTGACGAGTTTTCGGTTAAGGTGTGTGCGTGTGGGGTCTGCGTTCTTCGGTATGATGAAACGCTCGATGTGGGCGGTCGTTCCGCTGTCGGAACCGTGCGCCTTTTCCATGTGTAATACTACGAATCCCATATATAATTCCTTTCTTATTCTGCTTGTGAAACATCGTTTGATTATTGCTTATGTACGGCTGTTGCCGTTGGTCTTGGAGAGTCCAGAGAGGTGCAACCTCTTTGGCTTATTGGGGAATTTTCAGCGTTGCTTGCAATGCGGCTCGGAAAATTCCCTAATAAGCTACGGTATTTTCCATCGGTAAATATCCGTACCGCTGCAAGCATCCCCTTACATCTTCAACCCTTTCTTTTTCGGTGGCTGTATCATCCGCCTTGCGGATTGGACTTGCTTCTTCTCCGTTATCGGTTTTTCCGATTGGGACATGGGCTTGTCGCACAGGTAATCGTTCAGGTCTTTGTGTCCGTTGTAGTTGTCGGAGAAGTCGCAGATGCGACCACTGAACTCTCTCGCCAAGTCCAAGTAGGCATTTCTTCCTGCCTCGTCATTGTCAAACAGGCAATGGATGCGCTCGTACCTATGCAGCACGTCTATGGCTTTGGAAACATTGGCAATCGAATTAAGGATGATGTAATCCTGCCCATCAAGGTTGGGTATGATCGGGCAGTTCCTCATCCGCAACGTAAGAAATGACAGGTAGTCCATCATACCCTCGAACACTAGGCATTTTTCTCTCGGTTCTCCCTGCTGGCATATATGGCTGATGTCCTTCGGTGCGATGCAGCCCTTGAAGAAACGGTTGCGCACTTCAAACCCTCCAGCCACATTCGGGAAGCCGATGGCGAAATAGGGCTTGCCGTTATGGATGAAGTGCAGTTCCTTACATTCCAATCTTGCCAAGTCGGTGTTTATGCCCCTTTCCTGCAAGTAACGGAGCAATGCAGGATGGGTAAGTTCTCCCACCTCTAACTGGTGGAAACTCGGTTCGGATGACTGCTGGCGAAAAGAGAAAGATACGGGACGGATGTGCGGTACTCGCTCCGCTATCTTATTGAGCAAGTAAGGCACATAGTCGGTTGCGTATAGTTCCTCTGCCAATGCGATGATGTTGCCGCCCTTGCCAAGTCCGAAATCGTACCACTTGTTAAGCTCGGTGTTTACCTTGAAAGAGGCATCCTTTTCTTCTCTCAACGGTGATTTGTACCAAAGGCTGTTGCCTTGTTGTTTGACGGGCGTATAGCCCAAACTTTGCAGATAGTCTGCAATGCGTATGTTCTTTACTTCCTGTATGTTCATAATTTTCCTATGGTTTGATGATGATTGTAAAACCGATGAATTGATGAATGTGTATGACAAACTATTGGATAACAATATTATACATCCTCATCATAGTTTCATCAAAGCACTTACCAAAAGAGAAAATCATCATTTGCCATATAGCGTATGGTCTGCCTGACCTGTTTCCTCTTTTCATCAGTAAGATGTTTTTGATGAATGTTTGATGAGAGTACAAACCTTTATATATCAGTGTAGTTATATCCTTATTCATCATTTTATCAAAATAATCAGAGTGTTGTCAACTGTTCTCTTGTTACGGTATAAAACCGTCCTATCCTCCGTATGGGAGAATAGCGGCACTCTCGGGTATAGTCCACTTGATAGGTGTTGTAAGTAAGCGTATTCGGTGCAGGAGTTAATTTCCAGCACTCCTGCAATACCTTACGGACTTGGTGCTTCTCCACCTTTACCTGTGAGTGTACCAGCAAAAGAAGAAGGTCGTTGTAGCAGAAAGAGAAAGTATCCGTACCAACACTATCCATGATGTCAAGGATAAGTTCTTGCATCTCTATCTCCAATCGGTTGCGGTTGCTGCGGATTATCTTCTGTAAGGCTTCTGTATGCAGCAAGGATGGGGCAAACCACATACGGCTTTCCTTTTCGGAGGATAGCTGTCTGTGTTGCAGGAAATGAAGAAAAGCGGGTATCTCCGCTTTCAGTTTTTGCAGAAAGTCGGTATCATCGGACTGCAAGCGTTCAATCTTGCGTACCCAATAGCGTGTTTCTCCTGCATCTATGATTACGGGCAGATACTCGTTGTTGGAGCATAGCACGAACTTGGCAAAGAACGCTATCTCGTCACGGTCTTTGCCTTTAGCTTCCACCTTATAGGATAGGGTTGTACTGAGGTTCTTCAACCTCTCGCTGTCCTCCCTGCGGTTGAGCAGCACCTCATCCACCACGATGAGGAGCTTTCCTGCCCAATCGGAATTGAACTGACTGCGGAAATCCTCGTTGGTGTTGAACGTGACATTGTTCTGAAAAAGGGCTTTCAGAAAGTTGAGAAACGTACTCTTGCCTGTGTTGCGTTCTTCAGATACCAACAGCAGGATGGGCAACTTTTGGATGGGTTGCTGGTAGAGCAGTTGCAGATAGTCCATCCCCAACTCGTATTGCTCTCCGAAGATGTGCCGTATCAATGATTGGATGTGCGAGAAATCACCCTCCTTTGGTCGGTGGTCTATCGGTTCATAGAGGTTAAGGAACTTACCGACCACAGGGCGGTAGCCGATGTGTTCGGGTACGGTGCAGAAACCGTCATACTTGGGAACGCTGCCGATGTAGTCCTTGCCATAGTCTTGGCGCAGGGTCTCGTTGTTCCACGCGATGCGTTTCTTTACATACCCTCCGTTCAGTCTCGGCTGCTCCACAATCTTGTAGAGCGATGTTCCCACTCGGATGAACTCTTCTTTTGCCACGCTGCCATCTGATGGCGGCTTGTGGCTGTCTTGTTGTTTGTTAGCTGACATAATCAAATGGTTTTAAGTTTGAAAAATACCAGCCACAAAAGTATAATCATTTAATGAATAGGTTGTTACGCAAAATACAGCAGAATATAGAAAAAAGCCCCTCGGAACAAAAACTTTCAAAGGTTTGTCAATGGAGTCGGATTGGAAAGACAAAAAAACTCCCGAAATGCGAATGGTCGGATTTCGCTTTTCGGGAGAAAAAATCAGAGTATCTGTCGTATTGTTGTGCTGACGTACAGATTTAATGACTGCATTACGTCAGTCTCTCATCCCAATCTACGAGAGGTATTTGGGCTTGACTATTTCGGCATTGCCCAACGAAAAGAAGATGGTTTGTTTCTTTTTTCGCAAGTACAGCCTTTTCATGATGGCATTGCGCACCCGCTTTGCTCCGAATGTGCCGAAGTGGAAAGCGAGGGCAATTATCGTTTCAAGGTTGTAAAACTCCATGCTGCACTTGTCGGATAGGCGTATGGTACGCTTTATCTCGTACTCCCTCAATGCGCCACTTTTGCAAAGAGCCTTTATCCCTGCCCGAACGGTCGGGGCGGTGACACCGAACAAATCCAACAACTCGGATTCGTTCATCCATACATCGGTTGTGTCATTTGGCAAAATAACATTGCCGAACTCGTCTATTGTGATGGTACTTCTTTCCATAGCCCTATGCCATTGTTGTGTTCCCAAAAGATTGGTTCAGTTTGTCACCGAACATTGTAAGGTCGTGGTCTATCTTCTGCGTGGTTATTTTCGCATAGAGTTGGGTTGTAACGATGTTCGTATGTCCTAACACACGGCTGACGCTTTCAATCGGCATACCTTTGCTTAGAGCAAGGGTTGCGAACCCATGCCTCGCACAATGGAATGAGATGTCCTTTGTGATTCCGCACTCTTTTATCATCTTTTTCAATGGCTTGCATATAGACCAATAGTTCAGATTCGGGAAAACGGACTTGTCCGTTTGGAACTCCTCGTAACGCTTGATAATCTGCAAAGGGATGTCAAGCAGTTTCACTTGGAACGGGACTTTGGTCTTGTGCCGTTTGGATAATATCCACTTCTCTCCGTTCACCTCCACTATATCATCGGTGGTCAGTCCCTTGACATCCACGAATGACAGTGCGGTAAAGCTGGCAAAGACAAAGATGTCACGGATGTAGGAAAGTTTGGCATCCGCAAATTCGTGTGTCATCAATGTTTTCAGTTCTTCTTCCGTCAGATACTCACGCTCCTTTATGTTAGGGCTTATATGGAACTGCGCAAACGGATTTCTCGGTATTAGTCCGTTGAAGTGCGCACGCATGACCACACCTTTCAGCCACATGCAGTTAGTCCATATACTGCCATTCTGCAATCCTCTGTCGGTGGAAAGGAAAACGGCAAACTCCTTGATGAAGTCGGGTGTCAGTTCAAGCATAGACAGGTCGCTTCGCTTGTAGTTAGCCTTGATGAATGCCGCCACATGGTTTCTTGCACGAACCCTTGCCATGTAAGTTCCTTTTACACGGTCCGTCCCCACACGCTTTTGAAACGTTGCGTTGTCCTTGTCAAACGCTCCAAGCAGTGTTTCATACTCGCTGCCGATTCCTTGATAGGCATTGCGCACCATTTCTGCCGTAACATACGCCTCTCTGTCTGAAATGCGCTGGTAGTGCTTGATGATTTGCGCCTTGATGTTGTCTAAAGCGTGGTTAATGTCCCTCGCTTCAATACTCTTGCCTTTGGCTCTGTTGCCCTTCGCATCCCAAAGCGCTTTCGGGATGGTCTGCTTGCAACTGAACTGCGCCACAGAACCGTTGATTGTCACTCGTCCCATAATGGGGACAATGCCGTTTTTCTCTTTACTCCTGTTCACGAAGAACAGCACCTTGAATGTTGCTCTCATACTTGTCTGCTTTTTGGTTGCAAAATTAGTTTCACTTGCGCTAAATGGCTGTAAGCAAACCTCAGCAGAACGGCGCAAAATTTACACTTGACTGTAAAAATGCAGATTTTTCGGGGTTACGATTTGGAAACCCAACTGTTTCTGTAATCTGCGTAATTTTGCATTTTACCTATTCTGCAAAGCTATGAGAAATATAGATTATATCACTATTACACAAGCATTTGGCTTTATGTGACTCCAGATGGCGTAAATCAAAGTTTTTTCTACCTGAAAAGACAGGCAGCAAGAAAAGACGGAACAGTACCCGTAATGGGTAGAATCACAGTAGATGGAACGCAAACGCAGTTCAGTTGTAAGATTACCATTGACCCGAAAGTTTGGGATACGAAAAGTGGTCGTGCCACCGGACGAAGTGCAGCTGCCATCGAAGCCAACCGTATGCTTGACAATATGCGTGTGAGCATCAACAAGCATTACCGTGAGATTATGGACAGAGACAACTATGTTACTGCCGAAAAAGTAAAGAATGCCTTTCTTGGACTGGAACACCGTTGTCGCACTTTGCTTCAAGTCTTCAAACAACATAATGAAGACTACGAAAAGATGTATGAAGCCGGAATGAAAGCCAAAGCTACACTATTGAAGTATCAATGCGTGTACCGTCATTTGGAAGAGTTTATCTATCAGTGTTACCATGTCAGAGATATTGCGTTGAAAGAGTTGACCCCTGCATTCATATCAGACTTTGACATCTTTTTGAGAACAGAGAAGAATTGTTGCACCAATACTGTATGGCTATATCTCTGTCCTTTGCGTACAATGGTTTCAATTGCTATCAGTAATGAATGGTTAAGCCGTGATCCATTCCGTGATTATGAAGTCAAGAAAGAACAAACGACCCGTTACTTCTTGACCAAAGATGAAATTCGCCTCCTTATGGACGGTAAATTAAAGAATGCCAAGCAGGAACTGTATCGTGATTTGTTCGTGTTCTGCATCTTCACGGGATTGAGTTTCTCCGATATGCGTAACTTGTCGGAAGAGAACATCCGCACTTATTTTGATGAACACCTTTGGATAAGCATCAACCGACAAAAGACAGGAG
>OGMI01000714.1_pt1 | contig 11947 bp, 11 predicted proteins | sample 1573201 | NCBI WGS metagenome assembly OGMI01 (sample SAMEA2582012, study PRJEB24529) | metagenome | biome: Human gut stool | place: China | collected 2011
TGCGGGCAATCCGCATCGTGCTTTCGGGCACGCACGAGGACATGGTGAGAGTGCAGGAGGATGGCAGGCTGGACGAATGGTGCGACGACAACCTGCGATGGCTGCACCGCACTTTCGGGAAAGAGAACACCGTTTCGGCAGTGTTGCACATGGACGAGCACACGCCTCACATCCATGCCACGGTCGTGCCGATAGTGACGGGAGAGCGCAGGAAAGCAAGGAAGAAGCAGGCGGAGGGCAAGCGCACCTACCGCAAGAAATCCAACGCCGTGCGTCTGTGTGCCGATGACCTGCTGACACGTGAAAAGCTTGTTGCCTACCACGACTACGCTGAAGCAATGGCGAAAAACGGCTTGCAGCGTGGTGTCCGAGGTTCGGAAGCACGGCACACCACTACCGCCCAATACTACCGTGACCTGAAACGGCAGAGGGGAGAGCTTGAAACCAATGTCCGGCAGTTGCAGACCGAACGCCAACAGGCGAAGCAGGAACTTGACGAAGTACGGAAAGAAATCAGGTCGGAGAAGCTGGAAGCCGCCAAGACCGAGGCGAAGACGGCACTCGTGGCAAGGGTCGGTTCTCTTTTGGGCAGCGGCAAGCTGAAAGAGCTGGAAGCCGACAACCGTACCCTGCAAGGCGAGGTTGCCGCCCGTGACGAAAGCATAGAACTGTTGCAGCAACAGATGGAGCAGCAGCAGGAGGAATGCCAACGGCAGCTTATGGAACTGCAAGCCAAGCACCGCAGGGAATTGTCGGACAAGGAAGCGGAACACCAAAAGGAAGTGTCATTCCTGAAATCCATCATCCAAAAAGCCAAGAAATGGTTTCCGCTGTTCCAAGAGTTGGTGTACATGGAGAAGTTCTGCCTGAAAGTCGGCTTCAACGAAAGGCAGACCGCCACGCTCATCAGCGGCAAGCCGTTGTTCTACGAGGGCGAACTTTACTCGGAAGAACACAAACGGAAATTCAAAACCGAGGAAGCGGGCTTCCAAGTGGTGAAAGACCCGAAAGACAAATCGAAACTCGCACTTGCCATCAACGGGCAACTGATTGGCGAATGGTTCAAGGAGCGGTTTGACAGGCTGTTCTCATCCATTAGAAGGACGGTTGGGCCTTTTAGGAAAGGCAAGGGTATGGGATTATAAACAATGCCAACGGGAGGGGGAGCAAGTTTGTGTTTTGGGCAGACCAAAACCGCTTACCACCCTCCCGTTGGTCAAGTGTAAGTTGTAATTGCAATCAGCCATATTACCACTTCACCGGCTCGTTCAGAATTACGCCATCGGCAGCATCCTCTGCCGTGAAGGTGTTGCCCCGATACTGCACACAGAGCATCACGAGCGGAGAGGTTCCGTTGTTACGCACACTGCGCTTTCCGTCGGGAGACACACGCACTACGCTGCCTTCTTCCACAGGGAACACCTGTCCGTCCACTTGGAATTCGCCTTTGCCCGCAAGGAAGAGGTAAAGCTCCTCATGTGTCTTGTGGGTATGGAAGAATCCCGTTTCCGTTCCCGGCTGGAACATCTGGAAGGAGAACTCGCCGCCCGTTGCCTGGAGCGCCGCGCCTCCGAACACTTTTCCCGGAATCTTCACTTCGGGCGAAAGTTCGATAACATAATCACTCAGTTCACTCAGTTTGCCAACGCTTATCGCGCTGAAGTTTTCGGCTACTGCCACATGCTTAATTTCTTTCATATCAATAATCTTTTTATAGGGTTTATAATTTAAAGGTTTCTCCGTCTTCGGGGATAAGCAGGCGGGACATATCGACACCGTGATGCACTGCTTCGTTGCGCAGGATAGCACGGGTGGTCTGCCCGTGGTCGGTGGCATCCATGTGGACGGCTATCAGCTTAATGTGGGCAGGCAGCTCGTCCAACATCTGCATCACTTCCTCTTCATCGGGAATGATGCTGCCATCTACTTTGGAGAACTCCGGGAAGACAGCACCGCCACTATTTACCACAATATAGTCGGGCTTCAGCTGCTCTACCGTTTTGCGGATGCAGGCTTCCCATTTACAATCGCCCATGATATAGACGGTAGGGCATCCCTTTGCCGTCAGCACATAGCCCGATACGGGCCCCATCATCTCGCCAATCTTGCCGAAACCGTGATGTCCCGGTATGCGGTAGATGGTCAGGTTCTCTATTTCCAGCTTGTCCTCAATGGCCTGCACGCGGGTAAAACCGTCCTGTGCCACGGTTGCCGTGTCTTGCGGTTGGGTATAATACGGGATGTCCTTCGGCAAATGCACCTTCACGGTATCATCGTAATGGTCGGGGTGGATATGCGTCTGCAACACCAGATCCAATCCCTCAGTTATTTCACGAATGGGTATAGTCAGGTGCACCCGTGGAGTCCGATACACGCCGATAGCCGACTGCATACTTCCTTTCTCGGCAAAAAACGGGTCAACAAGGATATGCTTCCCTGCATACTGAAGTCTCAAGGTGGCGTTGCGCACCAAACGGATAGTTGTTGTTTCCATTATGTTATTGTTTTAATGATTACGGTTGCAAAGTTCGGCAATATCCTCCGATGACGTTATGCCCAAAATCTGCAAAGATATGCCATTTTGATAAAAGGAATATGTTACCTTTGCAGAAACGACATGCGTATGAAAGAGATAATCAATCCCGAAAAGATAGTCAGAGTTCCGTTCAGCAAAACCTATTGCGGGGTGGACTTCTACATCAATACGGCCACCAGTAAGGATATTGGCCATGTGCTGACCGAACACAAACGGTTCAAGACAGACTTCTTCAGTTTCTATTTTTTCCGTCGGGCAAACGGCTTCCTGTTGCTGAACTTCCGCAAGATAGAACTGCACGACGGCATGGTGCTGCTCCTTTCGCCCCACCAGCAACAGGAGTGGCACGTGGACGAAGCGGCACTAGACTATACGTTTCTCATCTTCCGCGAAGACTTCATGCGCACGTTCCTTGCCGACAAGTTCTTTGTTTATCGCCTGCTGTATTATTATCAGACCGACACGCCGCCTTATCTCTATACTTCGCCCGAAGAACTGGCGGAGTACATGCGTCTGCTCGGCAAGATAAAGCAAGAGCTGCTGCACCCGGTGGCAGATACGTACAACCTCATCGTGTCCGTGCTCTATTACCTGCTGCTCCTTATCAACCGGGCGTATGCCGTCGCCTACCATCTGCCTGCGGAAATCGCGAAGAACAATTACGCTTTCCAGTTCAAAGACTTGCTGGAACAGCACATCCGCACCATGCAGCGGGTGCAGGAGTATGCCGACCTGCTTCACATCAGCCGCATCACGCTGAATACCTCGGTCATGGCACAGTTCGGCGTATCCGCCGCCCATTTGCTGAAGCAACGTCTGCTGGAGGAACTGAAGAACGAACTGCTCTTCGCCAACCGCACCGTCAGCCAGCTGGCGGATGATTTCCATTTCTCCGACCCCAGCCACCTGATGCGTTTCTTCAAACAGCAGACAGGAAAAACGTTTACGCAATATACTGCGGACTTTCAAAAAGGAATTTATGAATGAAATGCAAAACAAGAAAAGTTCATAAGACATGCTTCCTCATCCATAATTTTTTGTATTTTTGCACTCAACGAGAGTTGTTAGGCGGAAATACACTGCATATCACAGAATTTGAAACTGTTTCCAAGTCATTACCTCGTCTTTTGAGAAATGCTTATAAGTAGCTTATTTCTAATATATTCCTGTTTTAATATCGTTTTTTTCGACAAAATCGTGCAGCTGGTCGGCAAAGCGGACATACTCCCAGTCTTCGTTGAACTTGGTCTGGAACTTGAACGTATTGTCTTCGTTGAAATGTCCCGTAAAGAGATTCACTTCCTTGCGGAGCTTGCTTTGCAACTGCATAAACTGGTTGGCCTTGCGGGTCAGCTCGTCAATCAGCTCGATACAGCTTTTCTGCGTAGAAACATCCGTCTTGTACTCCTTGCCGAAGATATCCTGATGCGGCTTGTACCAGTCGTACGACGAAATCTTGCTGTACGCTTCCAGGTTCTTGCTCAGCTCCCGGTTGTTCTCCTCGGCCAGCTGCAGCTCGCGGTTCAGGAAATCTATCTTGTCCTGCAGACTGCTGGCATTCGCCTTCAGATTCTCCTGCTCGGTCTGGAGTTTCTGTTTCAGCTCTTCCTGGTCGCGTTGCCATGCCGGTATACGGTCTATCAGGTCGCGTTTGTCCTTCTGGTACTCGATGAGCAAGGCCGCATGTTCGCCGATGAACGTCAGCTCCTTGCCGATGCTTTCCAGTTCCTTGCCGATGACATCCAAACGTTCCGTATCGGCCCCCTGCACGTGCAGCTCGGTCTGCATCCGCGCTTCGTACTCACGTTTTTCGGCGGCGATGCGCTGCTGTTCTTCCTTATCCTCCTTACGGATGACATCTGCCGCAGCCTGCTTTTCGGCATACAGTTGCTGTTCGGTCTGTTTCCACGCCTCTTTAAGCGCACCCAGCTGTTCGTCCTTGTCCTTTTTCAGACTGCCAATCCGGCCGGCCAGCTCTTCCAGTTCCATCCGCAACTGCTGCTTTTTCTCTTCCAGTGCCTTCAGCTTCTCTGCCCGCTGTGCTTCTCCCTTTTTCTTCCAGGTATCCAGGTCCAGCATATTCTGCTGATAAGCCCGTTCCAGCAAGTCCAGCTCATACTCCAGTCGGGCAATGTTGCCCTTTTGCTCCTTCACGAGCGGCTGGTATTTCCGCTTGAGCTGTTCTTCCGTCGCTTCCTTTTCCTTTTGCAGGCGTTGCATCTTCAGCCGGATGGCCTCGGCATGCTGTTCGTTCTCTTCTTTTTCACAGATGTAGTCGTCTATCGACTTGATGTGCCGTTCCACCGCCCCCAGATCAATCTCAATACCGTAGAACGAGTTCCCTCCGTCGGCAGCCAGCGCAGGCGAGAGATTCGTCTGCCACAGCAGGTTCTCGTCGCACAGTTTTCCGATGGTGTCTTCCCAGCCCTTCTTGTGCTGTTTCAGCCAGCCCTGCAGGGTATTCGTACTGTTTTCCAGGAAAACGGCAAGTTTTTCGGTCCGCTCGTTCAGCTGCTCCAGTTCTTTCTGCAGTGTCCGCAGCTCGGCCTCCGTTTCGGTCTGTATGCGCGTATTTTCTTCGTTCCAGTTCAGCGTCAGCTCTTTGATGGTAAGCTGGGCCTGGTTAATTGCGTTTTTCTTTTCCAGAAGGTTCGAAGCATAAGCCTGTATATTCTCTTTCAGTGCCGTCTGTTCCTCTTCGAAATAAGTTTCCTTTTTGCACAGCTTGATAAGATAGTCCAGGTTGTTCAGCTCGCTCTGTTTGTCGGCTTTCAGCGGATGCAGCTCGGCCTGCAGGGTCTCGAACTCCTGATACACGTGGTCCGTGCGTTTCTGGAATTCCTTTCGGGCTTCTTCCAGCCGGCCGTTGTACTGTGTGTTTATCTCGTCCTGCTGCCTGATTTTGGTTTCATGGATTCTGTTCCACTGCTCGTCCAGCGTCTGGATAAGCGATTTGTATTTGGTAGAAATCTCCATGTGCTGCGATGTCAGGATGCGCTGCTCTTCCAGCAGGGCATTCTGCTTGTTTTTCAGCTCTTCTTTTTTAACCGAGCGTTCGGCTATCTGTCCGATGTGCTGCTTCTGGTAGTCTTTTTCCTTGGCAATGGCCTTGTTCAGCTCACTGTTCAGGATAGCCAGTTCCTCCTGCAGCTTGCCGCATTTCACTTTCGAGGCCTCCTGCAACTCTTGTTTCTTGCGGATAAGTCCCTGCCGTTCGGCCTCCTGCTGTTCGATTTGCAGTTTCCATTTCGGCTGCGACTGTTCGGCCTGACGGTAGGCAGCCACCAGCTCCTGGCAGCAGTGCACAATCTCGGCCCGGATGCGTGCCGTCTGTACCGACAGGTTGGTAATTTCCTTGGCCTGTTTGCGGGTTTCTTTCCGCTGGAATTCCTCGATGTCCTGCAGGCGCGTTTCGAAATTCTTCAGGTGCTCCTTGTAGCTGTTCAGGTCGATGCCGGTTTCGTTTTCGCTCAGCGACGAAATGATGGTCTTCTTGATGAACTCGGCATCCAGTTTGGCATTGAGGAAGACATTCTGTATGGTGCGCGGAATGTTCTGGTACTGCTTGCTTTCCATCAGGGCATACTTCTTGAACTCGTTGCCCAGACTTCCGTACAGGATGTTTCGGTACTCGTCGTACGTATAGATGATGCGCGAGTAGTCGATGTCATACTGATCCAGTACGCTGCGGATACGCTCCGTGCTGCCGTATGCCGTGCGGTTCTCGTCGATGAAGAACTCCTTGCGGTAGGCCGCATCGATAAAGCGGTAGCACACACGGTTCATCGATTTGAAGCTGAGGATACAGAAAGCCCCGTGCTCCGTCTTTACCTCGTATACGATGTAGGAATTGGCATACGGAAAATAATAGTCGGTATAGGTCTGTTTCTCTACAGGGATGCCCAGCTTCTGCGTATCGGCGTTGTAGAAGAAAAGGATGGCACGCAGGATGGTACTTTTTCCTACCCCCTGTGTACCGATGAAGTGTATGTTTCCGTCCAGATAGATATCGTCTGCATACGGAATGTTGGCACTGTTTATAAATATGATTCTATTCAGATTTCTCATCTTCGGTTTCGTCAAAAATGTTGATACTTTCGATTAACTTCTCCAGGTAATGCCAGGAGCTCATCACCTTGTAAGTATTGTTCTTTTCGTTCTCCAGTTCCAGGAAAGACTCTTTGGTGAGCTGGCGCACCATGTTTTCTAGCACTTCTTTGCGGATGTCCTTGTCGGAGAAGTGCTTGCGGATGCTGTCCAGCTTGTTTTGCAGCACGACGTTGATGTTGCTTTCCACCAGAATCTGTTCCGGCTGAAACCGGTATCCGGGACCGAAGGTCTCGTCGTAAGTCTTGAAGAAGTCCAGTACGTCTATCCAGTAGTAGGCGCGCATGATTTTCTGTTCGAGCGTAGCCTTGGGCTCGATGCGCGAAAAATAGAAATATTCGTATCCCCGCTCCAGAATGTAGTTTATCTTCGAAAAATAGCAATACAGCGATTCAAAGTTCTCGTCTATATCGTTGTACAGCATGCGGATTTCTTCGTTGGTGCTGTTGGAGCTGATGAACAGTCCCTTTTGCAGGTATTCAAAAATGGCAGAGGTACTCTCTGGCAACTGTATCGTTATTTCCATAATTATTTCTTAGCGTATATTTTGGCATATTCGTATTCGTTGTATTTGTCGTAGGTATCACTGATGCAGAACTGATCTTCGTAGAGCGATACAAGCTGGCAGAACAGCGTGGTACGTTCTTTCTCGCTTACCGGCCGGTGGAAAGTGTAGCTCAGCAGGAAGTTGAACAGGTCGGTGCCGGGTTCATTGTCCTGCTTGGGCGAGGCACTGGCCTGCTTGAATTGCTGTAGCAGCTCTTCCATGCTGATGACGGCCTCGTAAGTCTCTTGTACGGCCAGCTCGTCCTCGCTGAAAGCTCCGGCCTGATGCGTACGGATGCGCTCACGGTCGCGCTGGTTGCTCAGCACTTTCAGAATCACGGGGCGGGCATCATCGCTGGCCAGATAAACGGGCGACAGCTTGAACGAAGGCTGCACGGCGCCCTCCAGCAGGATGCTGTGCTCGTTGTCCATTACTTCGGCAATGTTACTCCGGGCACGCAGCTCGAACAAGTCTTGCAGGTGCTTTACCTTCCTTATTTTTTCTACCAGCACAATCTGGTTCTTAATTTGGTTCAGGTAGTTGATGATGTCCTGCTGGGCACGGATAAGGCTGTGGCCGGAAAGCCGCAGGGCCTGGCGCACCTCCAGCAGGATGGCAGCCAGCTCCTCGTCGGTAGCCTGACGGAAAAACTCCCTTTCTTCCTCCAATATCAGTTTCTCGGCCTTGTCAATCAGGTGCTGGATGTTGATCCGGCGTTTGTCCAGATTCTTCAGCTTGGCAATCTTGATTTGGTAAGTCGGCTCGTGTTTGAAGGCATTGTCTATGTTCTGCTGCAGGTTCATCATGTTCCGGATGGTGATGTGACTGATTTTCCGGAACGTAACCTTGATGTTCCGCAGGTAGCTGTCCTTGCGCGACACGATTTTTTCCTTCAGGTAATAGTCCATCAGCTCGTGCAGGTAGTCGATGTGCTCGTCGCTGGTCGCCGTATTGATTTCCTCGTTCGCCTCGAGCAGGTCCTCGAAGAAATCTAGAAAACGGGTATCCATTTCCACGAAACTTCCATTCTGGCGGATTATTTCTTTTTCTATCAGCAGTTGCAGCTTGTTTTCATCGTCCTTGAGGAGGCTCAGCGCGTCCGAGTAGCGGAAACAGGTGAGGTTTCGTTTCTCGAAAAGCTCCGTGAGCAGCGCCTTGGCTGTGGCGATGGTATTGACAATTTCGTTTATAGAACGGAATATATACATAGTTTCTTGAAAAAAAATCGACGCAAAATTACTATATGCACTTTGCTTTTCCTAATACTCGGGTCCTTTTCTTTTGTAGGAAACGGTCCGGCCGACGGTTCTTTTTCAGTGTGTCATTGCAATGACCAGCGTGTGTTACAGCTTTGAGGAGCGTGCGGCATTTATGTGCCGAATGTTTTGCATGAAAATGATGAGGTGATTATTCAGGGGGGCGTGATAAGCTGTGAATGATTAAGCAAAAGATTAGAAGTAACTCTTTTCCTTTTTTCAAATTTAGATATGTTTTAATCCGCTTAAATAGTAGGAGTCCATGAAAGGCAATTTAAAGCACCTCCCCCTCTTTTGACTATAGATTGCATTTGCACCTGATAAATTCTACCCTCATACTCTGGAAACAGTTTTTTTATGTGTCTCAAGGCTTCTTCATCTGTAGTTCGTCCTACACCAGGAATAATTATTACATTTTGAGTATGAATCATATTTATATAAGCCCAACTCATATTGTGATAATAACTTAGCTCTAGATCGATAACTTTAAAGTATGATTCTAATTGAATTCTTATCTTAGCAGCAATATCATCAGGGTAAACTTTCAGATTCACCAATACTTTATTACTGCCAACAGCATGTAAAATTCCATCTGTATGACCACAAGCGTCACTTCTATCCCAAGGCAAAAATAAGAACTTATGATTAGGAAACAACTTTTCTAATTGGGAAACAAGATATTTTCTATCCATATCAGGATTTTCGATAAATATTTTCTCTGTCATTACAACAATCGGTGTATATTCTCTACCTTTTTTTATAGAAGTTAAAGTAAAATTGCCACCATCAGCCACAATAGAAGAAACATAAATTGAAGAGTTTGGCAGTAACGTTTTAGCCAGTCCTATAGAAGTTTCTGTTGAAGTTTCATAATCGCGAAGTCCCTCCAGATAGTCAGGATGATATTTAAACTGAACAAAAGAATTACTGTCGACTTGTACTGGCATATAATCTCTACACCAATAATCGGCTGTTCCTTTCAGTACACCATAATGCACATCATGTCTTGACAATATTTCAGTCAATTCATTGTATACTTTCGGATAATATCTTTTTAGATTCTCTGAAAAAAATACATAGTCCATAGTTGATTTTAAAATTTTCATTGCTGATTTGCATCAAGATTGGTAAAACGCCACATACGGTCGGTTTCTTCACCTTCTATTTTTTTGACATTTATTCTGGCAGAAGACATAATACGAACTTTATTAAAATCTTCATTATCCATCCAGACGATAGACAATCCTTTCCCAAAAATTGAGGCATTCCCAAATAAATCTTCCCATAAGTATTGTGGCTTGAATTTATCTATTTCTCCCTCTTTCAGTTTTTTTGAAGCCTTATTCGTAAAAGTTTTTTCATCATCATTGACCAAGGATTTATAAGTGTACCCTCTAACAAGGAATGACGCACGGTATTTGCTTTCACGTTCAAAAGTCATATCAACACCAGACCTATTGGGACAAATCGCTCCTACCGGGAAATAGGGGACATCTCCTACATGGTACATTTGGGGTTCAATTATACTTTTATTCTCTTCATCATGAAAATAGAATTCAATATCAATTGGGTATATCTCGTATTCTCCATTTACGACATAACGTCCATTAAATACAATTTGGGCAATGTCCTCAAATTGCTTTGTAAGCCCACTAACTGTATTAGCTGGTGCAAACTGTTCAAGAGCATCTTGTAATCTTTTTAAGTGATTCATTTAATTATTCCTTAAGTGTTCAACAATAATCCTATAATTTTCGATGCCGATATTCTTCTCTGTAAGGGATTGATTGGCATAATTTTTACTAACCAGCAGTCTATTGTTGTCATATAAATAATTCCACAGACCTTCTCCCATTAATGTTTTCCATTGAGCTTCGTGTCTCATCACGAGAAACTTTACTTCTTTTGCTGATGTGGCCAAATAGAGCAACACCATTTTTGTAAATTTCTGAGATGGAAATAAATTCTTAATAGCAGGAGATACCAGCGAAGTGTAAGCGAAATACTGACATAAGGAAACGTAATTGAAAATATTTTCCTTTTCCTGCTCTCCATATACGGCTCTTCCTAAAGGAAGAATTTTCTTTCTCCAATAATAGTCACCCAATATTCTTGTTGGCTCATAATAGTCAAATTTAGTTCCTTCCATTGACAAAACTTTTCTTTTATCCTCCATGATTTCTTCAGCCATCTGAGGTTTGAACATATTTGCCAGATTCTTATTCAGGTGCTCTATATATCCAGGATTTAAAGAAAGGATTACAAGTTTGGAATTGAGGATATTTCCACTCCATGGTTCAGGAGGAACACATAAAACTAACTGTCTAGTGGGGTTGTCTTTTTGTCTTTCATTATATGCATACACGTATTCTTCATCACCTGGGAACACCAAATCATCTGCAAAATAAAGGTCATACCCAGATAACTTGGGCAACAATTCTTTCCAACGATTTAGATATAGAACATAGTCCTTGTTGATAGCAGCCTTACTTATTGATTCTTGGGATGTCAACAAATAATTATAACATGATTGTTTTTCTACTGAGGACTTTATATTAAAACGATTTATTATTGCAGTATAATCTAATGGAATACTTCTAAAAATAACAGTATATTCGTTAGAATTTATATCCGGATATTCGTTATAACGAAGTAAAATTTCTTCAATCAATAGATTTACAAGCTGCATTAAATCAATATCTTTCTGCTCCAATAGTGTTTCTGTTAAAAGGTTTTCCGTTTCTCTCAAATAGTCTATATAAGAAAACAACGATTTCTTTGTATCATCTTCATAATTCCGATATTGGACATCTTTTGTATGTTCACTTATATCCCTCTTAATTTCTGCATATAAATTTATCCCTCTAGTAACAGCAAAACCTAAATTACATAGTTTATCTTCTATTGTCAAGTGACTGAATTCATCAGAACTTGAATCTATATATGCTCGTGTACGATGAGGAAGAGTAATTATATCATCACCATAAGGATGAAAAGTCCTTTCAAATATTTTTCGTTTTTCAATAAGATTATTCAACATATACCTTTTATGTTTAATATATGACAAAATACAAAATATTTCTAAGTAAAATTGATTTTTGCGGTATAAAAGTAATATAAAGTTGTAATAACATGTCTAATAAATATGATTATTAAAATCAAAACTACCATTCGTGTTCTCTTTGTGTCCTTTTTAGGTGATTTAAGTGAGCAAACCGCACCATTTATCTTAAAGTGTCGTCACTTTTCTGATTTCAAAAGTTTGTACGAGTGTCAACGGCTATCAACAGACTTTTCTTTTGGGCAGTTAGTGGGGTACAATGGACAGTTTTTTGATTTTATTTTGAATTCACGTTAAATATTTATAGGATATTTTATTCGTCATTGTTTGATAAATGCGTTATATTAGGGCGTTTTATCTATAAAAATATAATAATATGAAGACAACTAACCGTTATTTGCTGTTTTTGATGGCGTCTTTCTGCCTGTTGTTCGGTGCAT
>OGMI01000715.1_pt1 | contig 11943 bp, 12 predicted proteins | sample 1573201 | NCBI WGS metagenome assembly OGMI01 (sample SAMEA2582012, study PRJEB24529) | metagenome | biome: Human gut stool | place: China | collected 2011
AAAATAAAATTGTGGGAGAGTAAATATGAAAATAACAAATTGGTTAAAGATAATTTTAAATTCTTTGTATGATGGAATACTTATAGCAGATAAAGATGGTGTAGTAACATATGTTAATCCTGCTTACACTAGAATTACTAAAATAAAAAATGAAGATATTTTAAATAAAAAGTTAGTAGAAGTAAGACCAGGAAGTCATTTAACAAATGTTATAAAAGAAGGAAAAAAAGAGTTAGGAATTCATAGAAAAGTTGGAGATATAGAATATATGGTAAATATGGTACCAATATATTCAAAAGAAAAAATAATAGGTGGAATTTCTATTTTAAATGAAATTAATGATATTTATAATTTAACAGAAAAGCTAAATACTTCTAAAAAGATTATAGAAAAATTAGAAGAAAATGTAAAAAGATTAGGAAATGGGAAATATTATTTTGATGATATTATAGCAGTAGATAAATTAAGTTTAAAAACGAAAGAGTTTGCGGAAAAAATATCTAAAAATGATAGTAATATATTAATAACTGGAGAAAGTGGAACTGGAAAAGAACTTTATGCTAGTGCTATTCATAACTATAGTAATAGGAAAGATTTACCTTTTATACCTGTAAATTGTGCATCAATAGAAAAAAATTTAATAGAAAGTGAATTGTTTGGATATGAAGCAGGAGCTTTTACTGGGGCAAAAAAAGATGGGAAAATAGGACTTTTTCAATTAGCTAATGGAGGGACGTTATTTTTAGATGAAATAGGAGAATTGGAATATGAATTACAAGGCAAACTTCTACGTGTTTTACAAGAAAAAACTATAAGAAAAATAGGAGGATTGAAAGAGATCCCAATAGATATTAGACTTATTTGTGCAACAAATAGAAATTTGGAAAATATGATAAATGAAAGAAAATTTAGAAGAGATTTATATTATAGAATAAATACGATTCCTCTAAATTTAGAACCACTTTTAGATAGAAAAGAGGATATAATTCCTTTGATAGAAAAATTTTTAGAAGAATTAAATTTAAAATATAAAAAAGGAATTGAAATCTCTTTAGAAGTAAAAGAACTCTTAAAAAATTATAGTTGGCCAGGAAATGTAAGAGAGTTAAGAAATACAATTGAATTTTTATATAATATAGTAGATGGAAATAAAATAGAAAATTTACCATATAAACTTAGTGAAAGAATTTTAATGAATAATTTAACAAATAAAAACGAGGAAATAAAACCTTTAAAAGAGAAAGTAAAAGAATTTGAAAATCAATATATAAAAAAAATAGTAAATATTTATGGTAATACATTAGAAGGTAAAAAGAAAGCAGCTGAAGTTTTAGGAATATCATTGGCTACACTTTATAATAAATTCTAAAAAAATAGAATAATTCTTAAAAATTAGAAATATAGAAAATATAACTATATTTAGTATTATTTGATATATTTCTTTTTTTATTCTAAATTTTTAGAAATCTAGTTAAAAGAAAGTTAGAAAATTATTAGAAACAGAAATGGCATAAACTTTGCTTTAATAAAAGTATCAAATATTTTAGGAGGAGAGAGTATGACAGCAATACTAGGATTTATAACGATTATTTTATTATTAGCAACTATTATGATGAAAAAATTATCACCTTTAATAGCTTTAATAGCTGTACCAGTTGTAACTGCCTTAATAGGTGGACATGGATTAAAAATAGGTAGTTATATTGGTGATGGAATAAAATCAATCGCACCAACTGGAACAATGTTTATCTTTGCAATTCTATTCTTTGGGATACTTACAGATGTTGGAACTTTTCAGCCTATTATAGATAAAATTATAAAAGTTGTAGGAAAAGATCCAATAAAAATAGCAATAGGAACAGCTTTATTAGCTATGATTGTACATTTAGATGGATCTGGGGCAGTTACATTTTTAGTTACAGTACCAGCAATGTTACCTTTATATGATTCTTTGGGAATGAGAAGAACAACATTGGCAACTATAGTTGCTTTAGGAGCAGGAGTAATGAATATTTTACCTTGGGGTGGACCAACAATAAGAGCAGCTACTTCTTTAAAAATACCTGTAACTGAGTTATTTAATCCATTATTAATTCCAGTTCTTGTAGGAATACTTTTTGTTTTCTTTTTGGCATATAGATTGGGAAAAGCTGAAAAAATAAGAATTGGTAATATTGAAATAACAGAAACTGAAAATACTAAAGTTGAGAAGAAAGAGGTAAAAAATTTTGGAATAAATATTATAATTATAATTGTTTCAATAGTTGTATTAATTTCAGGTAAATTATCACCAACAGTAGTATTTATGATAGCATTTTGTTTAGCTACAGTTATTAATTATCCAAATGTAAAAGATCAAAAAGAAAGAGTAGATGCTCATGCTAAAGAGGCTCTTATGATGGCAAGTGTTTTATTTGCAGCAGGGGCTTTTATTGGAATTATGCAAAAATCTGGTATGATAACAGAGATGTCAGAGATGATAGTAGATATTATTCCACATTCTTTAGGAAGAGCAATGGCAATTATAACAGGAGTAATAGCGATGCCAGCAAGTTTATTATTTGATCCAGATTCTTTCTATTTTGGAGTTTTACCAGTATTAACAAGTACTGCTCAAGAGTTTGGAGCTTCTCCAATAGCAGTAGGAAGAGCAGCTATATTAGGACAGATGACAACAGGATTCCCAGTAAGTCCATTGACAGCTTCAACATTTTTATTATTAGGACTTACAGGAGTAGAATTAGGAGAGCATCAAAAGAAAACAATTCCATATGCTTTCTTATTAACTATTGTAATGCTGATAGTAGCAGTAGTTACAGGTGTTTTATATAAATAATATTTAGTAGGAGGGAAATATATGAAGAAAATAAGAATAGCTTCAGGTGCTGGATACGCTGGAGATAGAATAGAACCAGCTATTGATGTAATGAAAAATGGAGAGATAGATTATATTATATTTGAATGTTTAGCAGAAAGAACAATAGCTATCGCTCAACAGGAAAAACTTAAAAATCCAGAAAAGGGGTATAATGGTTTATTAGAATATAGATTTGAAAAGATTTTACCAATTTGTTGTGAAAAAAAGATAAAAGTTATAACTAATATGGGAGCAGCTAACCCTTTAGGAGCTATAAGAAAAATAAAAGAAATAGCAAAAAAAAGTGGAATTAAAAATTTAAAGCTTGCTGCAGTATTAGGAGATGACATTTATAAAAATTTAGATAAGTACTTAGATTTAAATGTATTAGAATTAGGAGTACCATTAGAAAAAATAAAAGATAAGCTTGTTTCAGCAAATGTATATCTAGGAAGTGAGGGAATAGTAGAAGCTTTGAAAAATGGAGCGGATATTGTAGTAACTGGACGTTGTGCAGACCCTGCCATATTTATGGCTCCTCTTATTTATGAATTTGGATGGAATACAGAGGACTATAATTTGATTGGAAAAGGAATCATGATAGGACACCTTTTAGAGTGTGGAGCACAAGTTTGTGGGGGATATTTTGCGGTTCCTAAGTATAATGAAGTAGAAGATTTATGGAATGTTGGTTTTCCAATTGCTGAAGTTTCAGAAAATGGGGAAGCTCTAATAACAAAAACATCTACAAGTGGTGGACTTGTTTCAAAATCTACATGTAAAGAGCAATTAATATATGAAATACATGATCCTAAAAATTATATAACACCAGATGGAATAGCTGATTTTACAACTATAAAATTAGAAGATATGGGAAAAGATAAAGTAATAGCTACAGGGGCAACAGGAAAGGAAAAACCAAAAACTTTAAAGGTAAGTATAGGGTATAAAGATTGTTTCATAGGAGAAGGAGCTATAAGTTACGGAGGAAGTACTGCTTATTCAAAAGCAAAATTAGCAGAAGATATAATTAGAAAAAGAATTGAGTATACTGGAATAAAATGTGAGGAATTAAAATTTGATATTTTAGGAGTAAATTCTTTATATGGAGATACAATTGGACAACAAAGCTTTGATCCAAATACTTTAATAGAAGCAAGATTAAGAGTAGCAGGAAGAACTTTAACAAGAGAAGAAGCAGTAAAAATAGGAAATGAAGTAGAAGCATTATATACAAATGGACCTGCTGGTGGAGGAGGAGCAACAAAATCTGTAAGTGAAGTTGTATCTATTTGTTCAATTTTTGTGCCTAGAGAAGATATAGATATTGAAGTAGTATATGAGGAGGTTTAAAATGAAATTATTAGAGATTGCTCATTCAAGAACTGGAGATAAAGGGAATATTTCAAATATATCATTAATAGCTTATGATGAAAAAGATTATGAATTATTAAAAGAAAAAGTTACCGCTGAAAAAGTAAAAGAGTATTTTAAAGATATTGTACATGGAGAAGTAGTAAGATATGAACTTCCTAATTTAGGAGCTTTAAATTTTGTTATGGATAAAGCTTTAGGGGGAGGAGTAACAAGATCTTTGGCATTAGATAAACATGGAAAGAGTTTATCATCTGCTTTGCTAGAAATGGAAATATAAAAATATTGAGGGGAGTAACAATGCTAAAGAAAAGAAATATTTTTAAAGTATTTTTAGGAACTTGTATTTTATTTAAAAGTTTAACTGGAGCAGAGATAGGAGAAGCTGAATCAATAGTTGCTAATGCACAAGTAAAAATTAATGGAAGTATGATAAATTCTTTTGTATTTACTTTTGATAAAAAGCCTATTGTTGATAAAAAAGAGATAAAAATAGAATATAATGGGCCAAAAGGAAAGAAGACATATTTTGATCCTAATCTTGGAAAGAATGTAACTATTGAGTTAACTGGAGAAGAATTATACCAAGCTGATATAAGAGAAATTAGTATAAAAGGGAATACTCTAGAAATAATAACAACAAATGTTCCAACAATGAATAATTATACCATTATAATTGGTGACAGAAAATTTGAGAAAAATAAAAATATAAGAGTAATAAGCCCAGATAGTGATAAGTTTACTTATCATACTTATAAAGATGATAAAGTAGAATTTAATTATAGACTTTATACTCCGCAAAATATAGGAAAAGAGAAATTACCAATTATATTGGCACTCCATGGATCGGGTGAGTGTGCTGATAGAAAGGATTATGATAACAATTCTCACTTAATAGTAAATAGAATGATATTAAGCTGGAGTGATGAAGAGTTTCAAAAAAATAATCCTGCATATATAATTGCTCCACAATTTCCATCATTAGAAGCTAGTTATGATACATTAAATTATCAGAAAGCTTTCATAAATATAATAGAAGGAATTATAAAAAGTGGAAATGGAGATAAAAATAGAGTATATGCTTCAACACTTTCAATGGGATCAAGGATATTTTATAATTTAATAGGAAATTTTCCAGAATATTTTTCAGCAGCACATATAAATTGTGGAAATCCTGCAGATGCAAAAATTGAAAATGTTAAAAGTATGCCGCTTCATATAATTCATGCAGAAAACGATACTACAGTACAAACTCAATTTTCAATAGATACATTTAAAAAATTATATAGTATTGGAAATAAAAATATAAGATTGACACTTTATCCAGAGAAAGAAATGAAAGATAAAAATATAGAGGATATGCATTGTCCATGGGAGATATCGAACGAAGAAAGAGAAAATTTAGAATGGATTTTTTCTTTTGATAAATCTCAAACTGTAAAAGAGTCTAAAAAATTAAGTGGGAATATTTTTGATACTTATATCTTTGATAATGAAATATATGTACCTTTATTTGAAACATCAAAAAAAATAGGTTATATTCATAATATAGATGAAGTTAGTAATGTGATTACTTTTAAGAATAAAGAAAAGAAGTTAATAAAAATATGTCTAACTCAAAGTAATACACCTATTTTAATAAAAGATGGAGTAATATATGCGAAGTTTGATATATTTTCTAAAAAATTTGATTGTAGGGTAGAATTGTTTAATATAAAAGATATTTTAAAAATAAGAATCACTCAAAAGTAAAAACAAAAGTATAATTTTAAAAATAAAATTTTATTAAACAAATATATGAAAAATAAATTGACTACAATTGGAAAATCTGATATAATACATCATGATAACTAATAAAGTCTATATATTTGATAAAAGGGGAGGATATTATCAAAAATAGGAGGATTTTTAGTTTATGAAAAAAGTATTATTAGGATTAGCAGTTATATCATCAATGGCAATGGCAGCAGAGGGAACAAATCTTTATTTAAAGACAGGAGCAGATATTTCTGGAAAATTTGATAAAGTAAATATATTAGGAGAGAATGCTAATAAGTCAGAAAGTGATAGATTAGGATTTGATTTAACAGCCGAAGTAACAAAAGAGGTTTATCCAAATTTAGAGTTAGGACTTGGACTTTCTTATCAAGATCATGGAAGACCAGAAAGTGTTAATCACCAAGGAGAAAAAATACAAAATACAGGATATAAGTCACTACCAATATATGGAGTAGTAAAATATAATCTACCATTAGAAAGTAATATAAAACCATATTTAAAAGCTGATTTAGGATACTCTTTTAACTTTGATGAAAAAGATTTGAAAACATCAAATCTTTCAATAAATAGTTCAATAGATAATGGATTATATTATGGATTGGGAGCTGGAGCAGAATATAATAACTTTATTGTAGAGTTAATGTATAAAGTAAATAGAGCAGATGTCCAATATGAGGACAAAGGTTCAAAATCACCTAAATTTGATTATGATTACTCAAGAACAACATTATCAATAGGATACAGATTTGATATTTAGAAGAGGCTTCAATGCCTCTTTTTTAACTTAGAGAGGTGATTAAAAATGAAAAAATTATTAGGAATTTTAGCTTTAGGAGCAATTTTGTTAGGTTGTAGTAGCCAAAAAATTAGAGAATATGAAGGAGTATATACCTATGGTCATGAGGTAAGAATATTCCAAGATAGTGAGAATAATCAAGAGTATTGGTTATATAGTGATAATGATATAGTTGAAAATTTAAATAAAAAAATGAGAGAAGAGATTGAAACAAAAGGAGTTACTTATCCTAAAGTAAAATTAATAATAAAAGGAATTGATGAGGGAAAAGCAACAAATGGATTAGCTGAACCAAATGATAGAAAGATGAAAGTTATAGATTATAAGATAATTGAAAAATAAAACAAAAAAATAAAAAAAGACATGCTTTTTATTAAGCTGTCTTTTTTATTGACAAAACTATTTTGCCATAGCTTTTTGAAGTCTAGCACTTAAAGTAGCTTCATTAGCTTTTAAGAATTTCATAACTTCTACATCGTTAAGTCCTTTTAAAGTTTTTAAAGTTCTTGAACAAACTCTTACTTTAACTGGAGTTCCATTTACGTTGATAGAAGTAATTTGTAGATTTGGTTTCCAAACTCTTCTAGTTAATCTGTGTGAGTGAGAAATTTGGTTTCCGCTGATTAGTCCTACTCCTGTAATTTCACATCTTTGCATTCTGAATCTCTCCTTTCTTAAAATAACTTACATACACAATGCATATAATTGTATCATTAAATCGAGTAAATTTCAAGTTTTTTTTAAATTTTCTTGAATAAAGTTAGGAAAATTAAAGATTTGTGGTATAATAAAAAATGAATGAAACAATAAAATAGGGAGTAAAAATATGAATACACATAGTTATAAAGTATTAGAATTTGATAAATTAAGAGAAGAGTTAGCAACATATAGTGTAATTGAAGAGAATCACTATAAGATAATGAATTTATATCCATTTAAGGATTTTAGTTCACTTAATAGAGAGTTAGATATTTTAAGAGATTTTACAGATTTTATAAAATATGATGGTGGTTTTGAAACTGCTGGTATGAAAGATATTTGTAAGATGACAGAGAAATCTCAACTTATAGGAACATATCTTGATGTAGAAGATTTATGGGATATAAACTTTAACTTAAGAATATTTAGATTATTTAAAACTAGATTAGAAGATTTAGGAAAGTATAGAGATTTAAAAGATAAATATCATGATGTTCCAGTAATGAGAGGAATAGAGGATATTATAAATAAGGCAATAGATAATAATAAAGAGATAAAAGATGATGCTTCTTTAGATTTAAGAGATATAAGAATACATAAGAAAACTCTTTCAATGAATATAAAAAGAAAATTTGATGAGTTATTTGATGAGCCAAGTTTTGCAAAGGCTTTCCAAGAAAGAATAATAACAGAGAGAGATGGAAGAAGTGTAGTTCCTGTTAAAGCTGATTTTAAAGGGCTTATAAAAGGAATAGAACATGATAGATCTTCTAGTGGACAAACTGTATTTATAGAGCCTCTTTCAATAGTTGCATTAAATAACAAGATGAGAGAGTTAGAATTAAAAGAAAAAGAAGAGATAAGAAAAATTTTACTTAGAATAACTGAGCATGTAAGAAATAACAGAAAAGATATTGATGCAGTAGGAGAGGCTATATTATCTCTTGATATTTTAAATGCTAGAGCTATATATGGAATAGAAAAAAATTGTGTAATTCCTAATATTAATAATAGAGAGATGTTAAGTTTAGTAGATGCAAGACATCCATTTATACCAGCTGATAAAATAGTTCCATTAACATTTGAGATAGGAAAGGATTACAATACACTACTTATTACAGGACCAAATACAGGAGGAAAAACAGTAGCATTAAAAACAGCTGGACTTTTAACTCTTATGGCTCTATCAGGAATACCTATTCCAGCTCATGAGCATACAAGTATAGGATTCTTTACTGGAGTTTATGCAGATATTGGAGATGAACAGAGTATAGAGCAATCTCTATCATCTTTCTCAGCCCATTTGAAAAATGTACAAGAGATATTAGAGAGTGTAACTAAATCTTCATTAGTGTTATTAGATGAGTTAGGATCAGGAACAGACCCAGCAGAAGGATCAGCTTTTGCTATGGCTGTAATAGATTATTTAAAAGAGAGAAAATGTAAATCATTTATTACAACTCACTATAGCGAAGTAAAAGCTCATGGATATAATGAAGATGGAATAGAAACAGCTTCAATGGAATTTGATGTAAATACTCTTTCACCAACATATAGATTATTAATCGGAATACCTGGAGAGAGTAATGCCCTTACAATAGCAAAAAGACTAGGAGTATGTGAAGAGGTAATTGAGAGAGCTAAGAGCTATATAGGAGACGATAATAAAAAGATTGAAAAAATGATAGCTAATATCAAAGAGAAAGCTGATGAGCTAGATGCTATGAAACAACAAGTTGAATTTTTAAAAGCTGCAGCTCAAAGAGATAGAGATGAGTATGCTGAAAAATTAAGAGTATTAGAGAAAGAAAAAAATGAGATATTAAAAGAAGCATATGAAAAAGCAGATAAGATGATGAAGGAGATGCAAGCTAAAGCTGTAGCCCTTGTTGAGAAAATTCAAAAAGAGGATAATAAAAAAGAGGATGTTAAAAACGTTCAAAAGAGTCTTAATATGCTTAGATCAGCTCTTCAAGATGATAGAAATAAAAATGTGGAAGAGAAACCAAAAGTTGTTAGAAAAGTTGATTATAAAGTTGGAGATAAAGTATTTGTAAATAGCTTAAATCAATTTGCTAACGTTTTAAAAATCAATGGTGGAAAAGAGACAGTTCAAGTTCAAGCAGGAATATTAAAACTTGAAGTATCTATGGATGATGTAAAAGTTGTAAAAGAGAAAGCTAAAAAAGAGTATAATACTTTCTCCCATGCAAAAACATCTGTAAGAAATGAGATTGATTTAAGAGGTAAAATGGTTGATGAAGCTATATATGAACTTGAGACTTATTTAGATAGAGCTGTAATGAACTCTTATACAGAAGTTTATATAATTCATGGAAAGGGAACAGGAGCTTTAAGAGAGGGAATACTTAATTATTTGAAAAAATGTAGATATGTAAAAGAGTATAGACTAGGAGGACATGGAGAGGGAGGACTAGGATGTACAGTAGTAACTTTAAAGTAACTTTAATACTTGCAGCTGCAGGGGTAGGGAAAAGAATGGGATTAGGTTATCCAAAACAATTTTTAGAATATAAAGGAAAACCACTTTTTATTTTACCTTTAGAAGTAGCTGAAAAAAATAGAGTTATTGATGATATAATAATAGTTACAAATGAAAATAATATTGAATTAGTAGAAAAATATTGTGAAAAGTATAAAATTACTAAATTAAAAAAAATTGTTGCTGGAGGAAAAGAGAGACAAAACTCAATATATAATGCTCTTAAATTTGATGAAAATAGTGATATAATACTTGTACAAGATGGAGTGAGACCATTTTTAAAGGATAAATATATAGATGAGTGTTGTAGAGTAGTTATTGAAGAGAGAGTAGGAGCAGTAGTAGGAGTACAAGTAAAAGATACTATTAAAGTAATCAATGAGAATTTTGAAGTTATATCTACTCCTAAAAGAGCTGATTTAATAGCTGTACATACTCCTCAAGCTTTTGAAGGAAAACTATTAAAAGAAGCTTATGAGAGAGCTGAAAAAGAAAATTTTTTAGGAACTGATGACTCATCTTTAGTAGAGAGAATAGGTGGAAAAGTTAAAATAGTTCTTGGGGATTATGATAATATTAAGATTACTACTCAAGAGGACTTAAAATTTTTATAGTTGATATTTTTATGAGTTATGTAGAGAAAAACTTAAAGGATTGTGGAAATTACGGAAAGAGATTAGATTAACTTAGCGAAATCGAATGCTAAAAAACACAATTGTTTGAACGAAGTGAGTTTTGTGTTTTTAATGAGATAAGCTCTAGTTAATCAACTTCTTGGAATATGGAACAATTCTTAGTTTTTCTAAAATAAGGAGTGAACATGAAAGTATATATAGGACAAATAAAACCTACATTAGGAAATGTAGAAAAAAACTTAAATATGATGTTAGAAGTTATAGATAAAGCTATAGTAGAAAAAAATGATATAGTTGTATTTCCAGAGCTTTCTTTAACAGGATACTCTATGGAGGATATAGTTTTTGATGTAGCTATAAAAGAGGTACCAAATGTACTTTTAGAAAAAAGTAAGGAGATAAGCATAGTATTTGGAGCTGTTGAGTTAGGGGAAGAGGAGTATCCATATAATACAGCTTACTATTTAGAAGATGGAAAGGTAGTACACAAACATAGAAAAGTATATCTTCCAACTTATGGAGTATATCAAGAGGGAAGAAATTTTATGGCTGGGAATAAATTTAGAGCTTTTGATAGTAAATTTGGAAGAATGGGAATACTTATTTGTGAAGATGTATGGCATCAATCTCCACAATATTTATTAGCTCAAGATGGAGCAAAATATGTATTTATTTTATTTAACTCTCCAGCAGTAGTAGGAAAGAGAAAAGAGGAACTATCTGAAGGTTGGAAAACAATAGTGAAAGCTAATTCATTACTTAATGGAGTTTACTCTGTAGCAGTGAATAGAGTTGGAGTAGAAGATGGAACAACTTTCTTTGGGAACTCATTTGTAGTGGATCCTAATGGGCAAATAGTAGCTGAAGGAGAATACTTAAATGAAGATGGATTTGTGTGTGAATTAGATGAGAATGTTTTAAGAAGAGCAAGATTTAAAGCTCCTATGTTTAAAACTGAAAATCTAAATCTTACTAAAAAAGAGATTGAGAGAATAGAAAATAAAAGATTTCAATAGGTGATAACTTATGAAAAAAATAATAGGATTTATAGCAGTTGTAGTACTAATTTTAGGAATATTTTTGGGGTATAAAGTAGTATACAAGGCATCTCCTAGAGATTTTATAACTAAAGAAACTAGAATAATTTATGCTAATGAGGGAATAAATACTAAAAATTTCACTCCATTATTGGCATTGATAGAAAATGAAGAGGAAAAAGAAAAAAAGTAAGATTTTGTTTGTTGTTTCAAACAAAGTGTCTATATTTGTCCCCGATAAATAACAAAAGACAATGAGAACA
>OGMI01000719.1_pt1 | contig 11795 bp, 10 predicted proteins | sample 1573201 | NCBI WGS metagenome assembly OGMI01 (sample SAMEA2582012, study PRJEB24529) | metagenome | biome: Human gut stool | place: China | collected 2011
GTTTCCGCATGGTCGAAAGCGTTGATATTTTGCATAGCTGTCACACTCCTTCTACTATTATTATAATCGCTTTTGTGTGACAATGCTGTAAATTTGGCGAAAACAGGCATTGAAGCCAGGTGAAAATATTCAAATAGAGATCGATTGACAGTGCAAAAGAAATAAATTAAACTAGGTGCAAGTAAAAATATATCTTTAGGAGGCATTTTATGTTGAAGAAAAGTATGGCGGCAGTAGTTATGGTCATGGTGTTTGCCCTGGCACTGGCAGGCTGCGGCGGTAGTGACGGTGTCATGAGCAAGGGGTATGGGGATCTTTTCCGCGACAAAGCAGCTATTAATAAGGCGGTTACTGAAATAAAAGCCAAAGGCGGCGGTACGCCGCTGATGATTTTTCAAAGTATGCATTTCGGACCGGAATTTATTAATTTTTCCCGACAGGACCCTAAGAATAAAGAAAACGTCGATAATTTTGTCTGGACGCCTAATACAGGCTGGCAGGGACCTAAAATCGTAAAATTGAGCGGCGGCGGTAAACTTGAAGATAATTTATTCAATATTGACGACGTCAACTGGGATGCGATACCTGTTTTTATTGCTGAAACAGAGAAACTGGCAAAAGAAAACGGTATCGAAAAGGCTTCACTGGGCAGCAGCATTATGATCAATTTCAATGTCAGGAAGCAGACTCTCAGTTTTTCGGCTACGGTAAAAGGTTAACTTTAATAAGTATATTCTACCGGCGATGTCCAGACAGGTAAAGTTACTAATTTCAGAGTGAAATAATAAAAAATAAACCTGCCGTTAAAGGCGGGTTTATTTTTTTGCCGCGGCAGTTGCTGAAGCAAAGCGGTATATGATGGATATTATAGAAGTATAGGACAATTTGTGATATAATATATCCGATTTATTGCATATAATGAAGAACATTTATCATAGGAAGGGGAAAAAATGAAGGTCACGACCAAAGATGTAGAATACATCGCCCAGCTTTCCCGTTTGACTATTCCTGAGGGTGAAATGGAAAAATTCACGGAACAGTTCAATCAGATCCTCAATTATGCCGATATTTTGCAGAAGCTTGATACCGCAGGCATCGAGCCGACTCCGTACGTGCTGCCGATCAGCAACGCGTTTCGTGAGGACGTAGCTCTGCCCGGCGTTACTCAGGAAGAAGCGCTGAAAAATGCTCCGGCAGTCCATAACGGCGGCTTTAAAGTGCCCCGCGTTATCGAATAAGAGAGGGAGGAACTACTGTGGATCTTTACAAGAGCACTGCTCATGAATTGCATGATAAACTCGTTAATAAAGAAATCAGCTCCGTGGAACTGACTAAAGCTCTGTATGAGCGCATCGACGCTGTCGAGGATCAGGTCAAAGCCTATGTGACGCTGGATAAAGAAAATGCTTTGGCACAGGCGGCCAAGGTTGACGCCATGATCGCCGCCGGTGAAAAAATCGCTCCGCTGGCCGGCATCCCCGGCGCGATCAAAGATAATATCTGCACTAAAGGTCTTTTGACGACCTGTTCGTCCAAAATGCTGGCTAATGTTGTGCCGATTTATGATGCGCATGTTATTAAAAAACTTCGCGCCGAAGAAACTATTTTCCTCGGCAAAACAAATATGGACGAATTTGCGATGGGTTCTACTACTGAATCGTCTTATTTCCAGGCTACTCATAATCCATGGAACCTGGACCGCGTACCTGGCGGCTCCTCCGGCGGCAGTGCCGCTGCTATCGCGGCCGGCGAAGCTATCTGGACTCTGGGTTCAGATACCGGCGGTTCCATTCGTCAGCCTGCTTCTTTTAACGGCTGTGTCGGTATCAAACCGACCTATGGCCGTGTTTCCCGTTACGGCTGCGTGGCTTTTGCGTCTTCGCTCGACCAGATCGGGCCGATCACCCGCGACGTTACCGATGCCGCTACAGTGCTCAATACTATCTGCGGCAAGGACGAGCATGATTCTACTTCGCTGCCGGTGGAAGTGCCTGACTTTACCAAAGCTCTGCGTCAGGACGTTAAAGGCCTGCGTATCGGTCTGCCGAAAGAATATTACGGCGAAGGCCTGGACCCCAAAGTCCATGCCGAACTGAAAAAAGCAATCGCTCAATACGAAGCCATGGGCGCTGAGATCGTTGAGATTTCCCTGCCTCATACCGAATATGCGGTCATTACCTATTACATCATTGCTCCGGCAGAGGCTTCCGCCAATCTGGCCCGTTATGACGGCGTCCGGTACGGTTTCCGTGCGGCTAATGCCACCAGCGCGCCCGAAATGACTACGCTCAGCCGTACAGAAGGCTTCGGCGCGGAAGTAAAACGCCGTATCATGCTGGGAACTTATGTTTTGAGCAGCGGCTATTACGATGCTTACTATAAAAAAGCCATGCAGGTGCGCACGCTTATCCGCCGCGACTTTGACAGCGCTTTTGAAAAATGTGACGTTATCCTGGCGCCGACCTCTCCGGTCGTTGCTTATCCTATCGACGGCAAAATGGACCCTTTGTCCATCTATATGCTCGACGTTTACACCATTCCGGTCAATATGGCGGGCCTGCCGGGTTCCGTACCCTGCGGCTTCGCGGACGGTATGCCTGTGGGCATGCAGCTGATCGGCAAACCGCTGGACGAAGAAACCGTGCTGCGTGCAGCCTATACCTTTGAACAAGCCAACGAATACCACAAGGTACTGGCACCGTTAGGAGGTAACAAATAATGAAAAAATATACTACTGTTATCGGTCTGGAAGTCCATGCCGAGCTCAAAACAAATTCTAAAGCGTTCTGCTCCTGCTCGACTGAGTTCGGCGGCGAGCCTAACACCCATGTCTGCCCGGTCTGCCTGGGGATGCCCGGCGCTTTGCCTGTGCTCAACAAACAGGTGGTGGAATTTGCGATCCGTGCGGGACTGGCTCTGAACTGCGATATCCAGAAATTCAATAAATTCGACCGTAAAAACTATTTTTATCCCGATCTGTCAAAAAACTATCAGATCTCTCAATTCGATCAGCCTATTTGCCTGGGCGGCCATATCGACATTGAAGTGGAAGGCGGGAAAAAACGTATCGGCGTGACCCGTATCCATATGGAAGAAGATGCCGGGAAGCTGAACCACAGCGGCGCTACGATCAGTACCTCCGACTCGTCGGCAGTAGACTACAACCGTGCCGGCGTACCTCTGATCGAGATTGTCTCCGAGCCTGATATGCGCAGCTCCGAAGAAGCCCGCGCCTACCTGGAACAATTAAAAGCTATTTTGGAATATACTGATGTCTGCGACTGCAAAATGCAGGAAGGCAGTCTGCGCTGTGATGCCAATATCTCTGTCATGCCGGAAGGCGCTGCCGAGTTCGGTACCCGCGCCGAGATCAAAAACCTTAACTCCTTCCGCGCTCTGGTGCGCGCGATCGAGTACGAAGTCGAGCGGCAGATCGACCTTGTTGAAAGCGGCGGCCATGTTGTGCAGGAGACCCGTACCTGGGATGACGCGCAGGGCATGACCTTGTCCATGCGCAGCAAAGAAGAAGCGCATGACTACCGTTATTTCCCGGAACCTGATCTGGTGCCGGTAGAATTAGACGACGCCTGGATCGAACGCGTTAAAAATGAACTGCCAGAGCTTCCTGCTCAGCGTCAGCAGCGGTTGATGACAGAAAATGGCCTGCCTGCTTATGATGCAGGATTGATCGTTGCCACCAAAGCTATGGCCGACTACTTTGATGCTGCCTGCAAAAATGCCGGTGATGACAAAGCTGTAGCCAACTGGCTTTTGGGCGATGTTTCCGCCTATCTCAACAACGAAGGCATCGAAATCGATGCTTTCCCGATCAAACCGGAAAACCTGGGCGAAATGGTTGCCCTGATCAAAGGCGGCGTGTTGTCCAGCAAGCTTGCTAAAAAAGTATTTGCCGAAATGCTCAAAGCCGACAAATCTCCGAAAGTCCTCGTTAAAGAGCTGGGCTTGGAGCAGGTCAGCGACGAAGGCGCTATTGCCGCTATCGTTGATGAAGTGCTGGCCGAAAATCCGCAGTCTATTGCCGACTTTAAAGCCGGTAAAGACCGTGCAATCGGCTTCCTGGTCGGTCAGGTCATGAAAAAATCCCGCGGCAAAGCTAACCCGGGTATGGTCAATAAATTATTAGTAGAAAAAATGCAGTAAACGACTGCTGATTTTAAATCCTGTAAATGGGGGTGTCGCAATGAATAAACCGTTTGTTTTTGTTGGTTCAGGTTTGGGCTATTTGTGGTTGCTCATTTGGACGACTGTCGTTTCTATTATTACTGTGGGCTTGTTTTTCCCATGGGCTTATTCAGCGCAGCAGCGCTGGATCTGTGCTAATACCTACGTTGAAGGCAGGCGGCTGCGTTTCGACGGCACCGGGCTGGGGTTCTTTTTTCAATGGCTGGTCATTATGCTTCTGACTGCTGTTACTTTTGGCATTTATGCTCCCTGGGGCTATTGCCAGTTTAAACGCTGGGAGACCCGTAATACAGTTTTTGATGATTGAAAGCAACTGCCTGCTGTAATAAAACAATAAACAAAAGCTCCGTCTTTTTGACGGAGCTTTTTTGTCGTTCTGATTTATTTATATTTGCCAGAAAAATATTTAAAAATACAAATAAATATGCTTGTAGATATATAGAAAGTATGATATTCTTTTAATAAGTAAAAGAATATTAAATAATATAAAACGGCAAAACTGTCGAAAGGCAGTGACGCAAAGCTATAGGGTCTAAACCTTTACGGAATGACAGCCAGCTGCTCACAAGCAGAGATATTCTCGACTTGGACAATTTTGATGCCTGCCCGTTATACGGTCGGGTATTTTTTATTTGTCAGACAGATTTCAGGGAGAGGCTAAAGAAAGAGGAAGGTGCGGGTTCATGTTGAGGAATGGTGCAAGGGAAAAAGCTTTAAGCAGAAAAGTAATGCTTTCATTGCTTATGGCAGGTACAATGTCTGTTTGTATATCTGGGGGGGACGTATGGGCTGAGAATACGGTAAAGCTGACTAGTGATACTGTTTATAATGTTATTGGTGAAATACCAGCGTCGATAGAGATGAACGGGCATAATATTATAAGCAATGTTATGTTAAATGCTGATAATGCCGGGCTGAGTATTATTGGAACAGACATGGAAAATTTAACTATAAATGGCGAAGGACTTCAATTTGCTGTCGCTGCACAAAGTAGTAGCAATGCCAAGGTATTGATTTCAAATGTGAAAAAAGTTGATATTACAGGCAATGTAATAAATGACAGTTTACTTCATAGTAATATTAATGGTGCCATTATATTTGATAAAGTGGGGCTTTTTAATATTACAACAGAAAAAAGTATTGGTTTACATGCTCAAGGAGGACTTATTTATATTGATGCTGATGCAGTTTCAATAAAGTCAAAAGATGAAAATGCTATTTGGGCACAGTTAAGTAATTGTAGTGGAGATTATCCCAGTGATGTCAAAATTAAATCTTCTGGTGATATAACATTGCAGTCGACATCTTCTACGGCAGTAGGTGCTGCTAATATGGATAGTAATGTTACTGATAACAAAGTGACAGTGGATTTGCAGGGGAAAAATATTTATGTGATTTCTGAAAAATCTACAGGATTACTGTCTAACGATTTTCAAACAGGAAAAACAAGCATTATTCTCAACGCTGACGATGTAGTTAATATTAAAGCTGGAAAAAATGGAATTTATGCTGCTAATGGCAGAGATAAAGGCGATGCTTTTGTCAGCGTTGATGCAGGCAAAGAAATTAATATTACAGGGGTCCAAAATGCTATCTATGCTGGTTCTAACGCTTTGGTGAAAATCAGTGACAGGGGTATGGCGAAAGTCAGCCTTACTGGTAATGTCGTTGCTGAAAATGGCGGACAGATAATTGTCAAAAATGCTGATCAGATTGGTGCTTTAAAAGTTGACGGCGGTATATATAATGGCAACAATATTAGTATAAAGTATTCTGCGCCTACTCTTGACGACCGTACGGCCGTTTATGTTGCCAATAACGGTTCGGCAGTATTCGATGGTGATAAAACGGAAATAATTATCAATTCACAGTCTGAAAATGATCCACGTGGTGTTTGGGTTACCAGTGGTGGTAAAGTAGAATTCAACGCTAAAGAAACTGTAATAGATGTTACTGGTGTAGGCGGTTCTTCAAAATGGGGATTTGGGTTATTGCTTAATGGTACTGTAGGAGGATCAGCTGTTTTCAATGGGCAAAATGCCGCGATTAAAAACTATCAGGATCACTATACATCTCAAACGGTAACGGCTAAAGCTGGTTCGGAGATTACTTTTAATAATACTGGCAATGTGCTTATTAGTGCTAAAAGTCCTTTCGGCGTAACTGCTGTTGATAATCAGGGTAATATTACTTTTAATAATAGCGGTAATATTGATATTGTTGGCACAATAGTTCCTGGTAATAAGTCTGCTCAGACTAATGTAGTGGGTATTCAGTCGGGGAGCAGCGGGGCAGAGACAGTAGTTACTGATAAAGTAAAGGATTTTAATATTACTTTGTCGGGAGCTGGTGTGGATAATGATGGTACAAGTTATTCTACCGGAACTTATGGCATCATTCTTGATAAAGATGTTAAGGCTCTTATCAATTCTGCAACCCTTAATATAAAAATGAATATTGCTGATAATGTTGAAGATATATCGCCTGGAGATCATACGACTGAGGAAGCCTATGGTATAGATCCGGATGGTGGGTATATTACAGTAGGTACAGGTACTGTTACTAACATTACTATACAGGAAGGGTTAGGCACTGCGTATGCAGTAAATGCGGCTTCAGCTACTTCTGTTGTAGAGTTATTAGGTGATACGACTATCGTTGCTGCTGGTAAAACTTCTTCTTACGCACTGAATGCCGAAGCTGATGGACAAATCACCGTTGGCAGTACCGGTAAAACCGTTCACTTGACGGGGGACATTGTTGCTAAAAATGATGGTGTGATTAATATTGCTGGTAAAACTAATACAATTAACGGTATAGTCAAAGCGGTTGACGGTGGCACTGTTAATCTGAGTGGCGCTAGTGACGCTGTTTATAATAATATCAACATCAACAGCTTCGTTACCCAAGGGACTGGCAGTAATGGTAGCGTCAAATTGAATGGTGGTACGATGGATTTCGGTACGCTAAATAATCAAAATTTAGCCAGTAATTCTTTTGTGGTGAATGGTGGCTCCTTAAAAGCGGCATCCAAAGACATTTTTACCAGTGGCTTAACAGCGGCAGGTACTGCTATTGATAGTGGTGATGTATTGTCTGTAGTGAATAATGCCGTTAAATTTGAAAGTGGTAAACTGATCCTGAGCGATGAGAAATATAATTTGGCTTGGTTAAAGACAGCTAAAGCGGCACTCAATAACGCTGATAGCGGCACAATGGGACTAGTTGTTACCGGGACTTTAGTCACTACTGACGGAAAAATTCAAACAGAAGCAAGTGCCAGTGATTTGGCTGATACCGGTGCGGTACATGCAGGTGTGACAGGTAAAGTAGATACTAATGATGTAACAATCGGCAGTAGCGGTCTTTAAAATCTGGGCGTTAAAGATTTGGCTCTTGGCGGTTCAGCTGCAGATGCAAGCAAAGTAACTGTAGGTGATGGTAAAGAATTGACTTTGGTTGGCAGCGGCAGCGAAAATGATGCCTTGGTAAAAACATCTGGTGGTACGGCGAAAACTAATGTTGCCGTTGCAGTTGGCGACGGCACTAATGCAGGCACTTTAAATCTTGGAGTCGCGGGAACGGCCTGCGGCGGCAATCTTAATGCGGCAGTTGCCATTGCCAATGATGACAGTAAAGTAAATGTCGATGCCGGAACTTTTAAGGTTAATGAAATCAGCGCTGATAAAGGCACGATCAATGTAAACGAAGGTGCGGAACTCAAGACCGATAGTTTGACTGTTGGCTCAGCAGAAAGTACGGTTAAGTTAAGCGGTACAGGCGCTTTAGAGGCCAAGAGTATGACTGTTAATACAGGAACGATAGAAGTTACAGGTACGGCTAAAGCAGGGACTCTTACGGTAAATGACAGCAATGCAATAATTAGTGTCGGTACTGGTAACAGCGCGGGCAGTTTAGTTGCCGGTAATGCTGATCTCAACGGCGCGGCTGTAGTTTTAGACCCTGTATGGCAGGGTAATGATACGATTGGGAATGCTTCTAAGGCGGCATTAGCTTTTACAAATAATAATGTCAATGGATTGATGACAGTAGGGCGCAATTCGGTTTTGAGCCTGGGAACGGACGATACAGGTAAAGCCGAGCAGGCTTTTGCAGAATCTGAATTGACCTGGGGGAAAACTGGTGTGAGTGCGGCGTTATACATTGACCAGGCCCAGAAACTGCAAGGTCAGGGCGGCATATTGCTTGACGGCACTAAGACCGCCGCATCAGCGGAAGCTAATAAAGCAAGTTTTGCCGACGGCTCGCTGCTGATCGTTAACGGTTCTGGTATAGGAACAAGTGGAACTGCAGCGTTGACAGGTGGATCAGGTTCCACGCTTACAGTCAATCAGGGAGCCAAGCTGTACCTGACCAGTACTAATGCCGGAACTTATACGATCACCAAAGGTTTTGCCAATACTACGATTGATGGCTGGTCCTGGTCAGCAGATGCTGCAGCTGTTGACGTCAGTGTAAATAAGCTTTCTGAAATCGAGAAAATCGAGAAAAATACTGCTGACGGTGATTTTACAGTAACTGTCAGACAGACGGACGTCCAAAAGAAATATGATGGCATCGCATTGCCGAACATTTTGCAGGCTATGGATCAAAGCAGGACAGAATATGCCGGGATCAAATATCTAACTGATTTGGCTAATGACAATAAGCTTGATAAAGAGGGTTTTATCGCTGCAGTCAACTCCTTCGCCCAGGGAGCGGAAAACAGCGGCGCTACCCGCACGGGTGCTTTAGCAGCCCTGGACGGCGGTGCAGGAACATCTGTCCTTAGCCAAGGCGGCTGCAGAACAGAGCGGCGGTTTCGGCAAAGCTGCTGTTGATACTGCTGACAACGGCGGCATCTGGGCACAATATATCAACAACAAGGATAAAGTCGATAACATGGGCGGCGTCAGCTATGACGGACAATACAACGGTGTTATCATAGGCGGCGACTTTGCAGACCGTGGCAAATACAGCAGCGGCATAGCTTTCAGTTACGGCAGCGGTGACAGCACCGGCAGCGCCTCTAAAAATGAATTTGACTTCTGGGGCCTCAGTTACTATGGCGGTATCCAAAACGGCGATACCAATCTGATTTTCGATGTCGGTTACAGCAAAACCAGTAGCGACGTCAAAGGCTTAATCAAGGCCGAACCTGACACGCAGGTCATCAGTATGGGCATCAAAGGTGAAAAAGTTATCAGCAATGGACATGGAACGAGCTATGTACCGTATGCGGGCCTGCGTTATCTGAACGTGGACGGCGGCAGTTATAACGGGACTATTGGCGGCGAAGTGGCTGCTCATTACAGCACTGATAAAGCAGATCTGTGGCTGCTGCCGGTAGGCATCAGCATCAGCCATGAAAGCGTTACTGCCGGCGGCTGGAAGGTGCGTCCGACAGCCGATATCGCTTATGTTTGGATTTTGGGTGATAAAAATACTGCGATGGATATTACCGTTCCGGGTGTAAATGCAACCGACAGACTTGGCTATGATATCATGGACAGCGGGTTCTTTGTCGGCAAACTGGGCCTGGAGGCTGAAAAAGGTGAGTGGACTTATGGCTTAGGCTATGCCTGCCAGAAAGGCAGTCATGCTCAGAACAGCAAATTTATGCTCAATGTAACTTACAGTTTCTAAAAAACAACTTTTTCAAAATCTCTTTTTCCTGTTCACCCTTTTGTGTACCTGTGTGGAAAGCCTGCCTTTTATCGGCAGGCTTTCTGCTTTTGATGCGGACGTTTATTTGTAAATGTCGGGTCATATTTTATATTCGCATGATTTATGGTAAAATAAAGATACAATCCAATGGCTTGAGCGTACGGTTTCTTGCATGCTGAGAACCGTTTTTTTATTTGGAGCTTGCCTGTTATGTTTTGAAAGAAGGAAAAGTAAATTGGGATCAGTCCATAATCAACATTTTAAGCCGCGGCTGGCGATGTTTGCCGTGGGGATATTTTTAATGACTTTTGGTATCGCTCTGTCCTGTAAGGCCGACTTAGGCACATCGCCGATTTCCAGTGTACCGTGGGTTATGAGTATGTTTTTACCTTTTAGTTTGGGTGATATTACGATCATGATGAACATTGTTATGATCCTGGCGCAGCCGCTTATTCTGAGGGCGCTTTATGTAAGGGAGCTGGTGGGCCAGCTGCTGACGACGCTGGCTTTTGGCTGCAGCATTGATTTTTCGATGGGTCTGTTGGACTGGTTTATACCGGGCAGTGCACTGGAACAATGGCTTGCTTGCCTTTTAAGCATTGTTGTCTTGGCTTTGGGTGTTTTTCTGGAGGTGCGCGCTAAAATCTTTTTAGTTGCGGGCGAAGGTGTGGTCAGTGTACTGGCGTTTGTTACTCAAAAAAAGTTCAGCCTGATCAAAAATTGTTTCGATATATCGCTGGTCACTTTGGCGATTATTATTTCCTGGGTGGAATTCGGTACATTACAAGGAGTTGGAGCCGGTACAGTAGTGGCCGCAGTTTTAGTAGGGCGGTTTGTACATTTGTATGAAAGCAGGCTGAGCTTTTTCGATCGCTGGAAAGTAGAAGCTTAAGTGGCTGCAGCTTGATTTTCCTGTAAAATATTTTAAATTTTTTGGTTTCAAAATATTTGTCTTATCTGTAAAAAATATTTTAAGTGCTTGCCAAAAAAGCAGGAACGTAGTACAATGTGGTTAGCGAAAGCTAATCTAAGCGAATTTAAATTTATGGTGCAATAAAGCGTCTGCGGCAGAAGCCGTAATGGCGCAGCGTGAACGAAAGCAGGTGTAAAAATGGCTGATTATATTATTGGCGGTATTTTAGTGGCTCTGGCAATTTTGGCACTGCGCAGCGTCTTCAAAAAAACATCTTCCGGCGGTTGTGCCGGCTGCAGCGGCTGTAATGGCTGCGGACCCAGCTGTCACGGACAGGATCAGGAAACTGCCTCCAAATAAGCGGTGGAATGGCAGACGTCTGCGGCGTCGAAGCCTTGCAGATTATTGACAAATCATTTTAAAAAGCATATAATTTGACCATAAGGTCATTGGATTTTGTATCAGCCGCAGGCGCACGCAAACGTACGTGTCCTGCGTTTTTTTGTGAAGGTGGGTTTAGTTTTATGTATCATATCGACCGGGGCGCGTGGGCCGAGATCAATCTTGATGCCGTGGCGCATAACGTGCAGATCGCCAAAAGCAATCTTGATCCCCATACTAAGCTGTGTGCCGTTGTCAAGGCTGATGCTTACGGACATGGCGCGGTAGCGGTAGCCCGCGAAGCCGAAAAGAACGGCGCTGATTTTCTGGCCGTAGCGCTGCTGCAGGAAGGTCTTGAGCTGCGTGAAGCAGGTATCAGGCTGCCTATTTTAGTGCTGGGTTCGCTGCAGCCGGGAGCTGCCAATGTTGTAGTGCAGTTTGATATCAGTCACGCCGTTTTTGACGAAGAACGTTTATATGCCCTTAACGAAGCGGCTGTTAAATTGAATAAAAAAGCCAGGATCCATATCGCTATTGATACCGGTATGCATCGGATCGGCGTACATGTTCGCGATGCGGGTGAATTTGCGGCTAAGGCCGCGGCGCTGCCTGGCATTGAGATCGAAGGAGT
>OGMI01000724.1_pt1 | contig 11668 bp, 8 predicted proteins | sample 1573201 | NCBI WGS metagenome assembly OGMI01 (sample SAMEA2582012, study PRJEB24529) | metagenome | biome: Human gut stool | place: China | collected 2011
TTAGGCGTAGAAGGGCGTGCTGGCTATATTTTTCAGACCAACCCTTTTCTGGAGTACTCCAACCACCAATACAAGCCCATGAAAAATGCCTATGCCGGCCATCTGAAATACTCCTTCCAGCTCCGTCCCCACACCGTTGCCGACCAGGCTTATATAGGAGCCTATCAAGGGATTGGAGTCGGCTATTTCAACTTCGGCAATCCGGAAGAGCTGGGCAACCCGCTGGCGGTCTATCTGTTTCAAGGGGGACGCATCGCCCAATTCAGCCCCCGCATATCCTTGAACTATGAATGGAACTTCGGCGCATCGTTCGGCTGGAAACCCTACGATGAATATGACAACCCGGAGAACCAGATTATCGGCTCGAAAGTGAATGCCTATCTCAATGTGAACCTCTACTTAAAGTGGGCACTCTCCCCCAAGTTCGACCTGATGATAGGAGCTACCGGAAGCCACTTTTCCAACGGAAACACCCAATATCCCAACTCCGGTCTGAACACGGTGGACTGCAAAGTGGGATTGGTATATAACTTTAACCGCAGAGCGGATGAGCTCGCCCAATCATGGCAACGCCCTATCGTTCCTCCATTCCCCCGCCACGTCAGCTACGACTTGACTTTGTTCGGCTCCTGGCGAAAGAAAGCAGTGGCCCATGAGGGCAGTAGTGGCCAGGTACCCGCACCCGGCACTTACAACGTGTTCGGTTTCAGCTTTGCACCCATGTACAACTTCGGCTATAAATTCCGCGCCGGTGTGGCGTTGGACGGCGTATACGACCACAGTGCGAACATGAAAGAATCGTACGAGGAAGAGAACGGCTTCTATACTCCGCCCGCCAAGAAGCAGATGGCATTGGGCTTATCCGCCCGCGGAGAATTTGTCATGCCTTACTTCACGGTAGGTATCGGTCTGGGAGCCAATGTTCTGCACGGCGGCGGTGACATGAAGTCTTTCTATCAGATTCTTGCCCTGAAAATAGACGTAACACGCAATTCGTATCTCCATATAGGATATAACCTCCGGGAATTTCATGAGCCCAATTATCTGATGTTGGGTATCGGCTATCGGTTCAATAACAAACGCCCCAAGCTGTTCTGAACAATAAAGAGGAGGCTATTTATATAGATTCTTTTATTTCATCTGCAAGCACATATTAGTAAGTGCCACGCGCATATCATCTACTATAGTATTATAGTTAGTTTGTTAGTTCACAGCGATGAACACTTTGTTCAAGTATAGAGAAACAGTTTGTTCCAATAAGGAAAAACAGTTTGTTTTCATATGATGAAACGAAATGTTTTGTTAAGGGAAACAAAGTGTTCGCCATAATGAAACAACTTGTTCTATTAAGGGAAACACTTTGTTCGCTATAGAGAAACGGTCTTTCATATCAAGAGCTTATAAAGAAAAAGCTCTGCAAATCAATGATTCACAGAGCTTAATCGAGTACTCGAAGCGGGACTTGAACCCGCACAGCCGCAATGGCCAAAGGATTTTAAGTCCTTCGTGTCTACCATTCCACCATTCGAGCATCCTTTCAAAGAAAGAGCGGAAAACGAGACTCGAACTCGCGACCCTAACCTTGGCAAGGTTATGCTCTACCAACTGAGCTATTTCCGCATTTGGAGAACGGGTGCAAAGATAAACAGTTTTCCCGTTTCTGCCAAATTTTTTTTTATAAAAGTACAGTACTCGCAGCGGGACTTGAACCCGCAGAACCTTTTACCTGCCCAGCAACTCTTTCTCTGCAGCTTGCATGGTCTCAAAATTGAAACCATCTACCACTTTCTGCATCAGGGCAGAGACTTCATCGTTGCAAAGGTTTCCGATACTGCCTTCATGGGTATGATGCACCTCTTTGCTGTGCGAGAAGTTTCCGGCTTCAATATCCAGTCCCACCTTCTTGTAGGCATCGCGGAAAGGCATCCCTTCACGTGCCAAGCGGTTGACTTCCTCCACACTGAAAATAAGCAGATACTTGTCATCATCAAGAATATGTTCGTTCACCTTGATTTCATTCATAATGTAAGTCGTCATCTGCAGACAGTCTTTCAGTTCCTGAAAAGCAGGCAGGAAGACCTCTTTGATAATCTGCAAGTCACGGAAATAGCCGGAAGGAAGATTGTTGGCTATCATCATAATCTGCTGGGGAAGGGATTGCAGTTTGTTGCACTTGGCACGCGTCAGTTCAAAGACGTCCGGGTTCTTCTTGTGAGGCATGATGCTGGAGCCGGTAGTGCAATCGTCCGGCAGCTTCACAAAACCGAAGTTCTGACTGTTGAACATACATGCGTCAAAAGCCAATTTCGATATGGTTCCGGCCACACTGGCAAGGGCGAAAGCAACATTACGCTCCATCTTGCCACGCCCCATCTGGGCATACACTACGTTGTAGTTGAGGGAATCAAATCCCAAAAGACGGGTAGTCATCGTACGGTTCAGCGGGAACGAGGAACCGTATCCCGCAGCAGAACCCAAAGGATTGCGGTTGCACATCTTGAAAGCTGCCTGAAGGAACATCATATCGTCCACCAGGCTCTCGGCGTATGCCCCAAACCAAAGTCCGAAAGAAGACGGCATGGCTATCTGCAAGTGTGTATAACCCGGCATCAGTACATCCTTGTAGCGTTCGCTCTGCATAACCAGCACATGGAACAATTGCTCCACAGCTTCCGCCACCTCCTTTATCTCTGCACGGGTAAAGAGCTTCAAATCGAGCAACACCTGGTCGTTGCGCGAACGTCCGCTGTGTATTTTCTTACCTATATCACCCAAGTTGCGCGTCAGCATAAGTTCCACTTGTGAGTGAACGTCTTCCACTCCCTCTTCTATCACAAATTCTCCACGCTCGGCCATCGCATAGATTTCCTTCAATTCGGCCAGCAATTGCCGCAGTTCTTCCTTCGTCAACAAGCCAATGCTTTCGAGCATCGTGATGTGCGCCATGGAACCCAGCACATCGTGCTTTGCCAAATAAAGGTCCATTTCACGGTCACGGCCTACCGTGAAGCGTTCGATATCCTTATTTACCTGAACGGATTTTTCCCAAAGTTTCTGAGCCACGTTGTTTCTAATGATTAATGGTTAGTGATTAATATTGTATCATCGCCAACATATCTGCTATCTTCTCCAATCCTTCCTGCAAGGGTTTCTGCACCATGGTCTTCATAAACGGATTTATATCCATGCCGATGGTCAGTTTCATTTTACATTCGGTTTCGGTGACGGGTACAATCTGTATCCACAGATTGAAGGGCAGCGGTGAAGTGGTTGTTGCAAACTTGATACACTTGCAAGGTTCCTTCTCCACAATCTGCAACGTAATCTTTCCTACGGGAGCCACCTCTATCGTCATGCTCTCCGCATCAAAACTCAAGTTCTTCACTTTGTCTTCAGGCAAACGGTCTTTCACCTTCTCCAGATTGCTCAGGTCGGAAAGCTTTTCATAAACAGCTTCTTGTGAAGCCGGTACAACTTTCACTCCACTCTCAAATTTCGTCATGATCAATCGTATTCAAAAAGAAAAAAGAACTATCCGGACAGAATCTATCCGAATGGCTCTTTTATCCATATTAACATTTTTACAAATAAGTTCTTATTTACCAGATTCCCAATGTGCAGGGTCTTTACGCCATTCATTCAGAGTCTCCACATCTTCTTCCTCGATATAGCCCGTACGCAGTGCCACTTCCATCACAGCCTCGTAATTGGTCAGCGTCACCAAAGGCACCTTGGCATCCTTGAAAGCCTTTTCGGCAACCGGGAAACCATAAGTATAGGCAGCCACCATACCGATGACCTCACATCCGTCACGGCGGATAGCTTCTACAGCCTTTAAACTGCTTCCACCCGTAGAAATCAAATCTTCCACGACTACCACCTTCATACCGGGACGAAGTTCACCTTCAATCAAATTCTCCAGTCCATGGTCTTTCGGAGTGGAGCGTACATATACAAACGGCAAGTTCAATGCATCGGCCACCAAGGCACCTTGCGGGATAGCTCCCGTTGCCACACCGGCAATGGCATCCACCTGTCCGAAACGTTCCAAAATCAGACGCGTAATTTCAATCTTTACGAAATTACGGAGAGAAGGATAAGAAAGGGTTTTGCGGTTATCACAATAAAACGGAGACTTCCATCCGGATGCCCAAGTGAACGGGTTAGCCGGTTGTAGTTTAATCGCTTTTATCTTCAGCAACTTCTCTGCAAACAATCTTTCTAAAGTTTTCATAGCAAAACTAATCTATATATGATAAATATGGCACAAAAATACGGAAACAGAATGAGAATAAAAAAGAGAAAGCCGATAATTTTCATTCGGAGTAGTCATTTTCCTCAGAAACCTCTATGCAACGACATATATCCTTCATTTCGAACCCCCTGCTCAAGGCAAAACGCACCAGTTTGCCATTCAACTCATACTCACTTTCGGCACGGACGCTTTTACGCTTTGCCGCCAGCAGTTTCTGCAAGACGGCGTGGTATTCCTCCTCATCAATCTCGTTCAAATAGGGCCAATAGACAGATGAAGATATCTTTTTCAACTGGAGCGCCTGCCCTATCTTCATCTTGCCCCATTTGGCAAAACGGTATTTGTCGTTGATGAAAGCACGGCAGAAGCGCTCTTCATCAATGTACTTCTCTTGTTCCAGACGGTTGATGATACGGTCTATGGCATCATAGGCAATGCCCCAGCGTTGCAGTTTCTCCGCAATCTCCGCCCGGCAATGCTCGGCAGTGGAGCAATATGCCGCCACTCTGTTCAAAGCTTCAGTTTCAGTTATTTCTATCATCGTTCTGCAATTACGTACCGGTCGTTGCCGGAAATATCTTTTCGGATACGGACATTCGTATAGCCTTGCTTGCGAAGCATCGAAGCGACAGCCTCTCCAAATGCCCGGTTGATTTCAAAATAGAGTCGGCCGCCGGCCGTCAGCATGCTCCGTCCCAGTTCACCTATACGCCGATAGAAACGGAGCGGGTCGCTGTCTGGAACAAACAAAGCTCCCGAAGGTTCCCAGTTCAAGACATTTGGCTCCATGTCCTTCTTTTCTGTTTCCGTAACATAAGGCGGATTACTGACGATTACATCAAAACATTCACCCTCAACCGGTTGATACGTCAGGACATCACGCTGTACAAATAGCACGGAAGCCTGCAAAAGGTGGTTATTGTCGCCGGCTATGGCAAGAGCTTCTTCGGAAATGTCCCAAGCAGTTACTTCCGCTTCCGGCAACTCTTTAGACAAAGTGACGGCAATACACCCACTTCCAGTGCCAATGTCGAGAATACGGGAAACCGGAGCGACTTCCTTCAGCATCCCCTCCACCAGCTCTTCCGTTTCGGGGCGGGGAATAAGTACCCCCGGAGCCACCCGAAAAGTACGTCCCAGGAAACGGGCAGTACCCTGCACATACTGTATGGGCTCAAAATTACACAGACGGGAAAGAATGCTTTCCAATTCCCTTTCATCGTTTGGAGATAAAATCATATCTTTGCCCAGGTAATAGTCAATATGACTCTGACCTAACATTTCACAGCAGACAATACGGGAAAGATTGGCCGCCTCCCGGGGAGGGTAGCATTCCTGCAAAGCACTGCGGATATGTGAAACGGTTACATTCATTCGGGGTCCGGTTTTATTCGGGCTGCAAAAGTAATCATTAATTTTGATTATTCAACCAAAAGACAAGCAAGGATATGAATTCAGAAGAAGAGAAATATATGCTGCGATGCATCCAACTGGCACAAAACGGACTTTGCAATACAGCACCCAACCCGATGGTGGGAGCGGTAATAGTATGTGACGGGAAAATCATAGGCGAGGGATACCATGTGCGCTGTGGAGAAGCCCACGCTGAGGTCAACGCCATCCGTTCCGTGAAAGACACGTCCCTGCTGAAACGTTCCACCATCTATGTCAGCCTGGAACCGTGTTCGCACTATGGCAAAACTCCTCCTTGTGCAGACCTCATCATCGAGAAGCAGATTCCACGCATCGTCATCGGGTGCCGGGACCCTTTTTCTAAGGTTGCGGGCCGGGGCATACAGAAACTGAAGGATGCCGGACGTGAAGTTATTGTCGGAGTGCTGGAAACAGAATGTCGGCAGCTCATCCGCAGGTTCATCACTTTCCATACTTTGCGACGCCCCTACATCACCCTAAAATGGGCGGAATCTTCTGACAGATATATCGATTACTCCCGCACGGACGGTAAACCGGTTATCCTCTCCAGCCCGCTGACTTCGATGCTGGTACACAAGAAACGGGCAGAGCACAGTGCCATATTAGTAGGTACCCGTACGGCTGAACTGGACAATCCCGGCCTGAATGTCCGCCATTGGTATGGTCGTTCACCGGTACGTATCGTGCTGGACCGGCAACAAAAGCTATCCCCCAGCCTTCACCTATTTGACGGTAGCGTGCCGACCCTCGTTTTTACAGAAGCCCCGCACGCTCCGCTACCGAATGTAGAGTATCTGCCAGTCAGCGACTACCGGCGGAATGTACTCCCCGAAATCATGGAAACGCTGTATACACGCGGATTACAATCCCTTTTGGTAGAGGGTGGCAGCCAAACTCTCCAATCCTTCATCGCTGCCGGATTGTGGGACGAAATCTTTGTGGAAGAAACTCCGTACCTTCTTCATTCCGGCGTCAAAGCACCCGAAATCAGTGACGGATATCCATTTGCAACAGAGCATTCTTTCGGCAGGAGTTTTCGCCATTATACTGCCTCAAGAAACAGTCAATAGCCTCATTTCAGGGCTTTTTTATCGAGAAAAAGGGGGATATTATCTATAATTTTATATAAAACTTCCTCGTAAAGCTGTTTATAGAAAAAAATGTTCCTATTTTTGCAACTTGTAAATAAACACTATCTTTCAAATGAGAATAAAGTTTTTAGCAATAATCGCGAGTTTTCTTTTTGTATCAATCGCAATAAGCTCGTGCCTTGACTCTGACGATACAGTAGAACTAAGCTCCGATGCAACGGTACATGCTTTTGGCATCGACACCGTATACGGCAAATATTATAAATTCACGATAGATCAACTAAGCAGAGAAATCTATAATCAGGATTCATTGCCAATTGGAGCGGATACGATTATTGACCGCATATTAATCGATACATTCACCGTAAGCGGCTGGATTACTTCGAGAGATGAAATGAACATCAACGGCGACACGATATTCAACAAAGCCGATTCGGTAGACCTTAGAAAAGCGGTAAACAATGAAACCGGAATGAAGTTTAAAGTACATGCTCCGGACGGCGTTACTGTAAACGAGTATACTCTCAAAATCAGAATGCATAAGCAAGACCCGGACTCTTTGGTATGGAACCTTATGAGTTCTCCTCTACTTGTGCCCGCTCCTGCAAGTGGTCAAAAGGCAGTATTATTCAATAACGAATTATGGGTATTCACTCAAGATGCAGCATACAAAACGGCTATACAACCTGATGAAAACAATAAATATCCAAGCGATTGCAATTGGACGACAGAAGCATATACAAACTTCCCCAATAATGCCCAATTAAGTTCTCTTGTAACCCTCAGTGGAGATAACGGGCAAAAGCTATATATTGTTGCTGATAATACAGTACACTCTTCTTCAGACGGAAAATTATGGAAGAAAGAAGCTGAATTTGGGGATAAAGTCCAAGCATTGATAGCAAGTTTTCCTAATATCCTTACCGTTATTACCGATAATGGCGTTTATACCACTAAGGACGATGGAGTTACTAAAGAGACTGGTGAATTCAGCGGTACAAACTTTCCTACTGAAAACATATATTCCACCAACTTCGAGTCTAACTACCAGCCTCAGGTTATGATAGTAGGCAAGTCCGGCAATGACCAATCAGAGCAAACAGTTCCTTGGGTTTCCTCTAATGGTAGCTATTGGGTTCCACTTAATAATACAGCCTACAATGTATATTGCCCTAAACTCGCCAACCCTGTTGTGATGTACTACGGTGAAAACTATTACATCTTCGGCAGTAAAGAAGAAAACAAGCTTGATGCCATTTACACTTCCGTTGACGGCATATCCTGGCGTAAAACCCAAAGAAAATTCTTGTTAGACAAAGATATGACAGAAATAACCGCCCCCTATTCCATTGTAGTAAATGCTCCCTATATCTGGGTAATCTTCGGCGGTGACGGAAGCACAAATGCAGTTTGGCGCGGCCATCTCAACAAGCTGATGTCGGCCGAAGTGCAGTAATCTTATTGTTTCTGTTTCCCTTATATATAAGGTATAAAACGAGAATAATAACCAAGACAAGAGATGTAAGTATAGAAAGATGCTAAATAAAGAAGAACTTGATTTAAGCCGAATTCCACAACACGTGGCAATCATCATGGACGGTAACGGACGTTGGGCAAAGCTGCGTGGACAAGAGCGTAGCTTCGGACACCAAGCCGGTGCCGAAACTGTGCATATCATTGCAGAAGAAGCGTCAAAATTAGGCATCAAATATCTGACTTTATATACGTTCTCCACCGAGAACTGGAATCGTCCTTCTAATGAAGTCGCTGCATTGATGGCGCTTCTTTTCGATTCTATCGAAGAAGAAACTTTCATGAAGAACAATATCAGATTCCGAATCATCGGAGACCTGACCAAGTTGCCCGCCAACGTGCGGGAACGCCTGGAAACGTGTGTCGCGCATACCGCCAACAACACAGGAATGTCTCTGGTACTGGCTATCAGTTACTCATCCCGTTGGGAAATAACGGAAGCTACCCGCCAAATTGCAACTCTAATACACAAAGGCGAATTAACTCCCGGACAGATAGACAGCAATCTGGTATCCCAGCATCTTACCACCAGCTTTATGCCCGATCCCGATCTGTTGATACGTACGGGCGGAGAAGTTCGCCTAAGCAATTACCTGCTTTGGCAATGCGCTTACTCGGAGCTTTATTTCTGCGACACCTATTGGCCGGACTTTCGTGAAGAGGAACTTTACAAAGCCATTTATGACTATCATAAGCGTGAACGCAGGTTCGGAAAAACCAGTGAACAAATCAGTTGACCGAACAAACACAAATTGTAAAATAGTAAATTGTAAAATAGTAAATAAAAAGATGTACTATCGTATTTTCTCCATACTCGTAACGTTTATCTGCCTCTTTAGCTGTGTACCGACCAGCTCGGCACAGGACATTAGCAACACCGATGAAGCCGAAAAGCCGGTTATTCTTTACTCGGGAACGCCTAAGAAATATGAAATAGCAGATATAAAGGTGGTTGGAGCCAAGAATTATGAGGATTATGTAATCATCGGTCTATCCGGTTTGTCAAAAGGCCAGACCATTACCGTACCCGGTGATGAGATAACGCAAGCTTGTAAACGTTATTGGCGTCACGGTCTGTTCTCTGATGTACAAATCACAGCGGATAAAATCGAGGGCGACCAGATTTGGCTTACAATCCATCTGACAATGCGTCCCCGTGTTTCCGATATCCGTTATCACGGCGTGAAGAAATCGGAACGTGAGGATTTGGAAGCCAGAGTAGGTTTGATTAAAGGTAATCAGATTACACCGAACTTGATAGACCGCGCTAAGACGCTGATAAAGCGTTACTTTGACGACAAAGGTTTCAAGAATGCCGATGTCATCATCACCCAGAAAGACGATCCCAACAATGCCAATCAAGTCTTGGTCGACATCAACATCGACAAAAAGGAGAAAGTAAAAGTACATAAGATTACCATTACCGGTAACCAGGCCATCACCACCAAGAAACTAAAGCGCGTGATGAAGAAAACGAATGAAAAGGGAAAGCTCCTTAACCTGTTCCGCACCAAGAAGTTCGTTGAAGAAAACTTTGAAGCCGATAAACAGCTGATTATAGATAAGTACAACGAATTGGGTTATCGTGACGCCATGATCGTAAAAGACAGTATCAAGCCTTATGACGACCGTACGGTAGATATTTCCATGGAAATCGAAGAAGGTCAGAAATACTACTTACGTAATGTAACCTGGGTCGGTAACACCCTTTATCCTTCCGAGCAATTGAATTTCCTGCTTCGCATGAAGAAAGGTGACGTCTACAATCAGAAGTTATTGGAAGAACGTACCAGCACAGATGAAGATGCAATCGGTAACCTCTATTATAATAACGGTTATCTCTTCTACTCGCTCGACCCTGTGGAAGTTAATATCGTAGGCGACTCCATCGACCTGGAAATGCGTATCTTCGAAGGCCGCCAGGCTACCATCAACAAGATTAGCATCAATGGTAACGACCGCCTATACGAAAATGTAGTTCGTCGTGAACTTCGTACCCGTCCGGGACAGTTATTCAGCCGTGAGGACTTGATGCGTTCCATGCGTGAAATCCAGCAAATGGGACACTTTGACCCTGAACAAATCCAACCGGACATTCAGCCGAAACCGGAAGACGGTACGGTAGATATCGGCTATGACCTCGTCTCCAAAGCAAACGACCAGGTAGAATTCTCTGCCGGTTGGGGACAAACGGGTATCATCGGTAAGTTGAGCCTGAAGTTCACAAACTTCTCCGTTGCCAACTTATTGCATCCGGGTGAAAACTATCGCGGTATCCTGCCGCAAGGCGATGGACAGACGCTGACTATCAGCGGACAAACCAATGCCAAATATTATCAGTCATACAGCGTATCATTCTATGACCCGTGGTTTGGCGGCAAGCGTCCGAATGCGTTCTCGGTATCTGCGTTCTACTCTCGTCAGACAGACATCAGCAGCCGTTACTATAATTCGGCATACATGAATAACTATTACAACAGCTATTACAGCGGCATGTACGGTTATGGTATGTACAACTACGGTAACTATAACAATTACGAAAACTATTACGACCCGGACAAATCCATTCAGATGTGGGGATTGGCCGTGATGTTCGGTAAGCGTCTGAAATGGCCGGATGACTACTTCCAATTTACAGCAGAGTTGTCCTACCAACGTTACATCCTGAGTGATTGGCAATACTTCCCTGTTACCAACGGTAAGTGTAACAACCTGAGTATAAACCTCACCTTATCACGCAGCTCTATCGACAATCCGATTTATCCGCGTCAAGGTTCCGAATTCTCGCTGTCGGCACAGTTGACGCCGCCTTACTCCTTGTTCGACGGTACAGATTACAGCAAATACAGTACCAGCAGTCAGGACGACATGAACAAGATGCATAAATGGATAGAATATCACAAGTGGAAATTCAAATCCAAAATATACATCCCGTTAATGGATCCTATCAGCGTAAAACGCACTCCGGTATTGATGGGACGCGTAGAGTTCGGTTTGTTGGGACACTACAACAAGTATAAGAAATCTCCGTTCGAAACCTTTGACGTAGGTGGCGACGGTATGACAGGATATTCCAGCTACGCAACCGAAAGTATTGCCTTGCGCGGATATGAAAACAGCTCTCTTACTCCTTATGGATACGAAGGCTATGCATATACACGTCTCGGTCTGGAATTAAGATATCCGCTGATGCTGGAAACAAGTACCAGTATTTATGCGTTGACTTTTGTTGAAGCCGGTAACGCTTGGCAAGATGTAAACAAATTCAACCCGTTTGATTTGAAACGTTCTGCCGGTGTCGGTGTCCGCATCTTCCTTCCTATGATTGGTATGATGGGTATCGACTGGGCTTACG
>OGMI01000725.1_pt1 | contig 11667 bp, 6 predicted proteins | sample 1573201 | NCBI WGS metagenome assembly OGMI01 (sample SAMEA2582012, study PRJEB24529) | metagenome | biome: Human gut stool | place: China | collected 2011
TGTTTAGCCCAAAAGAACAACAGAGATGCAATTAGAATATGTATAACAATTGCATTAGATATATACAAACAAGGAACTTTGTCGTTTAAAAAGGTTTTAAACGACAAAGTTATTCTTGATTATATAAAATTCGAAAATCCTTCAACTCTTCTTGATGGATTAGAACCTTTTGTCCCATATGCAGCAATATATACAAACGAATATCTAAAATATGGCATAGAAAGTATTAGCAATGCTCCAATTGCAATTCGTATCAACCAGTTTAAGAAAGTATGGGAATGTGCTCCAGACGCATCTCTAATAGAAAGATTTGCTCATCCATCAGAAGCAATAGCTAAAGAAGTTATTAAATATTTCGTCAATTATACTGCTAGTTTGACACAAAAGGCAGCATATATCAACACACTCCTCAAAATAATTAAATCGTTTGAGGATTACAATTATGTGCTTGCAACATTAGAAAAATTAAGTAGAAATAATATAGATGTTTATTCAACTTATATAGCAGTAGCAAAAAAAGCCTTAAAGATTTTAAATGATAATAATGAAAAAATTAAACTTCTAGATAAATGCCTTATTCTGTATAATAAAGACTCATGGGCTATACAGGAAAAATACCGCATAGCATCTCTCATAGAGTATGCAGGCGATGATAAAACAGCAGAACAATTGTATAGAGAACTTGTAGGCCTGCATGCAAACGCACAGCCAAAATTGGCTAATCTTTATCTTAAACAAGCAAAAGCTACTTGTGATATAAAAGAAAGAGATCTCTTATTAGATAAAGCTTTCGGATTCCAAAAGAATCATAACATTAATTTCGATGAGAAAGAATATCATAAAACCTATATACTATTAGTTTCTACCGTACAAGAAATTATTAAATATTATTTTTCTTATAATAACCCCGATGATGCCTTTGTCATTATGCAAAGATATAAGGCATATGATGATGTTATTTATACTTTCTATATAAAAGAGCTTAAAGAGTATAAGGATACTGACTATGTTTTATCGAAGCTTCTGTCTCTCAAAGAATCTGGTTTTGATGTTAAGAAAGACTATATAGAAATAGTAAACGGATTGTGTAAACAAGAAAAGATTGATAATAAGTACAAGCAAAAACTTCTTGCTAAAACTTACGAGATATATGAAGATAACGACATTTACAAGAGATATATAAACACCAGTATAGTTGTCATTAAAGAAACTACAGAAAAAGAGAAAGCAGTAGTTGAATTTGAAAAAGTTTGGAGAAATTTTCAAGATACAATTTTTATAGACGAGTTTGTAAATGAAAATTATATTTTTCACAAAGAAATAACCGAATTTCTTGTAGAATGGTTTGCTGCGTCTAAAAAACCTATATTGATTCAAAAGGCTTTTTGTAACAGTATTCTTACATTTGACAATTATATATATGCTCTTACCATATTAGAAAAATTACATACGTATGGCTTGAATGTTCACACTCCGTATGTTGCCGTGATCATAAAAGCAATATCATCTCTTGAATTGGAAGATAAATTAACACTGATTAACCGTGGACTTTCCAATTATGAAGACTCGACTCTTTATCAAGAAAAATATCAAATTGCTTCTATTTTAATTACAAATGGACATTTTAACAAAGCTGAAACTATATTACAAGAGTTAATTGGACATCATAAAGATGCTGAGCCAAGTCTTGCAATTATTGCATATAAGAACTATCAAAAAGCAATAACTTTGGAGGAAAAAGAGAAATACCTTGTAAGTTGCATGACATACAATTCAGCACATTCAACTCTATTTGACCAAGAGAATTATAATTCAATCTTTGCCAAAGCTCTAAAATCCTACATTAGAATTATCGATAAGCATATTCAAGCGGATAACATAAAAGATGCCCAAAGAATGTGTCTGTCATTAAAATCGTATTCTACTAACTGGTTTGAAAAATATATTAAAATCGAATTTGAACATCTACCTCAAATTAGAGATTCTAAAAACAAAGCAGAATCAATTTACTCTTGTTTTAATACATTGTTGGCAAATAACATTGACATCAAAAATTTACATAGTGATATCATTATTAATTTGTGGGATACGCTGTTCGAAGCAGAACTTGTCAATACACAAGACATGACGTATGAAGATTCTATACGTCATTTGGCTAGTTTTAGCTCTTATATTGCAGAAAGATGTTTTGAGAGCAATGGAAAAGAACTTATAAAACGCATCAATTCAGTGCTTGTTTCTACCCACAAAAACGAGGGCTATAAACAAGAAACTAATGGCAATTTATCAAGTGCGATATCTTCGTATAATAGCATTAGTAGTATAGGTGATGTTCGAACTAAAACTTGGGCAAAAATCAGAATAAAGATATGCAATATCAAAAACAATACATTCATTGAAGAAGATGAAATTCGCAAAATACTAAGTTATGTAGGCTTTGCTAAAGAGAAGAAAGATCTTTCTTATCGCTATGCTATTTGGCTTATAAAAAATAAAGGAGCAAAGAATGCTCTTGAATTTATAAAAGAATTCCTTCCCAATGAGAATGAACTTATTGATATTTGTAATAACGAATATATTATTAATGCAGAATCTGCATTAGCTAAGCTTAATACTTCAATTGCAAAAATGGCTACTGGAGAACTTTCATTATCTGAAGCAAAACAATTGAAAGCTAAAATTGATGATTATGACTCAATTATATCTCCATTTTTAGAAAATGTTCACTCTAGAATTATTGGACTAAAAAGTTCAATCCAATCTTATATACTATCAAAATCGTTTGCAGAAGGAGATTTTGAACTAGCTTTTAAGTTACTAAAAGACAATGGAAACAACTGGTATCAGGACAATACTTATTTTAGGAATTTAGCAATTGCTTGTCTAGGCATTACAGAAAATGGATTACTGAATAGACTTAATTATAAAGAAATAATATCATATTGGTTAACTGCAGTATATAGAGACCAATTATTTGTACAATCACTTGAATATACTTCCTGGGATGACTCATATACATTTACGTTGAAAAATTCAATGGGCGGAAGTAAAGAAGAGTCCTTTGAAGCTTTACCTGACAACGTGAACTTTAACGACTTCAATGAAGATTCAGTAGTATCTATATATGAGGTTCAACAAAATCTGCTTAACCGTTTTGAAGCCGCAATAGAACATCTAGATAATTTATATAAGCAATTTTATGACATCCAGAAAGATGCCATGGACTCTCTTGTGAAATTGAACTTGGATCATCCATGTTTGATTGCAGCACCATACCTCGCAAATAACACTCATAAGTGTATCAGCGATATTAAAAATACGCTAAATTATGAATATGAAACTTATGGAAATGAGAATACTCTTAAGGTTGGTATAATGTACAATATAAAAAGTGGTTTTTTTGGCGATTATGACAATGCAACTGTAGCTATTGAAGAGTGTTCAAAAGCAATAAAATCAAAGTCTATTACACAGATTAACCGTGTATTTACAGAAGAAACTATCGATTCAATACAAAAGTTTCCCAATTTGTACACATCATTCGTTGTCAACCTTCAAAATATATTATCTGATATTATCAAAAGTAATATTGATTACAAGACAATTATATCAGTCTTCATACCTATTTGCCAAATAGCAAATGACAACACTCTGTCATACATATTTGGAAACCATATTTACCAAAGCATTATGGAGAAGTTGAAGGATGAGAGCCTTGAATTATCGATAGGGTTAAATGATATGTTATCTGTTTACGAGGTTGCAAAAAACTGCTTCCGATTGAAAAGTGGTATTGGCGATGTTATTGAGGCACTGATCGTTAAATATGTAACAGAGGGGAAAGCTTCTGATCTTACTACAATAAAAACAGCCCTTCGGAAGACAGGAAGTGAATTTGAACCTAACGTGGAGAAAACATTAACTGAACAATTTGCTATTGTAGGTGTAATATCAGGACATATTGATAGAATTAAACAATTAACATCGATTACTGTTAGAACTTCTTCTTTACGTTCACGACTATCTTATATAAATGATAAAGCTGAAGATATTTCAATCAATATGCAATTAAGTCAAGTTATAGACCAAGTGAACGAAAACAAAATAGCACATTATTCTGCATTACAGAAAATCTATGCTCTTTATGAATCTCATCCCTACAACAAGCGAGTATGTGACAACCTATGTACACTAGTCGGAATGTGTATAAGGGAATATGTAATCCCAGATAAAGTAGGAAGATCAACAGTTATGACTGTTCTTAATAAATTGAGAAACAATAAAAGCACTACATATAAGACAAGTGCAGAGGTGTTAATTAACGAACGACAAGAGCTTTTAAACAGCTTACCGTATGAGGCAAGAAATCTTCTAACAGGTGGGTCAAGCTATAATTCTTCGTTAAATACAAATGGAATGAGACTTAAAAATGCATTACAATTATATTTAGATTTAGCATAATATGAATAATCCATATATTATTTTAGGTATTCCACAAAATGCCTCAAAAGTAGACATTGTAAAAGCTCAGGTTAAAGCTCTAAGAGATAAAAAATATAGTGCAAGAGAGATAGCAGCAGCACAAAAAGAATTACACAACCCAGCACGTCGGCTAGCGGTAGACTTTACATATCCTATTTTTGATAGAATAGATAGCTTTACCCCTATTTCTACCACTACAAAAAGTAAAGAAATAAATCTTAATATGTTAAATGTCGATAAATATCAATCATGATGTTAGAGGAAATAGAAAAAAAACTTTCAGATATTCTGAAAAAGAACAAGACATTATCACTTGAACTTGAAGAAAACCAAATTAAAAATGAAAAGGCACAAGACGAAATTTTATTGGATGTCATATCTATCTTAGATGTTTTCACTAAAGCGGAAAAAATTATTTCTGACCATTCATGGAACCAGTCCGAAGATAGTCAAAAGGCAATAAAACGTCTTCTAAATGCCAAAAAAAAGATAAATACCATATTGGAAAAACATGGCATTCAAAAAATATCTTTTAAAGACAATCTCTCAAATGATGATCTGTGTATTGTAAGTGATACAGAACCAGATACGGAACATCCAAACGGTTTTATTCTCTCCATCGAGAAAGACGGATATCTTCGGCATGGTAAATTACTTAGACGTGCAGAAGTTATAATTGTCAAGAATTAACTATATATCTAATAAGATTAATATTAGAGTTATTCAATAAACAACTACTCTCAAAGAGGCCTGCTTCCACTTTTTTCACAAAAGCCGAGGCAAGCCTCTTTTCAATTTACAATCAACTTATATATAATATTCATAGAATTTCAGATTATACATAAGCATGTAACCGATAATCTTGTCCATTCATGCATTAGATACGACTTCTGAAGCAATTGAAGTTCTTGGAGTTCTGCAATAATATGGCTATTTTTGTTCACAAATAAAGGAGGCAATCTCTTCTGTTTACGCCATTCATATAAAGGATAAACAGCAGAGGATAAAAAAACTATTCCAGTCCTTTTATTTTGACAATTTATTTTGATTATGTATCACTCAAGAAATTAATAAAACAGATGGAAATATATCATGGGAGTTATACCTCGGTACAAAAACCAGAAATAATTAAAGGCAAGTTTACAAAAGACTTTGGAGATGGGTTTTATTGTACTGAGTTAAAGAGACAAGCCGTAAAGTGGGCAAAGCGTTATGACACTCCTGTAGTGAGTACATATGAATATAAGCCAGCAGGAGAACTCAAGATTCTTTATTTCAATGATATGACAGATGAGTGGCTGGATTTTATTGTGGCATGCCGTAGTGGTAAGCCACATGATTATGATATTGTGATAGGCGCAATGGCCAATGACCAGATATATAATTATGTGGCAGATTTCATGAACGGTATATTGACAAGAGAACAGTTCTGGGTAATGGCAAAATTCAAATATCCTACTCATCAGATTAATTTCTGTACCGATAAAGCATTACAATGTATTACATTCAAAGGTTATGAGGAGATAAAGAAATGAACGGAAGAGAAGACAGTAAACAGAATGATCTGTTCTTTTTATGCAGCTTAATAGAATATATTGGAAGGCAAACAAAAAATGAACGCTGTGTCATAGTTAATGCTTTAGGACGAAAAGGACTGGAACATTATTATGAGTTGGCTGAGGTATATCATTGCGAGAACATTGATAAGGTAACCGACGAGATAGTTAATAAGTATGGTATAGTTGCCGGACACTATGACAATGTGTCTAAGGCAGAAGACAACGTTCCTACTCATTGGGATATAGGCAAAGTGATACAACGTATTGTACTTAAATTGGCAGACAGCTCGGATGGAGATATTATCGGGGCTCTTATAAAAGTGTATAACTCATGGATTATTGCCAAAATTGACGACTACAACAGCTCTATGTATTACGAAAATACAAGCTATCAGTATGAATCGCTGTTAGCCGGGAAGGCTTTATAAATAAGATACAACACAAAAAAAGAGGCCGGCCTCCACTTTTTCACAAAAGCAGAGGACAGCCTCTTTTCTACATGTTATACTTCGCTATGATTTATCTGCCATACAAATGATGCGCAGACGGAATGAAAATCACATTCAGTTCCGGATCGGGCATGTCCGGATCCAGCGGATACATCGGACGCACGATATTCTTATACGGAAGCTTAGAGAAATCCTGGTCTACACCACCGCGAGTCAAAGCCATCACCCAGTCGGCCTTGATGCTGTACCAGCGATTTACCAGATAACCTTGTTTCACCATCACGATATCCATCTGTTTCGGGTCGATGCCGGAGCCTTCCAAGTCGGGTGTAGGCGATGAGGTACCTACTACCACATAAATGCTTCCTGTCTTGACGATGGCAATGTTCCGCTTATAGAAACACTTGTCGTCATTCTCTTCCGGACTTACGTACACGACTGTACCCGACAGTTTCACCGGACCTTCGTATGAATTGTCGGTCATGGCACCTACGTAGCCTTCTACCTGTCCGCCGACACCCACCTTACGGGCCGATTTCACCAGTTCGTCACCCGGAATAGAGCAATACAGCAGGCTCTTGCCATTAGGCGACTGGAATTCGGGGCGTTTCAGCACCCGTGCCAGTGTCCAGGTTACTTCGCCGGAACCACCGCCGCCGGGGTTATCGCCCATATCGCTGATTAAGAACGGTTTCTTCTTGCTGGCAATCGCCAGGTCCAGACACTTGTCGAGCTCATAGCCCGGAGCCTCCAGAGAGAACTGCTTGCGCACGTCCCAGAACTTCTGGGCCAGCTTCTTGGCACCACTTTCCACCTGTTCCTTGTCGTCGCCATACACCATCACGACACCCTGGTTGCGGCGGTTGTCACCCCACACGTAACCAATCCAGATTCCGGCATCAATCACGCCCGGCATAGCTTCCACTTCGGGAATCATGGCATAAAGCGATTTGGCAGGTTCTACACGGGTACTGGTCCATTCGCCCGAAAGCAGTACCGGTACGGCAACCCAAGCCTTATAAGCCGGACGGCCCTTGCCGGATTCCAGTCTTTCCAGCAGATTGACCACACCGCGGCGATGCGACTCGCGGGAATCATCGTGAGGAGCTTTGCGGTAAGTCGTTATCAAATCGGAATTGAGAGCTACCAGCCACGAAGCGTTTCCGTGCAGGTCCATGGTCGTGGTGACCAGCACATCGTTACCGATGAGGCTGCGCACTTTTTCCATGAACTCACCTTCCGGGTCGGCCACTCCTTCCACGCTGCAGGCACCGTGGTTGTAGAACCAGAATGCATCGTAAGGCATATTTGCTTTAATGATTTCAAGCGATTTTTCTACAAAGGCGTCGTATGACTCTTTGGTAACCGGACCTCTGCCGCCTCCACGGCCCATCAAGGCAGGAAGCCACGTTGCAGCCTGTCCCATCACCGAGTCCGGACTCAAATAATCGGGCATCCGTACGGGCATGCCCACCAGCGGCTGTCTGTTGGGCATAAACACACTGTTCTCTATCTGGATACCTGCTATCCCGATACGGGGTTTCTTCTTTTGTGCAAAAGCTTCACCGGCAAAAGAGATGGCCATGACAAACAGGCCGATTAATAGAAATGTTTTTTTCATACGTATTATGATTAGATAAAACAAAAGATTTTAAGGTCACATCTTGTCATAAAAGCAGACCCGCCCCCGGCGAGTCTGCACTTTAAAAAGTATCGTATCAGTTTGTGATACCACCGTTGCTGATATCGATTTCAATCTGAGGAATAGGCAGTTTCTCTGCACCTTTCTTGAAACCTTCGTCACGTCCAAACTGACTCTTGAATCCCGGATAGAATACTTTTTCGCCCCATCCTACACGTACCACGTCGAAGAAGCGGAAACCTTCCATACCGAATTCCAGATGACGTTCCTGCATGATGGCTTCGAATACACTCAGGTTAGCATCACCGGTAAGATTCGGATAGCCGGCCAGATCAGCACGTTCACGAATCAGGTTCAGATACTTGATGGCATTCGCCTCATCGTTTGTTTTGCTGCAGGCTTCTGCATAGTTCAGGTAAACTTCGGCCAGACGAATCAGACGGAGGTTAGTAGGTTGGTTATTACCATAATTTTCTTCACGCTGTCCCGGTGCCAGATACATCTTGCGGTTATACCAGCCGGTTCTGTCGTCGGTAATTTCGGGTACTTCCCTGTCACCGTATACCGCACCCGGATGTGCAGCCAGCTCGATGTCAATAGCTTCCTGACGAGAAAGCAGTGTCACGTTCTTACGTTTGGTATCGCCAACTGCATCGTAAGCATCGGCCAAAGCCTGGGTAGGCTGTGCACAACCGAAACCGTTGGTCATATTTCTAGGCATAGACATCAGCACGTGGCGGTTACCGTTGTTGGTCGTATATCCGCTCAAGTTGGTAGAAGTGTACATACAAACTTCCAGTATAGATTCCTGGCAATGTTCGCCTTCCAGTGAGAACATATATTTATAATCATTCTCCAAGTCATATTCACCCGGAATCAGCGGCAGGATGTTTTCCTTGAACACCCGTTTCACTTCTTCGTACTTTTCTTCGTACAGGTAAACGCGGGTTTGCATTGCATAAGCAGCTCCCTTCGTAATTCTACCGGCATACTGAGCCAGATAGTCGGGCACTTCACTCTTCAAAGGAAGAACGGCTGCAGCCTCGTTCAAGTCTTTTTCGATGGTAGCGTAAATGGTTTCCAGACTTGCACGTTCCAGTCTTTCATGGTCGAGTTCCAACACATCGGTATAACAGGGAACTTCACCAAAAATCTTCACCAGTTCGAAGTAGGTATAGGCACGGATAAACTTCGCTTCACCTACCATCTGCTCCTTGTTGTATTTCGAGAAGATTTCGTCGCTGGTCTGTTCCATATCGCGGATAAACAAGTTGGCCTTGTTGATGCACTGATAAGACTGCTTGTATTTATTCAAGATTTCGTTATGGTCGGCCGGATACTGGAAGTTTTCCATCAACTGGAAAGTAGAAGCATCGTTGGCAGAACCACTGTAGGTAGCATCTTCCGACAACACGTCGCCAAAACACTGCATAGACCACGTATAGAAGAAGCTCTTCACATCAGAATATACAGCGGCCAGACGCAAGAAAGCCATTCGTTCATCTGCAACCTCGCCTGCTTCCGGACTGCCTTGAGGTTCCATATCCAAATCTACACAACTGCCAAATCCCAGCATGGCAGCAAATGCAACACCTAATATATATTTATTCTTTAACATAACCATCTATCAATTAAAAAGTAATATTAACACCACCCGTAAAAGTTATTGCCTGAGGATAGATACCGTAATCTACACCTCTTGACAAAGATGAAGACTGACCTACTTCGACGTCGAGTCCCGAATAACTGCTTATCGTGAACAAGTTCTGTCCGCTGATGTAGAAACGTACATTCTGCATCTTCATTTTCTTTGCAACGGAAGAAGGAAGTGTATAACCCAACTGTGCATTGCGCAGACGGAGATAAGAGCCACTTTCTACGTAACGGTCGGAAATACGGTCATTATCGTTCACATCGGCATCGGTCAACCGAGGAATATCGGTATTGGTATTTTCCGGTGTCCAGTAATTCAGCAGTGCCCGGTCTTTGTTGGTAATATCATTCGGATAATAAGTATACAGACGCATTGCATTGAATACATCATTACCCAGTGTACCGCCAAACTGCAGACTCAAGTCGAAGCCTTTCCATGCCATAGACACGTTGAAACCGTAGATGATATCCGGAATCGGGTTACCAATCATGCATTTGTCGTTTTCGTCCAGCAGGCCGTCACCGTTATTGTCTACAAACAGCACGTCACCCAGTTCAGCATTCGGCTGTACGCCCGGTTTCTTCACAGCATCCAGCTGTTCCTGTGTCTGAATCAGACCATTGGTCTTGTATCCCCAGAATGCACCGATAGGCATGCCTTCGTTGGTATATGTAATGTACATACTGCCGTTACGGAACGAACCGTCGGAGATAGGAGTACCACCGTTCAGCTTAGTCATGCGGTTACGGATGGTAGACATGTTGAAGCCTACATTATACTCGAAACCTCTTTCAGTGTGGTCTCTCCATTCCAGGTTCAACTCGATACCGCGGTTGTTTGCCTCACCAATGTTGGTAAAGGTCTGGTTGTAATAACCCATATAGACAGGCATCGGAGCAGCCAGCAACATGTCGCGGGTTGTCTTATAGTAATACTCGAAGCTGAAAATCAATTTGCTGTTGAAGAAGCTTGCGTCCAGACCCAAGTTCCATGATTCGGTAGTTTCCCATTTGATATCCGGATTACCCAAACGTCTTACTGCGATACCCTGATACAAGGTTTCCTTACCGTTGGGACCGAACAAAGCACCATACTGGGTAGAAAGCGACAGCAAGCTGCGGTCTACGTAGTTTGTGATGTTCTGGTTACCAATTTGTCCCCAGCCGGCTCTCAGTTTCAAAGAAGAAATCCAGTCGGCTTTCATTTTCTTGAAGAATTCCTCGCTGTCCATTCTCCATCCCAACGCAAATGACGGGAAGTTACCCCAGCGGTTTTTCTCGGAGAACTTAGAAGAACCATCCCGACGGAAAGTCGCTGTAATCAGATATTTATCTGCATAATCGTAGTGCACACGTCCCAGGTAAGAAATCAGTCCGTACTCTGTAGCGCTGTTGCTACCGGTGGTCTTGCTCTTATCCAAAGTAGCGTCGATATAGTGCAGGTTGTCCGATTCGCCAATCAAATCCTTCGCACCTACACCCAGGCTCTCTCTTCTGCCCCATTCGTTGGTATAACCCACGATGGCAGAGATCGTATGCTTCTTACCAAAAGTCTTATCGTAAGAAAGTGTATTTTCGAAAGTATAATAATCACCGTTGATACGAGTCTTCGACAAACTGCTTTCCAGGTTCTTCTGGCTGTTGGATACCTGATAAACCGGTGTAAAGGTCTTACTGTCGATTCTTCGGATTTCGGCACCGAAACTGCTGCGGAACTTCAGTCCCTTGATAATCTGCCATTCGCCATACAGGTTACCGATAGCTGCCAGCTTATCCGAATTCCGGTCACCATACATCACGCTTGCCAGCGGATTGTAATAGTCGATATAAGGAGAGTAGCCGTAAGAGCCGTCCGCATTTACAGCCGGAGTCACCGGGTCCA
>OGMI01000732.1_pt1 | contig 11575 bp, 10 predicted proteins | sample 1573201 | NCBI WGS metagenome assembly OGMI01 (sample SAMEA2582012, study PRJEB24529) | metagenome | biome: Human gut stool | place: China | collected 2011
AAGGCTATTTACCTTTGGAAATTGCTGTTGTTATCAGTGATAAGGCTGATGCATATGCTTTGGAACGTGCAGAGAAAGCTGGAATAGCTGCTGTAGCAATTCCACGTAAAGAATGTGTTTCTAAGGAAGAGTTTGAAGGCAAGATTGATGCAGCTTTGCGCGCTCATGGTGCAGAACTTGTTGTTTTAGCCGGTTTTATGCGGATATTGAGCGGGAATTTTGTTAATAAATGGACACAGAAAATCATAAATATCCATCCGGCGCTTTTGCCAAGCTTTCCAGGCCTTGATGCCCAGGGGCAGGCTTTGGAATACGGTGTGAAGATTGCTGGCTGTACTGTACATTTTGTCGATGAAGGAACAGATAGTGGTCCGATTATATTACAGAAACCTGTGCCTGTTTTAAATGACGATACAGAGGAATCTTTAGCAGCACGAATTTTAGTTGAAGAACATAAGGCGATGCCGGAGGCTTTACGTTTGTGGGCGTTAGGCAAGCTGGAAATACAGGGAAGGCGCGTTATCGTGCATCCTTGAGATGAGGTGATAAATAATGAGAATCAAAAGAGCGTTATTGAGTGTATCTGATAAAACCGGTATTGTGAAGTTGGCCCAATTTCTACATGACATTGGAGTAGAGATTATTTCAACCGGCGGAACGATGACTGCTATCAGAGAAGCCGGAATACCTGTAACTTATGTCAGCGATGTGACTGGTTTCCCTGAAATTATGGATGGTCGTGTTAAAACTTTGAATCCTAAGATCCACGGTGGTATTTTGGCTGTACGCAGTAATCCCGAGCATATGGCAGCTTTGGAAAAACATGATATAAAACCGATAGATCTAGTGGTTGTCAATTTGTATCCCTTTAAAGAAACAATTGCTAAACCAAACGTTACAGAGGCAGAAGCGATAGAAAATATTGATATTGGCGGTCCGGCAATGGTGCGTGCCTCTGCTAAAAATTTCCGTGATGTAATTATTGTTACTAACCCAGCCCGTTATACCAGCCTGATTGCTATGCTGCAGCAGTATGGGGACGCAGACATCAAAACACGCAAAACATTGGCCAAAGAAGCCTTTAACCATACTTCCGAATATGATGCTATGATCTGTGAATACCTGACCAAGCAGTTGGTTGAAGGTAAATAAGATGAAAAGGTTGATGAAATAATGCGTTTATTATTAATCGGCGGCGGCGGACGTGAACATGCTCTGGCCTGGAAGTTGGCGCAAAGCCCTCAGGTGGAAACGATTTATGCGGCACCGGGAAATCCTGGTATCGCTTTGCTTGATAAATGTGAATGTATTGATTTACCATTGCAGGAATTAGAAAAACTTGCTGATTATGCTGAGGCTAACTGTATTGATTTAACAGTTGTTGGTCCGGAAGCAAGTCTTGTTGAAGGTATTGCCGATGTTTTTAAGGCAAGAGGTCTGGCATTGTTTGGGCCCAGTAAGGCGGCTGCAGAGCTGGAAGGTTCTAAAGCTTTTTCTAAACAGCTGATGGAAAAATACGGGATCCCTACAGCTTTTTTTAAAGTATGCGAGGATATAGAAACAGCCAAGGCTTATATCAAAGAAAAAGGCGCTCCGATTGTTGTTAAGGCGGATGGTTTGGCAGCAGGTAAAGGCGTAGTTGTTGCTATAACTGAAGCAGAAGCATTTGCTGCTGTTGACGATATGATGGGAGACCTTAAATTTGGCGGTGCCGGCGCACGTGTGGTTTTAGAAGAGTTTATGGAAGGCGAAGAGGCATCCTTACTGGCGTTTACTGACGGTGATACTATCGTTTCCATGATTGCAGCACAGGACCATAAAAGGATAAACGATAATGATGAAGGGCCAAATACTGGTGGTATGGGAACATATGCTCCTGCTCCTGTTATGACTGATATTCTGCGGCTGAAGGCTGTGGAAAAGGTTTTAAAGCCGACTATTGCAGCAATGAAGGCAGAGGGAAGACCGTATCAGGGTTGTTTATATGCAGGTTTGATGATTAACGGCGACGACATTAAAGTAGTTGAATTTAACTGCCGTTTTGGAGATCCTGAAACACAGGTTATTATGCCGCTTCTTGATGGTGATTTGGCAGAAATAATGCTGTGCTGCGCTACAGGTACTTTAGCTCAGGCTGATATCGGCTGGTATGACAAAGCTGCTGTATGTGTTGTTATGGCTTCAGGTGGTTACCCTGGAAGCTATAAACAAGGCTTGCCTATCAGTGGCTTGGAAGAGACTGCTGCAAGGGAAGACGTTGTTGTTTTCCATGCAGGAACTAAATGTGCTGATGGCCAAATAGTTACTGCTGGCGGTCGTGTGCTTGGTGTCACAGCCGTTGGGAAAAATATCCGTGAGGCGAAAGATAAGGCTTATGAAGCTGCGGGAAAAATCAGCTTTGCTGATGCCCATTATCGTAAGGATATTGCCTGGCGCGCATTAAAAAAATAATAATGACGTCCCAATGCTTTGGCACTGGGACGTTTTGTATAACTTAAATCAGCTTAAAAAGCCTACAAGCTCCAGATAAAATTTAGAGAAAAGGAAGATGAATACAATGGCATTTTATTATGATGAACCCGCTCATACTTTTAGTGAATACCTGCTTGTTCCTGGTTATTCCTCAAAAGAATGTGTACCGACGAACGTTGATTTACGTACTCCTTTAGTAAAATTTAAAAAAGGTGAAGAATCAGCGATTACATTGAATATTCCTCTCGTTTCTGCTATCATGCAGTCTGTTTCTGATGATAAAATGGCGATAGCGCTTTCCAAAGAGGGTGGTATATCCTTTATTTATGGTTCCCAGACTATTGAAAATGAAGCTGCTATGGTGGCGCGTGTAAAAACACATCGTGCCGGTTTTGTCAGCAGTGATTCTAATATCCGACCAGACAGCACTTTGGCAGATATCGTTGCTCTGAAAGAAAAAACAGGTCATTCTACGGTAGCGGTTACTTCTGACGGCACTGTGAACGGCAAATTGGAAGGCATTGTTACCAGTCGTGATTATCGTGTCAGCCGTATGGATTTGAATACGAAGGTCAGCACTTTTATGACGCCAATCAATGAAATGATTGTTGGCGGCAAAGAGACTTCGCTGCAGGAAGCAAATGATATCATTTGGGATAATAAACTGAATACATTGCCTATTATTGATGATGAAGGCCGTTTATTGTATATGGTTTTCCGTAAAGATTATGCTACTCATAAAGAGTATCCTTTAGAGCTTTTGGACAGTAAAAAACGTCACGTAGTAGGGGCTGGCATTAATACCCGCGACTATGCTGAACGTGTACCGGCTTTGGTTAATGCCGGTGCCGATGTGCTTTGCATTGATTCTTCAGAGGGTTATTCTGAATGGCAGAAATTGACTTTGGATTGGGTTCGCGAGCATTATGGAGATACAGTAAAAGTGGGCGCTGGCAACGTTGTAGATGCAGAAGGCTTCCGCTATTTGGCCGAGGCCGGTGCTGATTTTGTGAAGGTTGGTATCGGCGGCGGTTCTATCTGTATTACCCGCGAACAAAAGGGTATAGGTCGCGGTCAGGCAACGGCTTTGATAGAAGTTGCTAAAGCTCGTGACGAATATTATAAAGAAACGGGAATTTATGTTCCTATCTGTTCTGACGGCGGCATTGTTTATGATTATCATATGACTCTGGCATTGGCAATGGGTGCTGACTTTTTAATGCTTGGCCGTTATTTTGCCCGGTTTGATGAGAGCCCGACGAATAAAGTAAATATCAACGGTAATTATATGAAAGAATACTGGGGTGAAGGATCGAATCGTGCCCGTAACTGGCAGCGTTATGATATGGGCGGTGCATCTAAGCTTTCTTTTGAAGAAGGTGTTGATTCTTATGTTCCTTATGCCGGTACGTTAAAAGATAATGTAACGCTTACTTTGAGCAAGGTGCGTTCTACTATGTGTAACTGCGGCGCTCTTAACTTGGACGATCTTAAGAAAAACGCAAAAATGACCTTGGTTTCTTCAACTTCGCTGGTTGAAGGCGGTGCTCATGACGTTATTTTGAAAGATAATAATATGAACAACTATGTGAAATAAGTTCTATAAAGCTGATAAAATGTTATGTGCATTGTATACATGCTGATTTATATTGACTTCTTGCGCATAGAACTGTAAAATTAACACATAATTTATTTGATGGAAAGGCGTGTTAGAAGAATGAATTTGAAAAAATTAGTTACAGCTGCTGTATGTACTATGCTGATGGCTGCAGTTGCTTTTACTGCTGGTTGCGGCGGAGAGAAAAAATCTGACAAAAAAGTATTGAAGGTTGGTATGGAATGCGCTTATGCTCCTTACAACTGGTCTCAGACCAAAGCTGACGGCGGTGCTGTAAAAATTGCAGGCAGCAATGAGTATGCTTATGGTTACGACGTAATGATGGCTAAGAAGCTGGCTGATTCTATGGGTGCTGATCTGGAAATCCATAAAATCGAATGGGATGGTCTGGCTCCAGCAGTTGTCAGCGGTAAGATTGACGCCGCTATTGCAGGCATGTCTATTACCTCTAAACGTAAAGAAACTGTAGATTTTACAAAACCATATTACTATGCAACGGTAGTTGCTCTGGTAAAAAAAGATTCCGAGCAGGCTAAGGCTCAAAGCGTCGCTGATTTAAAAGGTTCCGTAGCAACTTCTCAGCTTAATACAATCTGGTATGACCAGATTGATCAAGTTCCCGATGTAAAAAAATTGCCGGCTATTGATACGGTACCTGGTATGATTGTTGCATTGACTTCCGGAAAATGCAATCTGATCGTTACTGATATCCCTACTGCAAAAGCTGCCGCTTTTGCTAATCCGGAATTGACTGTCTTGAACTTTGAAGAAGGAAAAGGCTTCAAAACTTCTCGTGAAGATGTTGAAATTGGTATCGCTGTGAAAAAAGGCAATACAGAGCTTGTTAAGGCAATGGATGCTGTTTTGGAAAAAATGACTGCTGCTGATTTTGATAAAATGATGGACGAAGCTATTAAAAAACAACCTTTAGCTCAATAATAGTTACCGGTTATGCCTAAAGGGACGGCAATTATGCCGTCCCTTATTTTCCTTTTTTACCATATTATTCTTTTGCGAATTAAGGGATATCTGTGCTATAATAAATAACAGTGTTTTATCAATTAATTATGTTAGGTGGAGGAACTTATGACAACAATGCCCGAGTCATTTTTTGGATGGGTGACTTTTTTACTGCATCAATATGGTGATGTTCTGTTAAAAGGCGCTTGTGTGACCTTACTTTTGGCTATTGTCGGCACTCTGATCGGTTGCGTAATCGGTCTTGTTGTAGGTATTATCCAGACTATTCCCGAGGATCCAAAGGCAAGTGCTGCCAAAAAGGCTCTTGTAAAAGTGACTCAATTGGTCTTGAATGCTTATGTAGAACTTTTCCGCGGTACGCCGATGATCGTACAGGCTATGGTAGTATATTATGGTGCTATGAGTATGTTTAACATTGATATGTCACCAATGTTTGCCGGTTTTTTAGTTGTGTCTATCAATACGGGCGCATATATGGCGGAAACTGTACGCGGCGGTATTGAATCGATCGATCCGGGTCAGCGCGAAGCTGCTGTGGCTATCGGCATGGATCATTTTCAGACGATGCGCTGTGTAATTCTGCCGCAGGCCCTGCGTAATATCATGCCTCAGATCGGTAATAATCTGATCATCAATATTAAGGATACATCGGTTTTGAATGTAATTTCTGTCACAGAGCTGTATTTTGCTTCAAAATCGGCAGCAGGCGTATATTACAGGTACTTTGAAATATTCTTCATTACCTGCGTTATTTATTTTATTATGACTTTTACCGCTTCAAGACTTTTGCGCTGGTGGGAAGGGAAAATGGATGGACCTAAGGATTATCAACTGGTGTCTTTTGATCCCATGCAGGATCCATGTGGTCATTTTCCTGTTAATGTGGCCGGTAAAAAGAGAAAGGACGGTAATTATTAATGACTGCTGAACAAAGTAAAGAATTGTTGTTATCCGTCCAAGGGTTGAAAAAGAATTTTGGAGAACGTGAGATTTTAAAGGGTATTGATTTTGACGTGCATAAGGGCGATGTAGTTTGCGTTATCGGTCCTTCCGGCAGCGGTAAGTCTACCTTGATCCGTTGCGTTAATTATCTGGAGCAGCCTACTGACGGAGTGATCGGCTACCGTGGCGAAAATGTTTTGGAATGTTTTAAAAATCTGCCTTTATATCGGACCAAAGTAGGTATGGTTTTTCAGCAGTTCAATTTGTTTAATAATATGACAGTTTTAGAGAACTGTGTTGTAGGCCAGGTCAAAGTACTGGGGAAAAAGTCGGAAGAAGCAAAAGCAATTGCTATGAAATATCTGGAACATGTTGGCATGGCGAGCTATATCAATGCGAAGCCGCATCAGCTTTCCGGAGGTCAGAAGCAGCGTGTGGCGATTGCCAGAGCTTTGGCTCTGGAGCCGGAAGTATTATTGATGGATGAACCTACTTCTGCGCTTGATCCCGAGATGGTAGGCGAAGTTTTAGCCGTTATGCGTGAACTGGCAGAAGAAGGTTTGACGATGGTGATCGTTACACACGAAATGGCATTTGCCCGTGATGTTTCCAGCCGCGTTATTTTCATTGATCAGGGTGTGATTGCTGAAGATGCCAGCCCGGATGTTATTTTTACCGCGCCTCAGAATCAGCGTACGAAGGATTTCCTGAGTAGGTTCAGTTTAACCCGTTGTTAGCAGGAAAAAACCCCTTCTGTGTAGAATTTACATGGAAGGGATTTTTTATTGAAAAAGCTTGGGAAGGATTATCGGTATGAAAAAAATTTGTTTTGTTTTAGCTTTCTTCGTAATATATTTTTTACCGTTTACAATTACAGAAGCCAGTATGGGGAGGAATACGCTGCTGTTCGTGCCTTTAGATAACAGGCCGGTTTGTTTGGATTATGCAGTGGAAACTATGCAGGCAGCCGGATGGAATGTGGAAACGCCGCCATTAGAATATATTGCCAGCAGTGATCATAGCGGTAATCCTGATAAATTGTATGAATGGCTGGCGGCGCGATCCGCAACAGCCAATGCGATCGTTGTTTCATCAGATGCGCTGATCTATGGCGGACTGGTTGATTCGAGGACGCATCATCTGCCGAAAGACGTTTTAACAGAGCGGGCAGAACGTTTATTAAAGTTGAAAGCGCAGGGTGGTGACCCCTTTGTTTATGTATTTACAACTATCATGCGTTCTCCCAAAGCCAGCAGTGCTCCTGTAGAACCTGCTTATTACGCCGAATGGGGACCAAAGCTGTTTAGAATGGGAGCCTTAGAAGATAAACTGGATTTAAAAGAAATCAGCAGAAAAGAACGTAAAGAACTGGCAGCGTTACAGGCGGAAATACCTCAAGCTGTTCAAGATGACAGAGCGCAGCGCCGCAATTTGAATATAGCAACTACGGAACTTTTGCTGCATGGCGTAGAAAGCGGTAATTTTGACTATTTACTGATTGGCCGCGATGATACGGCACCATATTCCCAGGCCCCTAAAGAAGCACGCAAAATGGACATTCTTGTCAGAGAACTGCCAAAAGAAAAAATTCGCTTTTTCTCAGGCGCGGATCAGCTTGGCCTGATTTTATTAAGCCGTGCTGCCAGCAGAGTCAGTTATGAGATTCCTATGGTCTATATTGATTTTGCAGAAGGCAAAGGCGGAGCGACTATACCGACCTATGAAGATGACCCGATTGCTTTCAGCGCAGCAGAGCATATTCATGCTGCTGGTGGCTGGCCTACCGCTAAATTAACGAGGGCAGATTTGGTGTTGGCTGTTAATACTCCGTTGGACGGAGTGACGTTGGAAGCCTCTAATCCAAAAAATACGGGTGAGATAACAAAACAGACAGAAGAATTTGTTGCGGATGTTAAAGGATATCTGAAGCAGGGCAAGGCAGTCGCAGTAGCTGATATTGCTTATGGCAATGGTGCAGATAATGCTTTAGTCAAAGAACTGTTTAAGGAAAATCTGGCGGAGAAACTTGCTGCTTACGGTGGCTGGAACACTGCTGGAAACACATTGGGCTTTGCTTTGGGGCAAGGTTTACTGGCTAAAAGTATGGATGCGGCCGACCGTCAATCCTTACTTACTGTAAGATACCTGGATGATTGGGCTTATCAGGCCAATGTGCGTAATAAGACTTATGTGGAATTGATTTGGCCTAATTATTGGCCTAACAGTGGACTTAACACTCAACAGGTGCAAGAGGCTGAAGCCGTTATCACCAAAGATATTTTAGAGCTGGCACAGCCTGTTTTAGGTGACAGAGTAAGTACCATGGAAACGGATGTTTGAAGTAGAAGTAAGCAGAAAATAAAACAGAAAAACCCGGCAGACTATAATGTCTGCCGGGTTTTTCTGTTTTAAAATTGTTTTTTTGATGATTTTTATATTTGAAATTCAAAAAATATATTGCTATAAAGACAAAATAAAATATTTTAAATAGATGATAATTAGTGTATAATAAAATATAAATATTAACTAAAACAAATGGAACGTATAATAAAAGACCAAAATAATCTTTAGAAGATGGGTGAATGATGAAGACAAAAGCTCAAAGCCATAAAATGATAGTTACGGTGCTGGTGATATTAATTTCCTGTTTTTTTGTGAATACTGTTAATTGTAATCCTCAGGGAAATAATACAAGAAAACAGCAGGAGCGAGCGATTTTGGTAAATTCTGTAGACGATGAACGCGGTTTTATTTTTTTAAAGAAAAAACTCCATGATCAAAACGATGTGATCATTTATTCTGTCAATCAGCAGGGGCTGGCCGATTATGGAGTTAGTGAATCTATGGGGCAGGCCATGGAATATGCTGCACTGAGGAAAGACAGACAATACTTTGATTTGCTTGCAGCACAAACTGATAAATATTATTTGGACCGGGCCGGCTATTACTACTGGAAAATTAATGCTGAAAATTATGCTGGCGAACAAATTTCTGCACTGGTGGATGATTTAAGGATATTTAAAGCATATTATTTGGCTGCTCAAAATAATATGGGCGACTATAGTAAACAGTTGGCTTATGTGTCTGAGTCTATTTATAAATTTGACAGTGATGGCAAGTATTTATATGACTTTTATGATGACAGAAGTCAGCAAAAAGCAGACTATGTTTCGCTTTTTTATTTGGATATGAACAGTATAGATATGCTGAAAGCGTATGATAAACAAAAATGGCAGGAGTTGTGGCAAAATTCACGCGAATTGCTGCAGAAAATAGAAAAAAGAGAATATGGGTTTTATCCGGTTGCTTTTAGTTACAGTGAAAAAAATATGTTTGGAATGAAACTGGCATAAATATGGTTGAAAATTTGTATACTGCTTTAAATTTGTATAATGCAGATGGGGATACAGGCAGCTTGCTTAAATTTATGCGGGAAGAAATAAAAACAAATAAAAAAATAGCTAACTGGTATAATTTTGATGGTTCTGTTAAAGACGAAAATGAGTCTGCGGCAGTGTATGCTTTAGCGGCCCGTTTATTTTGGCTGAACAATGACAGTAAGTATGCTTTGTGGTGCTATAGTAAGGTTTTGGCATTTCAAATAGAAGATGTTTCAGATTTTGGCGGCGGGTTTGGTGATCAGGATTCTGGTATGGTTTACGCTTTTGATCAGTTGGAAGCATTACTTATGTTGAGGATGGTGCAGGGAATTGGTGAATAAAGAATTTAGACCGGATGTTATCTGGTTTAATAGTTTTATTATTACTGTTCTGTGTGTATTTGCCGTTATTCTTGTACGGTTTGAAGCACTGAATATATTTTTTGCTTTTGGACTTTTTGGTGTTTTTCTTTTGGTGGCAGTGCTTTCATATATGATTGGCTTGCAGCGGGGGCTTTTGCTCTCGGTAGGTGTTACTTTTTGCTATGGTAGTTATCTTATTTATGCAGTAATAATCAGTAAAGAAATGACGACAGTTGATCCATTGGATGTAGCGTGGCTTTTTTTGATACCGTTGATAAGTGTTTTAGCAGCCAAATTAGGGGAATGTATTTCCAGGAATGAGTCTTTAGCCAAGGATATTGAAGCGATAGCTGAACTGGTTACATTAGATGGAGATACGGGATTCTATAATAATCAGGGGTTTTTTAAAAAATTAGATGAAGAATTTTGGCGTGCTAAACGTTACAACGAAGCTTTTACATTGCTGTTGCTGCAAATTGCCAATTTTGATGAAATCCAGCTGGCCTATGGTAATGTTGGTGCAAGCCGAATATTGATAGCAGTTGCTAAAAATATTGACCTGAAAATGCGCGGTACAGATGTCAAAGGACTTTTAATAGATAATATGTTAGGTATTTTAATGCCCGGAACCAATGCTGAAGGTGCGGTTACTGTGGTAGAAAAGTTGCATTTGTTTTTGACAGTGGTAGCAGTTGAACTTGAAGATGGTAAAAAAAATATAAAAGTTAAACCAAGTATAGGCGCAGCTTCTTTTCAAGAAAGCGATATTGATGTTATTGAAGTGTATGAAAGAGCCAGAACGGAACTTACTTATGATAGAGGTTAAAAAATAACAGCTGTTTTTGGGGGATATATGGACGCGGAAAGATTATTTTTTATTTCAATGGGTGCAACCTGGCTGATACTTTTGAAAACAATGCATGATGATGACGTTGATATGAAAATGGATTACTATCCTTTTGTCAGTGTGTTAGTGCCGGCGCATAATGAAGAAGCCGTTATTGGCAGGACGGTTGAGGCATTGGGAAGATTTGCCTATCCTAAAGATCGTTATGAAATAGTGGTGATAAACGATTGTTCAAGTGACAAAACGGGTCTGATTTTAGAAGAGAAGCAAAAGAAAATTCCACAGCTGAAAGTTGTTACTTTGCAGCCGCCGGTGGGTGCTAAGGGAAAATCAAATGCGCTGAACCATGGACTGAAAGTCAGCTGCGGTGAATATGTTGCTGTTTATGATGCCGATAATACTCCGGAAAGAGGGGCTCTACTGCAGTTAGTTTATAAATTATATACTAATGATAAATTGGGGGCTGTTGTTGGAAAGTTTCGGACACGCAATCGTAATGTAAACTATCTTACGCGCTTTATAAATATTGAGACTTTGAGTTTTCAGTGGTTATTGCAGGCCAGCAGGTGTTATTGGTTTGGTCTTACTACTATTCCTGGAACTAACTTTGTTGTGCGGAGAAGTATCCTCGAAAGTATTAACGGCTGGAATGATCAGGCGTTAACCGAAGATACGGAGCTGACAATTCGCATGGTACCCGCATGCCGTAACTTGGGAACAGGAACCAGAGTCGCTGCGTGTCTGGATGAAACAGAGGACACGTTGGGCACGTGGAAATTTGTGGATCATCAGCCAATATTTACTGCGGATATTTCAGCTTAAAGACAGAAAAATCGGTACAGATATAGTTTATTTTGCTTTTACATATTTTGTATTTTTTGCGGCTGTGATTATATCGGATATATTGTTTGTTTTAGGCGCACTGGGAATAGTTCGTCTGAGTATAGATGCGCCGTTGTCACTGATATGGATG
>OGMI01000733.1_pt1 | contig 11552 bp, 10 predicted proteins | sample 1573201 | NCBI WGS metagenome assembly OGMI01 (sample SAMEA2582012, study PRJEB24529) | metagenome | biome: Human gut stool | place: China | collected 2011
GGAACTCCTCCTTCCGTTATATCTATATAGATTTATTAGATTGGACTTTGTAACTATTAACCAGTAGTCGTTCTTGACTACACCATTATTATACTAGGAGGAAGTTACATGAAGAAACAGATTGTATTTCTGATGACAGATACAACAAGAAAAGATATGGTTGGTTGTTACGGGAATCCCAAAATGAAGACACCAAATCTTGACAGACTTGCAGAAGAGGGAATTCGTTATGAGAATGCATATACCTGCCAGCCAGTTTGTGGACCGGCAAGAAGTGCAATTTTTACAGGAACATTTCCGCATAGTAATGGCATGGTAACCAATAGTATTGCAATGGGAGCTAATGTAAAAACGGTTGGACAGAGATTGAGTGATAATGGCATTGAGTGTGGTTATATTGGAAAATGGCACTTGGATGGATCTGATTATTTTGGAACCGGAGAATGTCCGGAAGGATGGAATCCAGATTACTGGTACGATATGAAATGTTATCTGGAGGAATTAAGTGATGAAGACAAGGTGAAATCTAGAGATCCAAAGGAGTCTTATAAGAAAGATTTTTCAGAAACATTCACCTATGCACACAGATGTTCAGATCGTGCAATCAAATATCTGGAAGAGCATAGTAATCAGGACTTCTTTTTGACAGTATCTTATGATGAACCACATGGACCATCTCTTTGTCCGGAACCGTTCAATTATATGTATGATGGATTCAAGTTTGACAGCTGTCCGAACTTTGAGGATGATTTGTCACAGAAACCATTTATGCAGAGACTTTGGGCAGGAAAAAATCTGCATGCTACAGAGGAAGAAATTAATAAGCCATCAGATGGGTTATCCTTGTTCTTAGGATGCAATTCTTTTGTGGATTATGAAATCGGACGTGTACTTGATAAAATTCGTGAAGTTGCTCCGGAGGCGATGGTCATTTTCACATCAGATCACGGAGATATGCTTGGAGCACATCGTTTGTTCTCCAAAAATGCTGCAGCATACAAGGAAGTGGCAAACATCCCATTGATCATAAAGGGTGGGGTGAAAGGACATGTGGAAAAGAGTGTTGCCTCCCACATTGATATTGTTCCAACAATTATGGACTATTTTGGCTTGAAGATTCCAAAACTTCTGGAAGGCAAGAGCATGCTTCCGGAAATCTACGATCCGGAAAAGAAGACAAATGATGTGGTGTTTACGGAATTCACGAGATATGAAATAGATCATGATGGGTTCGGTGGTCTGCAGATTATGAGAGCTGTAATGTCAGAACGTTATAAACTGGTCATTCACCTGCTGGATACGGACGAATTCTATGATCTGCAGAATGATCCATATGAAATGAATAATCTGATCAATGATGAAACGTATGCCGATATCCGCAATAAAATGCATGACAAATTGATTGAGCACATGAATCAGACAAGAGATTTGTATCGAGGATATCAGTGGCACATGCGTCCATGGAGAAAGGACTTTGTTCCGAACTGGGAGAATGAGGGATATACAAGACAACGTGAGAATGAAGAGTATGAACCAAGACAGCTCGATTATGATACAGGTCTTCCAATGGAAACAGCAGTAAGAAAGAAAAATTAGATATCGGAGAGGAGAGAATACGATGGAGGAAAAGAACTATTTAAAATGGTATAACAAAGTAGGATATGGATCTGGAGATATTGCCGGAAATGTTGTGTTTGCATTCCTGTCCTCTTTCATCATGATTTATTTGACGAATACAGTAGGGCTAAATGCAGGTGTGATTGGATCATTGATTGCATTCTCAAAGATTCTGGATGGAGTTTCCGATGTTTTCTTTGGATCCATGATTGATAAGACACACAGTAAAATGGGAAAAGCAAGACCTTGGATGCTGTGGGCATATATTGGATGTGCGATTACTTTAGTTGCAGCTTTCGCTGTTCCGACTGATATGGGTAAAACTTCCCAGTATATCTGGTTCTTTATTACTTATACATTACTTAACGCGGGATTTTATACGGCAAACAACATTGCCTATTCCACTCTGACAGCATTGGTTACAAAGAATGCAAAAGAGCGTGTTCAGATGGGATCCATTCGTTTTATGTTTGCATTTGGAACCAGTTTTCTGATTCAGACAATTACCATTGGTGCGGTTGCAAAACTGGGTGGCGGAGCAGCCGGATGGAGAACAATTGCAATCATTTATGCGGTTATCGGTATTATTTCCAACACGGTTGCAGTACTTTCCGTAAAGGAACTTCCACCGGAAGAACTTGCTCCGCAGGATGAAAAGAAAAAGGAAGAAAAATATAGCCTGATTGAAGCTGGAAAGATGCTTCTTCACAATAAATACTATATTGTAATTCTTATCATTGATGTTCTTCGTCAGACATATTCTTCAATCATTAACATGGGAATCTATTTCATGACTTATGTACTTGGAAAAGCAGAACTTTTGGGAACATTCTCCGGGGCAATTAATCTGGCATTGATCATTGGATTGGCTTTCCTGCCAGCACTGGTTGCAAAACATAAAGGTTACTACAAATTAAACTTCTCTGGATATGTGATTTCAGCACTTGGACGAGGTGTTGTCGTAGTAGCTGGATATATTGGTAGTGTGCCACTTATGTTAGTTGGTACAGCAATCGGAGCAATCGGTATGAGTCCATGGCAGGGAAATCTGAATGCATTGGTAGCAGAATGTTCCGAGCATACGTTTTTGAAATATGGAAAGAGAATTGATGGAACAATGTACTCATGTACATCCATGGGGCTGAAGCTTGGTGGTGGTCTTGGAATAGCAATCGTTGGATGGCTGCTTGACCTTGGTGGATTTGACGGACAACTTGCAGTTCAGTCACAGTCTTGTATAAATATGCTTCATTTCATGTATCTGTGGCTGCCGATGATTATTAACATCATTATTGTTGTTTTATTGACACAGTTGAATGTGGAAAAAGCAAATGAGAAACTAAGAGCAGAAAAAGCAATTATTAAAAAATAGTTGAAAAGGTATTACAGCAATTAAGTAGTCAGGTTCTTACCGCTTAATTGCTGTAAAGTTGTATTTGACAGAGTTGAGAAAAACGATATTTAGGAGGCAGTTAAAAAATACGAGTTAGAGAACGGTGCTAGATATGCATACGTTCCAAGTATGATAAAGGTTTGCATTAGAGTGAGGTGGTTCTTAATGTAAATCAAGGTCAATGACCATGAGATATATGGGTACAGTTGAGTATAAATTTACAGAAGATGACGTCACACATTCCTGTTTATGGCAACGCAAACTTATCGCGATAATCAAAATCAAATAGAAGTTTGAATGAGCATCTAATGGCTTTATGCCTGTTAGGTGCTTTATTTATTTGGGCAGGGAGAGCGAGCAGACTATTTTCGTCATTTGAAATATCTACAAGAGCATGAGAAACTCCTATCTGATTTGTCAGAAACAGAATTGAATACGTTATGTTTTGAAGTTGATTATTGTGTAGAAAAACAGCAGTATAAAGTATGTGAATATGACATTGTAATCGAGGATTCGGACACGTTTGTTCGTCGTACAGTTTTAAAAGAAAAAATCCAAAAGATTTACGAAGATTCTCATCAAAACTATGGCGCTCCTAAAATTACTGCAGAATTACGGAAATCCGGAGAATGTATTTCCGAAAAAACAGTTGGAAATTATATGCGTCAAATGGGAATTAAAGCCCAATAGGTAAAACCATATACAGTCATTGTGGATATTTGTCTCCAACTGAATACGAGGAACAATATCTCGAAAAGCTCCAAAAGAATGCAGTAAAGATTGCAAGTTAGACTTTGCTAAAAATGGAGAAAATTGGTTACATTTAATTTGTACTTTTTCTTGACATAGGACCAAATCCCGTTTGAGACACCCCGAATGTTCGGGTCTATATAGATTTTTTCAGAATTTATAAGTTTTTAATATTTTGGATACAAAAAAACATTTAGTCTAAAATGATTAGATGTTTACCGCAAAAGATACTTTATGAACGCTCATCGGATTTATTGATATAAGTTATTACTACTATACGATTCATATTTCATACGATATAATTAAGCTAGTGTAATTTACTAAAATAATAATTTTAAAAGGGGAATTACTATGCCTGCAATCAGTGTATTAATGAAACCATCTTCCAGTATGTGCAATATGTCCTGTGACTATTGTTTTTACTGTGATGAAGCCCAAAAACGTTCGCAAGAATCCTATGGATTTATGAGTGAGCAAACTTTAAAAAATGTAATCCGAAAGACCATGCTCCGTGCCGAAGGAATGATTAGTTATACTTTTCAGGGTGGGGAACCTACGCTGCGGGGAATTGAATTTTTCCAAAAGGCCGTAGCTTACCAGAAGCAATACAACAAAAATGCAGTAACGGTGGATGAGGAAGAATTGATCCGGGCACTGCAGGAGTATTTTCAAGAGATTCTAAGTAAGAAGAAAAAAGTAATCAATTATGTGATTAAAGAATTTCAGCGGGTATACAAAGCAAAAGATGAAAATATTGAGTACGAAAAGCAGTTAAATACAGAATTGAACAAGCTTCGTAAATCCCATGAAAAATACATGGATATGTATACCGATGATTTGATTTCCAGAGAGGAATTGAATGAGAAAATCGGTGGAATGCGAAAAGAAATCGAACGGTTGGAAAATGAACTGAAAATGGTATCTTATCATCTGACCAAGGGAGAACAACTGGAAGCAATTCTGAACAGCACATTCAAGCAACTGGAAGATATCACAGATGTTCATGAAATGACAAATGCACAGTTGAAACGCCTGATCAATAAAATTGAAGTAGACAAGGATGGCAATGTAGATATTTACCTGCATCTTATTGGTGATTTGGGATTGGATGAAACTGTTTTAATTGAAGGAGATGAAAACACTGAGGAAAAAGGAATTAAAACGGTTTCGAATAGTTGCAACCATACATAAGGATGTTACAGAACGTCTGGAAAAAATCAATGCATCTCTGGCAGCAGAGACAAGAAAAGTATTGGATGTCAATAAATCCGAGCGCCATATCCGCGGAGGGCTGGCGACGAAAGAAAAGTATTTACATATGCACGGGTAAAAAACGTATGCGTTGTACGTATTAATTTGAAACAAACAATCATTTCATGATTATGCACCACACAGGAAGTGTCAGCATTGAGAGAAAGGTAGAAAAAAGATCATTCGGGAGGCGTATGGATTTCCGAGCGGTCTTTTTTTGTGTTTTACAATGCACGTTTTTAGTGTGTATAAGCTAATGATAGAAGTAAATACAGGAAAACTATATATTTGAAAAAGATAATAGAAAAGGTAAAATATAATAGATGAAATGAAATGACAACTGAAAAAATGATGTCCAAATTTGACTTTGTTTTAAGATAATATTTTAAAAAATAAAAGGAACTTAAATTTTAAGAATATAATTTGAGTTTGTTTTTGAGATTAAGAATATTATTTGAGATCGTTGCATATAAGTAAAGAGGATGATAGAATAGAAAGAAATGGAGGAAGTTAAATGACAGAGGAAGAATTAATCGGAAAACTTGAAATGATTCAAAGAATGAAATCGGAATCAAATATTCTTGAATTAAAAAGTGCAGAAAAAGGATGCCCACAGCATTTGTATGATTCTTTGTCCAGTTTTTCAAATCAGGATGAGGGCGGAATCATTATTTTCGGAATTGATGAAAAGCAGGATTATAAAGAAGTAGGAGTTTATGACCCGCAGGACATACAAAAAAAGATAAATGAACAATGCCTGCAAATGGAGCCGATTGTCAGGCCGTTATTGACTGTTGTACAAAAAGATGGAAAGGCATTTGTTTCAGCTGAAATCCCGGGCGTTGATTTGACGGATAGACCAGTGTTTTATAAAGGAAAAGGATGTTTGAAAGGCTCTTATACGCGTGTGGGTGATAGTGATGAACCAATGACAGAATATGAGGTTTATAGTTACGAAGCGTACAGAAAGAAGTACCAAGATGATATTCGCAGAGTGCAAAGGGCAACATTATCGTCGCTAAATAAAGAAAAGTTAGCATTATATATTGACTTACTTAAAAGCGGAAAACCCAATTTATCGAACATGGATGACGAAAGTATTTATGAGTTGATGAGTGTGACTAGAAATAATGAGATAACATTGAGTGCAACGATGATTTTTAGTCCATATCCGCAAGCGTATTTTCCACAGCTGTGCATTACTGCAATTGCTGTACCAGGAACAGAGATTGGATGCATTGGCGATTCAGGAGAGAGATTTTTAGACAATCAACGAATTGAAGGCAGTATTTCAGAGATGCTTGATGAGGCAATTAGTTTTGTAAAAAGGAATATGAAGAATAAAACAATTATTAATCCAGAAACTGGAGTGCGCGAGGATCGGACAGATTATCCTATTACTGCAGTCAGGGAGGCAATTGTTAACGCATTGGTGCATCGCGATTATAGCATACATACAGAGGGTATGCCGATACAAATTATCATGTATGAAGACAGAATGGAGATAAAAAATCCAGGAGGTATATACGGAAGAATAAAAGTTGACCAGTTGGGTAAAATGCAGCCGGATACGAGAAATCCTGTATTGGCGTTAACATTAGAAACATTACGTATTACAGAAAATAGATATTCCGGAATACCGACAATTCGCAGAGAAATGGAAAAGTTTCATCTTAGAGAACCGGAGTTTGCAGACGAGAGAGGCAGTTTTACAGTGACATTTTATAAGGCAGGAAATATCAGTAAAGAGGAGCCAGAACCAGAAGAAGCAAACAATCTTTTGGTATTCTGTAGAACACCACGTACAAGAAAAGAAATATGTGAATATCTGGGACTATCTTCTGTTACTTATGCTATTCAGACACATGTTATGCCGTTGGTAGCAATTGGAAAGATTAAAATGACAAATCCTGAGAAGCCAAAGAGTCCAAAACAGTTGTTTTATAGTGAGTAGGTTTGATTTAGAAGAAAACTAATGAGAAATCAAGATTATAAGAATAGGAGTGACAACGAATGAAAAACAAAAAATGGAAACAATTTGGAAAACTGACAGAACAATGTTATAGAAATATGATCGGAGCAGAGAAGGACAGTTCCTGTTGGGAAAAAGCATTTGAACTTTTGATGGAGATTGTCAGAGAAGAAAGACAGAAAGAACCGAACTGTTTTCAGGAAGTTTATATGCTAGATGAAGCGACAGATTATAAATATGATATTTCAGAATGGTTGGAAGATTGTCTGGATGAGATAGACATGAGAGAAGAGTATGAGGTACTTCTCGGTATGTGTGATACTTTGCTGAGTTTGTTTGCATGGCCAGACTACACAGGCTCTGATCTGAAATTCAGAAAAAGTTGTGTGTTAGAGGCTCTCGGAAGAAAAAACGAAGCAGTTTCATTCTGCTGTAAGTGGTTTGAAAAAGAACCGGAAAATATCATGGCAGCGACCGCTTATGTCTATGCATTAATCGGGGCAAAAGAATATGAAACAGCAGAAAAACTGATTCATCAGTTCATCATAGACGAATCAGAATGCCTTGAAGAAAATGAAATTATGTTCCGTGCCGCATCAAAGTATTATGGGGCAATCGGGGACAAAACCAAAAAGAAACAGTTAGATAAAGTGTTAAAAGAATACGAAGCTTATGTGGACAGAATGATTGAAGAAGAATGGCTAGGCAGTGACGAAGATGATTGGATTGAGGCTGAAGAGCTGCCATTTGATTGAAAAAATTTAGGTATACACATAAATGAAAATGAGCTAATGGGTAAAATAGTCCTTGCATTTCGTACCCGCATGTGTATAATTAAAACTGTTGTTGAAAACAACACATCATCACAAAAGTGATGTGTATAAACGATGCAGTTCGATATTTCAATGACTGTAAAATAAAACGGGGTGCTCGCACAGGCGGGCTGAGAGTAAGCGGATGCTTTAACCCAGAACCTGATTTGGATAATGCCAACGTAGGGAGATAATGGATCACAAGTGTGTGTTTTTTGTGTGCAGGAATCTTTGGTTGGGTTCCTGCATTTTTTAATATGAAGAAGGCAAACAGCATGAACATCACAAGAGAACAGTTAAAATTATACGCTGTCACAGACCGCAGCTGGCTTGGCAGCGAGACACTGTATGAGCAGGTAGAGAAAGCGTTAAAAGGCGGCGTGACCTTAGTGCAGCTTCGGGAAAAAACTCTTGATGAGGCTGCTTTTGAGAAAGAAGGACAGGAGTTATTAGAACTTTGTCATCATTATAATGTACCGCTTATCATCAATGACAACGTGAAACTGGCAAAAAAAATCCATGCAGACGGAGTTCACATCGGACAGTCTGATATGGAGATAAAAAATGCAAGAGAGCTTCTTGGAGCAGATAAGATTATCGGCGTGACAGCAAAGACGATAGAGCAGGCGAAGGCAGCAGAAGCTGCCGGAGCAGATTATCTTGGAAGCGGAGCAGTTTTTGGAACAAGCACGAAAACCGATGCAAAACCGATGGAACTTTCTTTATTTCAGGAAATCTGTGAGAGTGTAACAATTCCGGTTGTTGCGATCGGAGGGATCAACGCAGACAATGTCCTTCGGCTGAAAGGCAGAAAGATGGCGGGAGCAGCAGTTGTCAGCGGCATTTTCGCATGTGAAGATATTGAAAAAGGAACAAAAGAATTACTTGAAAAAGTAGCAAGTATCATTTAATTAGGTAGGAACTGCAGAGCAGTTTTTATATACAGCGGCAGATTGGGGGCACCACCTTAGGTCGCTATACAAAATTAATGCAAAAGAAGGATTTTATGTTTACAGCATTAACAATCGCTGGAAGTGATTCCAGTGGAGGCGCCGGCATCCAGGCAGATATTAAGACTATGACCGCAAACCGCGTTTACGCGATGAGTGCGATCACGGCTTTGACTGCCCAGAATACGACCGGCGTAACAGATATTATGGAGGTAACTCCAAAGTTTTTGGCAGAGCAGCTGGATAGTATTTTTACGGATATCAATCCGGATGCGATTAAGACCGGGATGGTTTCGTCAAGTGAACTGATCGAGACGATTGCGGACAAACTGACAGAATACCACGCAAAAAACATTGTAGTGGATCCTGTTATGGTGGCTACCAGCGGAGCAAGACTTATCAGCGAGGAAGCCATTGGAACATTTCATTCAAGCAAATCTGGTCAATCTCTGAATACGTCAACATCCGCTCTTTTGAAATCTGTTTCAATTCCTTTGCCTGCTTCATGGACGGTGAGAAGGGGATTTTGAACCGACAGCCCCATTGTTGTGCGTGGAAACAAAATAACAATTTGTCATAAAGCTATTCAGAGAAAGGAAACAGAAACATGATTATTTTGTCATAAAAAATTATCAGGATATGAGCCGCAACGCTGCCAACATCATCTCCGCACAGGTTATTATGAAACCGGATTGTGTTCTTGGACTTGCCACAGGTTCATCACCGGTTGGAACATATAAACAGCTGATTGAATGGTATGAAAAATTGGATTTAATGAACCGGGGGCGGCTTTTGAAAAGGAGACACATTGTGTAGATTTGACAGAAAGCACAATCGAAGCAAATAAACGATTCTTTGCTTCGGAAGAAGAGGTTCCGAAACAGGCATATACGATGGGAATCAAAAATATCATGCAGGCAAAGAAGATTCTCGTGATTGTGAGCGGGGCGGATTATTTATCATTATCTATGTGGCATTAGTGGTCACGTTTGGATTTACTTTATTGGTTACGGATGTAGCGATTATGATCATGACATATTATTCTGTAATTGGTGGTTGGATTACGGAATATCTGGCAGTATATCTGGCTGGACAAGGTGTATATGCGGCAGAGGAAGGATATTTTACTTCTTTCATTACATCAGAAGTATATCCGATTATTTTTATGTTACTATTTCTTGCGATTACAGCATTTATCGTGTACAGCGGTGTAGAAAAAGGAATTGAACGTTTTGCGAGAATTGTGATGCCGGGATTGCTGATCATGATTGTTGGAATTGCAGTATATTCATTGACACTACACTTTAAGGATGGAAATGGTAGCATCCGGACAGGAATTTAGGGACTTATGATCATTCTGGCAGTATATGTTGTTCCGGTTATGATGGCAGTACTCTTTTTACAGTCGGCGGGCATATTTACACTGGTTCGATAGTGCAACTAAATATGATATCTGTGAACTGAGAGCCCGCTATTTGTCGGGCCACCAGTTCGGAGTGTTCGCGGTAAGTAAAGACTGCTGGTATTCCTTTGGAGGAATTCCGGTAGTCTTTTTAAATACGCGGCTAAAATAGAGTGAATCAGAGAATCCTACCATGGAAGCAACATCGGACAGCTTCATGGTATTGGTTGAAATCAACTCTTTTGCTTTTTCTATGCGGAGGTCATTGAGGTAATGCATCGGGGCAGCATCCATTCGTTCTTTGAAAATGTGGGAAAAATATCCGACACTTAATTTACAGTATTTTGCCATTGAGGATACAGTCCAGTCCTTCATATAGTGCTGATTCAGCTGCATTACAAGTCGATCGATAGAAAAATCGTTCTCAGAAGAGGTCAGGAGCTGCTGGCGGGAACGGACAATCATGACTAGCATATGTAAGAAACTGCTAAGTACAATGTCATCATAATATGCTTTTTTTAATTGCAACTCAATAATGGTCTCTTGAAATAATGTCTTTAGCAGCGTATGTTCACCGATATAGCAATTATGAATTTGATATTTTTCAATTAGTTTTTCACAATCACTTCCAGTGAAATGTATCCAGTATATCTCAGGATGCTCATTTGCATAATAAAAGTAAGTTTGCGGTTCGTGAGGGCGGAAGAGCAGGATATTTCCGGCTGTAATGGAGTTCCATTTGCCGTTTAGGAAATAATGCCCGATGCCCTTATAAACATAAATCAGCTGGTAATCCACCCGTCCCAAGGAACGGTCCTGAGAGTAGTCTTTCGTTTTAAAAATCTGCATGCCGCAGCAGTTTACGGCTAATGGTACTGTTTCATCAACAAACCCGATCACACGTCTTTCGTTTCTTAAATGACCTGAAACATTAATCATAATTCGATCCCTTCTTTCTCCATTATTTATAATTCTAATTGAAAAATAGCACATAAAAGCAGAAATGTCCATATAAATAACACAATTAGACATGGAAAATCCTATGAAAATTTATATACTATAACTAAGAAATGAGCAGAATAGAACATAAAGCAGAAGTGCTGAAGTCCAGCTAATAAATGTCAATAGCTAAATGAACAATATCATTTTTCAAAAGATATTGTTTCGTTGGATTTACAGTATTTTATGCGGCAATTTAGGGCAAAGTCAGAGGGTATAAGAGAAACCTTCAAATCAGGTTTCGAAGCAACTAAAGCAGCTGTTTTTTGCGAATTTTATTTTTCAAGCACACTCTAGCGTGTTATTCGGGTATTGCATTCCGGCTCCCAACCAGCTAAAACATAAAACCCTGTCGAATGGACTAATTGACTTCATTGTAGGTATGGGCTGATAAGAATCAGCTTCC
>OGMI01000734.1_pt1 | contig 11524 bp, 14 predicted proteins | sample 1573201 | NCBI WGS metagenome assembly OGMI01 (sample SAMEA2582012, study PRJEB24529) | metagenome | biome: Human gut stool | place: China | collected 2011
ATATCATCGACACAGCTTTTGCAGCCATGGAGGCGGTAGGAGTGAAGCCGAATGTGAAGCCGATTCGTGGCGGTACGGATGGAGCGCAGCTATCATTCAAAGGTTTACCCTGCCCGAATATTTTTGCCGGCGGTTTGAATTTCCACGGACGATATGAATTTGCACCTGTCCCCAACATAGAAAAAGCTATGATGGTAGTTGTGAAGATTGCCGAGCTTACTGCTAAGCGCTATTGATACACATTATTATAAACCTTTTAAATCTATACTGAATGAAAACTACTCCGTTTACCGAGAGACATATAGCTCTTGGTGCCAAAATGCACGAATTTGCCGGCTATAACATGCCGATAGAGTATTCGGGTATTATCGACGAGCATCTTACGGTGTGCCAGTCGGTAGGTGTGTTCGATGTTTCGCACATGGGTGAATTTTGGGTGAAAGGACCACAGGCACTGGCCTTTATCCAGCAAGTTACGTCGAACAATGCGGCAGTGCTTACCCCGGGTAAAGTGCAATATACCTGTTTCCCTAACGAAACAGGAGGTATTGTAGACGACTTGTTGGTGTATCATTATGAACTGGAGAAATATTTGCTGGTGGTTAACGCGGCAAATATCGAGAAAGACTGGAACTGGTGTGTAACACACAATACGGTGGGAGCCGAACTGGAGAATGCTTCCGACCGCATGGCTCAGCTGGCTGTGCAGGGTCCTGATGCTATTAAGGTCCTGCAAAAGCTTACGCCGATAGATCTGTCAGAGATTCCGTATTATACTTTCCGTGTAGGAGAGTTTGCCGGAATTCCGCAGGTTATCATCTCTAATACTGGATATACAGGTGCCGGTGGATTTGAGCTGTATTTCTATCCGCAGGATGCCGACCGTATATGGGATGCTGTTTTTCGTGCCGGTGAAGAGTTTGGCATCAAGCCTGCCGGACTGGGTGCACGTGATACATTGCGTCTGGAGATGGGATTCTGTCTGTATGGCAATGACATCGATGACACCACATCTCCGCTGGAGGCCGGACTTGGCTGGATAACCAAGTTCGTGGACGGTAAAAACTTTACGAACCGTGCAGCATTGGAGCGCCAGAAAGCAGAAGGAGTGACACGCAAGCTGGTTGGCTTCGAGATGCAGGACCGTGGTATCCCGCGTCATGGCTATGCACTCACGGATGCTGATGGTAAGGCTATTGGACACGTTACTTCTGGCACCATGTCCCCATTGCGAAAGATTGGCATTGGATTGGGTTATGTGGATGTGGCATACAGTAAGCCGGGAACGGAAATTTGGCTGGATAACCGAGGCCGCAAGCTCAAGGCACTGGTTGTGAAGCCGCCATTCAGGAAGTAATGATTTATATGTATATTAACAGACTTGCCCAAGCTTGCGCATTATGGCGTTTGCTTGGGCAAGTTTTTTTTGGAAAAGTTGAAAAATGTTTTAAAAAGATATATAATTGTCTGCTTTCTGTTGTATTTCTTCTTTTTATGTGAAAACCCTGTCATAATCCTGCGTACTTTCCCCAATAAAAAGTAAATTTGCACATCAAACATAAAATGGATAGCAGATATGTCTTCTTTAGCACCTATTATCAGTGACCTGGCACTCATTCTGATGTGTGCAGGAATTATGACACTTATTTTTAAACGTCTCAAGCAGCCTCTTGTACTGGGTTACATTGTAGCCGGATTTTTGGCAAGTCCGCATCTTTCGTGTACACCTTCAGTGGCCGATACAGAAAGTATACATACGTGGTCAGAGATAGGAGTGATTTTCTTGCTCTTTGCGTTAGGGTTAGACTTTAGTTTCAAGAAACTGATGAAAGTCGGTGGCTCAGCCATTATAGCCGCCTGTACAATCATTTTGTTTATGATTGGCATCGGTATTTTCGTAGGCTGGTCCTTCGGATGGAAGGATATGGACTGTATCTTTTTGGGAGGAATGCTGGCCATGTCGTCTACTACCATCATCTATAAGGCTTTTGATGATATGGGCTTGCGTCAGCAACGGTTTGCCGGACTTGTTATGAGTATTCTTATACTTGAAGATATCCTGGCCATTGTGCTCATGGTGATGCTTACCACACTGGCCGTAAGTAAGAATTTCGAAGGGACAGAAATGGTTTTCAGCATTCTCAAGCTGGTATTTTTCCTGATACTTTGGTTTGTAGTCGGTATTTATTTGATTCCGGTTGCATTGAAACGTTTGCGGAAATGGATGACCAATGAAACGCTGCTTGTTGTAGTGTTGGCACTCTGCTTTGGTATGGTCGTTCTGGCTGCACAAGTTGGGTTTTCTCCCGCTTTTGGTGCTTTTATCATGGGGTCTATTTTGGCAGAAACTGTTGAGGCCGAACATATTGCAAAACTGGTGGCACCGGTGAAGGATTTGTTTGGAGCCATCTTCTTTGTATCAGTAGGTATGATGGTAGACCCGGTTATGATAGCAGAGTATATCGGACCGATTATCGTGATTGTGCTTGCTATTTTGATAGGTCAGACCGTGTTTGGTACCAGTGGTGTCTTACTCTCTGGTCAACCACTTAAAGTATCTATGCAGTGCGGTTTCAGTTTGACACAGATTGGTGAGTTTGCTTTTATTATTGCTTCTCTAGGAGTAAGCCTGCGGGTTACCAGTAATTTTCTGTATCCCATTGTGGTGGCAGTTTCTGTCATAACTACCTTTCTCACTCCCTATATGATACGTTTGGCTGTACCGGCTTATAATTTAGTCGACAGCCGTATGCCAGTGCGTTGGCGAAATCTGCTGGAACACTATGTTACGGGTTCGCAGACCACAGTAAACCATGAAAACAACTGGAAAAAGCTTTTGTTTGCCATTGCACGTATCGTAGTTATTTATCTGGTGCTGTGTATTGCTGTTATGGCATTGTCGTTTAATCTGCTGGTACCGTTCCTCAAACATGCATTGCCCGATCCATGGGGGCGTCTGTTGGCAGCGGTGCTGACTATTGTGGCCATATCGCCTTTCTTGCGTGCCATTATCATGAAAAAAAATCATTCTGTGGAATTTCAGGCATTGTGGCATGATAACCGTTTTAATCGTGCTCCATTGCTTTCTACCATTCTGTTCCGCATGATTATCTGTATTCTGTTGGTCTTCTATATCATTGAGCAGTTGTTCCAGGCTTCCACTACGCTGGTTATTGCCGTTGCGTTTATACTGGTATGCCTCATGATGTTTTCACGTTTTCTCAAGAAGCAGTCTATTTTACTGGAGCGCCGCTTTGTGCTTAATTTGCGTTCAAAAGAAATGCAGGAGCAGTTTAAGGGAGAGAAGAAGCCTGAATATGCAGGTCATCTGCTTAGCAGAGATCTTCACCTCAGTGATTTTCAGGTGCCTGTAGATTCCGAATGGGCCGGCCAGACACTGAATGAGCTGGATTTGGGACGCAAATACGATGTTCATGTAGCTTCTATTATTCGTGGAAATAATCGGATAAATATACCAGGTGGAAGTTCGCGTATTTTCCCGGGGGATACCTTGCAGGTAATCGGTACCGATGACCAGCTGAGTTATTTTTCGGATTGTCTGGAACAGCAGACTGTACAGATGGATGACGAGGAGTTGGAACGTCGGGAGATGAAACTCTGTCAGCTGGTAGTAGACAAGGATTCTCCTTTCGGTGGAAAGAATATCCGTGAAGGAGGCTTCCGTAATGTGTACCGTTGTCTGGTAGTTGGTGTAGAACGTGGTAATGATGGAACGCTGATGAGTCCGGATGTATCTGTTCCGTTGAATGAAGGGGATGTTGTCTGGATAGTAGGTGAGCGTGATGATGTGCGCCGTCTGTTAGGGCGTTAAAGTGACGGCCTAAATGGTATTACAGCGTAGTCAAAATATCTATTGATACAGACTGTATCATTTTTGAAATGAACTTTTGTAATTTAAAAGATGAAGGTTCATCACTTTTGAGCAATGTGTTTATCATGATAATGGTGTAATAAAAAAATAGCGTCAGAGTTTTTTTCTCTAACGCTATTTTTTTGAACTATATTATTCTTCATCCTCGTCTTCATCGCCGAAATCAAATTCCAAATCGTCGAGATATTCAGGCATAAAGAATTCTTCCATATCACGTCGGTCTTTTTTCGTCGGACGGCCTGTACCACGGGCACGGTCAATGAATCCGCTTATTTTACTCATTTCCAGCAATTCGTACTGGTCGGGAGTTGTAACATTTTCCATGACTTCCGGGACTAGCTTGGCTCCTACACGCTTTTCAATAGCCTGCAAGACTTTGAAAGAGTAGGTGATAGGTGGCTTTTTAACTTGGATTACGTCACCCTCCTTTACCATACGTGCAGGTTTGGCTTGTGCACCATTGATACAGACACGACCTTTCTTGCACGCTTCGGCTGCAATGGTACGTGTCTTGAATATACGCACAGCCCACATCCACTTGTCTATTCTTGCTTCAGCCATTTTTACTTCTTGTTATACTGATTCATGGTGATGTTCAGTCCGGCCAGACAGAAACTTTTCACGATTTCGCCAGCTGTTTCCAGGCGTTCGGGCATAGCTTGCATATCTTCTTCGTTGAAGTGACCCAGTACGAAGTCGATTTGTCCCCCTCGAGGAAACTCGTTGCCAATACCAAAGCGCAGGCGGGCATAATTTTGTGTACCCAGCGTCGCTGCGATATGTTTCAGTCCGTTGTGTCCGGCATCGCTGCCTTTGCCTTTAAGGCGTAGTGAGCCAAAAGGCAGAGCCAGATCGTCTACCACAATCAATATATTTTCCAACGGGATGTTTTCCTGTTGCATCCAGTAACGTACGGCATTTCCGCTCAGATTCATATAAGTAGAAGGCTTGAGCAGAATCAGCTGGCGTCCTTTGATGGAAAGTGTAGTGGTAGCACCATATCGTCCATCCTTAAAAACAAGATTGGACGCCTTTGCAAGGGCGTCCAATACCATAAATCCTATGTTGTGTCGGGTATTCCGGTATTCTTCGCCGATATTCCCCAATCCTACAATCAGATATTTCATTCAGTTTGATTATTTCCCAGCAGCAGCCTGAGCACCACGAGCGGCACGAGTCAGTTTAACTGCACAAACTACAGCTTCTTTAACGTTCAACAGTTCAAGACCTTCGTAGTTCAATTCGCCAACTTTGATAGTCTTACCCAGACCCAAGTTAGTTACATCGATAACCAGGCGTTCAGGAATTGCATTGTACAAAGCTTTAACTTTCAGCTTACGTACCTGCAATGCCAATTTACCACCGGCTTTAACACCTTCTGCAAGACCTTCCAATTTAACAGGAACTTCCATAACGATAGGTTTAGCTTCGTCGATCTGGAAGAAGTCTACGTGCAGGATTTTGTCAGTTACAGGGTGGAACTGAATATCTTTCATGATAGCGTTTACAGTTTTGCCATCGATAGTCAGGTCTACAACGTAGATGTGTGGAGTGTATACCAAGTTACGGAGTTCGTCGTTAGTTACTGTGAAGTGAGTAGCTACCTGATTGCCGTTAGCATCTTTCTGTGCTCCGTACAAAACGCAAGGAACTGCATCAGCTTTACGTACTGATTTTGTGGCTTTTTTGCCAATTTCTGTTCTCAAAGAACCATTGATTGCGATTGATTTCATTTTCTAAAAATTTTTTGTGTTACTCTAAATTAAGTAGTTTTTGCTTAATTCACCATCACACGTAGTGGTATATCCACACGATGAGCTTGAAAAAGCGGTGCAAAGTTATGCTTTTTTTTTGAAACAGCCAAATTGTTCTTTCGTTTTTTTATCGCTTTGTATCTGAAAATTAGAATGTTTAGGGGAAGATGTTGCTTCGATTTGAAGTGTGAGTGTGTCTTGGATTATAAAATAATCACCTAATCCGACGTCTTCTATTAGCGGAAGGAAGTCGGGTTAGGTGTTTGTGTTATTGGATTAAAAATCAATGTCGATTTTTATTTCATCAGATTGTAGGGCAGTCGGTTCGCTGTCTGTGTGATGCTCGGTGTGTAAATCGTTCTGTTGCTCCTCTTCTTTAATAAATCCGATGGCTTCATTTAAGCCGTTGATGAACTTTTCAAAATCTTCCTTATATAAAAAGATTTTGTGTTTTTCAAAACTAACTTGCGAATCGTCGGCCGATACAATTTTTTTGCTTTCTGTGATGGCCAGGAACATCTCTTCCTTCCGGTTTTTCTTTACATCTAAATAATAGATGCGTTTTCCGGCTTTAATAACTTTGGAAAAGACAATTTTCTTATCGCTTTCAGTCGTACTTTTCTTTTTTAAATCTTCCATATGCTTATCACTTGTAGTTCTTGTTATTTCAGGCCAAAATTGCTTATTTTTTTTTGATTTGACAAAAAAATGATGCGATAAACTTTCTCGAAAGCGATATCTTTAAATTACTTCTTGAATTTTTAATGAAAAAAAAGGTTTGCATTGCTGATTATTCGTGGAAAAAGACTTATTTTTGCAGTCCAAAATATTGAGTTCGTAATTATGATAAACAGAGTTCTTATTCGTCTGAAAGTGATTCAGATAATTTACGCTTATTACCAGAATGGTAGTAAAAATTTGGATACTGCAGAGAAAGAGTTGTTCTTCAGTCTTTCCAAGGCGTATGATTTGTACAATTTCTTGTTGCTGTTGATGGTGGAGGTGACCAAGTATGCAAATAAGCGTTTGGAAGCCGCCAAGAACAAACTTGCTCCTTCGAAAGAGGACCTTACTCCTAATACCAAGTTTGTGGACAATCAGTTTATTGCTCAATTGGAAATCAACAAGCAGTTGTTGGATTTTGCAAGTAATCAGAAAAAAACATGGGAGAACGAACCCGAATTCATCAAATCTTTATTTGAGCAGATTACAAACAGTGATATATATAAGGAATATATGGCTGCTGAAACTTCTTCGTATGATGAAGACCGTGAATTCTGGAGAAAAATATACAAGAATATCATTTTCAATAATGCAGCTTTGGACGAAGTGTTGGAAGAACAGAGCCTGTATTGGAATGACGACAAGGAAATTGTCGATACATTCGTATTGAAAACAATCAAGCGCTTTGACCCGCAGAATGGAGCAAAACAAGAACTTCTGCCAGAATTTAAGGATGAAGAAGATCGTGATTTTGCCCGTCGTCTGTTCCGCCGTGCTATCTTGAATGCTGATTATTACCGTCATTTGATTAGCAGTAATATTCGTAACTGGGATTTGGACCGCGTTGCTTTTATGGACGTGATTATCATGCAGATAGCTTTGGCTGAAATATTGAGCTTCCCAAATATCCCGGTGAGCGTTTCTTTAAACGAGTATGTGGATATTGCTAAATTATATAGTACTCCGAAGAGTGGTGGCTTTATTAACGGTACGTTGGACGGAATTGTTAATCAATTAAAAAAAGAAAACAAGCTGATTAAAAATTAATATATTTGCCGCCGAACTAAAAATTAATAATATTAAATGACTATGAATTTGTTAACAGTTTGTTTGCCAGCAGCACAAGCAGCAGGAGGAGATTATTCATTCTTGATCATGATGATTGCTATTTTCGCAATCATGTATTTCTTCATGATCCGTCCTCAGAATAAAAAGCAGAAAGAAATCGCCAATTTCCGTAAGAATCTGGAAGTAGGTCAGTCTGTTATAACAGCAGGAGGTATCTATGGTAAGGTAAAAGAAATAGAAGATACTGCTGTGATTTTGGAAATTGCCTCAGGTGTAAAAATCAAGGTGGACAAAAATTCTATTTATGCTGATGCAACTGCTCAGCAGGCAAAATAATAATTTAATTCGTTATGCTCGATAGCAGAAAAATACGTCTGCATTGTAAAAGAACGGAAAGAAAAATCAGGATTTTCTTGCTTCGAAAAGAGAGCAGGGAGTTCCTGATTTTCTTGTTTTTTGTATTCGTATCGGCGAGCTTCTGGTTGCTGCAGACGTTGGATGATCATTATGAAACGGAGTTTTCCGTGCCCCTGAAGTTAAAGAATGTACCCGAAGATGTAGTAATTACATCAGATTTACCTTCAGACTTGCGTGTTACCGTGAGTGATAGAGGTACTGTACTGATTAATTATATGCTGGGACGTACGTTTTATCCTGTAGTGGTGAACTTTGATGAATATGCTGATGGAACTTCGGCTTATGTGCGTGTGCCTTATACCGATGTCATGAAGAAAGTTACGATGCAGCTTAATACCTCCACAAAACTGTTAAGTATGAAACCCGATACGTTGGGTTTTGTATGTGCAAAAGGAATTGCCAAGAAAATTCCGGTGAAACTGGATGGAACAGTGGCTGCTGCCCGTAAATATTATATTTCGAATATACGGTTCCAACCGGATTCAGTAGTTGTTTATGCTCCCAAAGCTGTACTTGACACGATTCATGCTGCTTACACGATACCGGTGGCATTGAAAGATGTATCGGACACCCTTCGCAATCAGGTAGCTCTGAAACATGTGTATGGGGCTAAGTTTGTACCGAATGTGAGCGACTTGACCGTACTTACAGATATGTATGCTGAAAAAACGGTTGAAGTGCCAGTTACAGGAGTTGGATTTCCGGCTGGAAAGGTACTTCGTACATTTCCGTCGAAAGTTCAAGTTACTTTTCAGGTGGGGTTGAATCGCTTTAAGGAAGTGAATGCCATCGATTTTGCTGTGGAGGTAGATTATAAGAATTTGCCAACGGATGGATCTTCTAAACTGAAACCGGTGCTTCGGCAGTGGCATCCGGCTGTGAGTCATATCCGTATTTCACCGGCAGAGCTTGATTATCTGATAGAACAACAATGAAAAATGATTCACTTGTAAAATTATGATGAAAATAGGCATAACGGGTGGAATTGGGAGTGGAAAATCCTTTGTAGCTTCAATCCTTTCTAAGCAGTATAATATACCAATATATGATACGGATAGCCGGGCAAAGGAATTGATGAATACCAATGAAATCATTCGTGCAGGACTTATAGCATTATTGGGAGATGAGGTTTATCTGTCCGGCAATCTGAATAAGCCGGTATTGGCAGCTTATCTTTTTTCTTCGGAAGAACATGCCCGGAAAATAAACAGTCTCGTGCATCCGGTAGTTAAGGAGGACTTTAAGCGATGGGCTGCGACTCAGGAGGTGTCTTATCCCATTGTCGGGGTAGAAAGTGCCATACTCTTTGAGTCGGGGATGGATAAGCTTGTAGATGCGACTGTTATGGTTCATGCTCCGCTCGACGTGCGTATTATGCGTACGATGCAGCGTGATAATGCTGCCAGATGCCAGGTAGAAGCGAGGATTCAAGCTCAAATGAGCGATGAACAAAAATGTGTTCTGGCAACATATGTGATCGAGAATGATGGGGTTTGTTCGCTTGATAAACAGCTGGAAGAGCTGCTTAAAAAATTAAATAAATCAAATTCGAGCAAATAGCTTGTGAATTTCCATAGAGTATCGTATTTTTGTGCCGATAATATTTTTTTATTTTTTATTAAAGAAATTCTAACAAACTATGTTGAATACTATTTTAGCAATTGCCGGAAAGCCGGGTTTATATAAGCTTATTTCTCAGGCAAAGAACATGTTGATTGTAGAAACGGTGAGTGCAGACAAAAAAAGAATGCCAATCTATGCTAGTGATAAAGTAATTTCACTGGGTGATATAGCTATGTATACAGATAAGGATGAAGTTCCTTTGACAACTGTGCTTGAGGCAATAAAAGTTAAGGAAAATGGAGGCGTAACAGCTATCGACTATAAAAAAGCATCAGCTGAAGAATTGGCTGAATTTATGGCTGCTGTATTACCTGATTATGACCGTGACCGTGTACATAACAGCGATATCAAAAAACTTATACAGTGGTATAACATTCTGATTGCTAACGGAGAACTCGTTTCAGAAGAAAATTCGGACGTCGTTGCAGAGTGATAATTTTAGATCTTGATAATTCCTTTAGGAGGTTGTCCTGTAATATCTTGCAGAACAACCTTTTTTTTATTTTTGTTTCTGTTCCATATCTTGCAGATGGATTTCAAGTGCATTGACAGAAATCTGAATTTCCCAAATGAACAATCCCAATGAACCTATAAGAAGCAGTAGTGCCAGACCGAAAAGATAAACCGATAGTGTGTGCAGGTCAATATATATTAAGAACATGACAACTACGCAGAAAAAAAGACTGGAAATGCCTAAAATCTGCATAGCCCGTGTGAGGTATAGGCGTTTACGGAGATTCTTAATTTGTGCTGCGGTAACTTCTGAATGGTTGGCCAGGTATTGGTCCTTAAGCGTGCGAACTAATTGTGCATATGATAAAAACCGATTGGTGTATGCCAAAAGAATCAGGGATACAGCAGAAAAAAGTAGGGTAGGTGTGGTGAGCGTTAATTCATCCATAATTTTGAAAGATTAAAAATTATACAAACAAAGATACGGAATTTATAGATGGAACGGATACTTTGTTTGATTTTTTGTATCTTAGTATCCGCTATAAAAAATGAATATTCTTAAAAAAGGAGGAACAGATATGATTGACGAAGCTTTGGCCTATAATAAGCAGTTTGTAGCTAATAAAGAATACGAGAAATATATTACAGACAAATATCCTGATAGAAAAATAGCCATTTTGTCCTGTATGGATACACGTCTAACGGAACTTCTGCCGGCAGCTTTGGGGTTCAAGAATGGAGATGTTAAGATTATCAAGAATGCCGGAGGTATTATTACCCAGCCGTTTGGAAGTGCGGTTCGTAGTTTGCTGGTTGCTATCTATGAGCTTGGTGTAGAAGAAATTATGGTCATAGCTCATACAGACTGTGGTGTGCAGTGTATGGACGGAGCCATGATGATAGAACATATGCGGCAGCGTGGAATATCTGAAGACCATCTTAAATTAATGGATTATTGCGGTATTGATTTGAAACAATGGCTCAGTGGTTTTCATGATACAGAAGAAGCTGTGAGAGAAACGCTGGATATCATTCTGAATCATCCGCTTATTCCGCAGGACATTAAGGTTAGAGGATTTATAATGAATTCGGTGACTGGAGAGTTGGTAGAAGTCGAACACAAATAATCTGGCATTATGGAAATTATACACAAAGAAGATAAGTGCCGTTTTGAGGTTACATTAGACGGAGTTACAGCTCATGTAGCTTATAGAATAGAAAATGGCGGACTGGATATCCGCCATACTATAGTACCCGAAGCCATTGGAGGCCGTGGGGTAGCAGCTGCACTGGTAAAAGCAGCATACGACTATGCTTTGTCTGAGGGTTTAACCCCTGTTGCTACTTGTGCTTATGCCGTAGCTTGGTTACAACGGCATCCGGAATACAAGGGCTGTTCCAGTGCAGAATATGCTCAGGGGAACAGCTGTGCCTTATAATCCGGATGGAGTTAAGCATTAATCGTTGTCAAGGTCGATCACGTTGAAATTGAGGTCAAATTTAATTTCCCAGCGGTTGGAAAGTTTCACTTCATAATCGTGGTCGTCCTTTTCTATTTTCAGGATTTTGCTATCCGGGTAATTCTCAGAAACAT
>OGMI01000736.1_pt1 | contig 11510 bp, 10 predicted proteins | sample 1573201 | NCBI WGS metagenome assembly OGMI01 (sample SAMEA2582012, study PRJEB24529) | metagenome | biome: Human gut stool | place: China | collected 2011
ACATGCCTGTCACGCATGGGGTCACGGGTTCGAGTCCCGTACGCACCGCAATAAATATTGATTATCAATAGTTTGCAAGATTAGCACCCAATTTTACACCCGACAAAGTAAAATTGGGTGTTTTGTTTTATTCAAGCACATTGTTGCGAGGGAAATGGGGATTCTCGAATATCACGGGAATAGTCCAAATAGCATCTTTATATTCACCTTTTCCACGGTGGTGTATTGCCGGTGTCCATTTTGGCATATTTCTGATTATTTGTATCACCTCTTCATCCCACTGTAGTATTCCGCAACTTTTTAGCGTTTTCGCTTCTTTTATCTCCCCGTATGAATCAATATGTATTTGGTACACTCCTTTGGCTTTTTGCTGCTCTCCTAACAAACTGGCATCATATGTGAGTTTCCGGTAAATATAGTTTTGAGCCGACCTTCGTTCTCCGTCTAGAAAGCTCGCTTGTTCTTCCCATTCCACAAAACAATGCTTTAACTCTTCTTCCGCTATGCTGTCAGTTATTCTTCTGTCTCTATACCTCTGTGGTAAGAATGGAACATATACCGTGTAAAGACATTCTATCCGCTTGCCGTTCCTATCCCGACACGGCAAACAGTGAGGAAGTTCTCGGATAAGCCTAATAACTTCTTTGCCAAAATCCTTATGGCTTGTTGCTAAAATATTAATTGCGCGTGGCAAACCTAATGTGTCAAGGGAGAACATGACTACAGAATATCCAGCTTGGTTCTTTCTCAACAAATGTGCCGGGTATTTCATTTGAGAAACAAAATATTCTTCCAAATCATAATTCCATTTTGCCCATTTGGGAGCTTCTATAGCTGGTAAACCTTTAATCGGTTCTCCCGTTATTTTAGCCACACCAAAATTCCAAATGTTCTCTTTACGCCAGATGCTGTCTAAATGTGTTTCCGTATTCTTGCGTAAAGAAATGCTGTCTGTCTCATATTCTTGCCCTTTTAGAGTAATGGAAAAGTGGAAACAAAGTATAAACAATATAAATAGTGATGGTTTCATGTTATTATTCAATTTTGAATTCTGCTGCCATATACCACTTCTTATTTGTTCCATCAAGCTCCACTTCTTTGTACACCCGGTATTGTCCGGAAGTATTTTCATTGAATAATGGATAGAGTCTGGCTTTGAAACGGTAATCACCGTCAGGTTTCAATAAAATGCCTACAGCATTTACTGTATTGATACCATTTAATAATATCCATTGTTCCCCCTGTTTACGTGCCACGAAACAATATTCGCCAAAGTATAAGCTTCGCTGGCTCAAGTTCCTGTTGGTCAGTATCACATTTACACTTTCCGTACCAACCGGGTAAACAGGCTTCTCGGTTTTCATGCTTATTTGCAGTGTGTCGGCATATGCTTTTGGGGTAAAGGGGGAAGGTGTGCGGACTGCTCCATAGTTAATGGCGGAATAGTTAAGCATCTCCTTTCTGAATAACTTTTGAAAGTGAATGGAGTTATTAATCAAATCTACAAAGATTGAATCGCCACGCATGGAAGAGCCGTAAATATTCTGCGATGAAATTGTCTCGCCATTCCAAGCGGCATCCATTTGTCTCCTCAGCCGCTTTGCACCAGTTTCATTTACTAACTCAAATTCTGCATAGGCCGTTTTTGTGTTTCTGCTGAATGCCTTGTAGATGCGATATTTGCCCGCACGATTGGGCACCTCGGAAGTATAGAGCTTGATTGTCTGTTCACCCGAAGGGTATTCAGGCTGCAATATCCATAAAACATCTTCAATAACCGGGTCGGCCGGCAATGTTTCCCATTGTTGCTTGTTGTCATTGTAATAAGCAAGGCTGTAGTCGTTGCCACAAGTATATTCTTGTTGGGAATAATTAGTGACGGTTATTTTCACTTCCGTTGCCGATAACGGGTAATAATCATATTCGGTTTTCATGGAAAGTAAAGCAGGACTGACGGCTTCGCCCATGGGAATGTCACGGGGAACGGGGCGCAGTATGAGGGATATTGCGTTGGGCGATTCCTCTTGTCCCTTTTCCAACGGAACAGGTGCGGTTTCAGGCATACTGTCAGGACACAACTCTTCTTGCTGTGGAACGCTGTCTGCCTCATATTCTTGTTCTTGCCCCTTCTTTGAGGTGGTGGAATGGCAAGAACAAAGCAGTATTAATGACACAAGTAATAATTGTTTCATAACCGTTGTTATTTGAGCTTAAAAACTACCGGAAGCGTATATTTCACCTTTACAGCTTTCCCTTTTAGTGTGCCGGGCTCCCATTGAGGAAGCATTCTTATCAGACGTAGTGCCTCATTATCTAAAGAAGGCTCAACACTCCTTACTATGACAGGTTCTATTATGTAACCGTCTTCATCTACGATGAATTTAACAATAACCCTTCCTTGTATTCCTTCCGTTTGTGCTTTGGCCGGATATTTCATATTATCGTTGATGAATTGCAACAATTTATCCATACCACCGGGAAATTCGGGCATTTGGTCGATTACATTATAGATTGGTGGGTAAACGGCTTCTTCTTCCGGGGGCAATAAAGTGTCATTCAATTGACTATATAATAGTTCAACCACATCATTTTGTAATTGAAATTCAGCCATTAAAGTGTATTCTTTGCTATATCTTCTTACTGTAAGAAAAAAACGATAACGACCGGGAGTATGCCTGAACAATTCTGCATTATAATAATATTTATTGCCTTGCCAAAGTATAATCTCTTCATCAAATACAACAAGTTGCATAGGAACATCCCTCCATATTCCTTTTTCATCCTCATAAGTATAGCTGTAATATCCCCCAAAACCAATATCAGTACCACTATTGTTGTGCAATACGAAAGTGACTTGTTTCTGTTTTGTTGAATAGACTGGGAATTCAGGATGTAAAGAAAGCCCCAGTGTATCATTTATTCCGACTGTATTGTTTATAGGATCTTGTGGAGCCTCTTTTTGTTTAGGCTTATTTGTACAGCCAACAACAAATGTGCAAAATGTTAATATACATAACAAAATATTCATTTTCATACGATACGTCTTTATTGGGTTACATCTATTAAACATTTAATCAGTTGGCAAAGTAAATCTTACTGGAAATGTAAATTTCACTTTTACGGGAATTTCATGTTGGCTCCCCGGTTTCCATTTAGGCATTATTGAAACTATGCGTAATGCTTCTTCACAAAAAGCATTATCAATACTTAGAACCGGATTAATGCTACGCAGAATTTTGGGTTGTATAACGCTGCCGTCTTTATCTATGACAACTTGTACAATAACTCTGCCCTCTAATCTGCTCTGCAGTGCCGATTGAGGGTATCTAACATTTTGTTGTATGAATTCCATTAATTTAGGTAAACCTCCTTCGGGAAATTCTGGCATTTCCTCTACTACCTCATAAACCGTATTCTCTTCTATCGGTTCTTCTTGCACGGGAATATACCGGATATTTTGATTGCCCGTTCCACTTCTTGTTTATTATCTGTCAAACGAAATTCGCTCATCATCAGGATGTCACGGCGTGATGCTGTACCAGCATTTAGCATTACTTCGTAAAAGAAGCGGTAACGCCCCGGTTTGTTGGGGTGGACTTCAGGATAAAGATTTGCCGTAAATAATTTATGTCCACCGGGGGACACCATATAACCTATATCTATGGCAGCATCATTGATGGGTAGCTCACGCCAAGTGCCGTTCTCGTCTTCATAAGTAACGAAATAATGTTCGCCGCACATTATTTTTTCATCTCCTTGGTTCAGCAAGACAAAGGAAGCTGTAGATGAATCAGTGGAGTAAACGGAATATTCAGGATGCAATGAAATGCCGAGCGTATCAGTTGTACCAATGCGTTCATCGATTATCGGTTGTTCCGGTCCTTCAAAACGAATGGCGGGAGAATTCAGGAGCTTTTCCCGGAAAGCTTGCCGGGCTTCGGGAGTATTGAGAATGAACCTGACCGTAATATACCGTAGTCCCATACCCCAACCACACATATTGCTTTTTAGGTTTGTATCTGTCAGACTATCATATCTCCGTCTTAATTCGTCCAAGATACTTTTGAGCTGTTGTTGCGAATAATTTCCTTCAGAGACTTGTTCCAGTCGAAAAGCTTTGCTACCGGCAGTAGATTCCAAAATTCGCCTAGCATGCGCTGTGTCACCTCTTACCTGAAAAACCAACGTGGAACCGTCAAAGAACATACCTTCCAAGAAAGAAGGGCAACGCGGACTACCGATGAAACCTCCTATAGAATTCGGATCATTTCCATAGACCCTGCTTAAGGCTTCAATGACTTGCAAGCCTGCAGATTGGTCAACAACAGTATCTTCTACAAAATAGACAGCTTCATCTGCAGGGTCTGATTTGCTTGTAACATTTGATTTTGGTGCTTTATTCGCACATCCCATAAAAGAGCAAAATAGAACTCCTACCAATATTTTCGTTTTCATAACATTGAATTGTTTAGTGAAACAATGTATTTACAAAAATAATAAAAGTGCAATTCATTAACAATCAGAATTGCACTTTTATTTTCTACCAAAGAATTATATTTTCAACCCTCTTTTCGGTCTGTTCTCTTCTTTTTGGGCGTGGCTTACACCCAGCTTTTCTTTGAGTTCCTGAAACTTCATTTTGAACCATTCGAGTATGGGCATGCCGTCAATGCACAGCCGGAACTTTCCTTTCTCCTGCGGATTTCTCTCTACGGTTGCCGTCGAGTGGTCTGTCCTGAACTTTTCCCGGTGTTCCTTCGAATAGAGCCTGCCCTTGAAACCTACGGGTTGTAGGCTGACTATTTGTCTTGTCAGTTCTTCGGTGAACCCCACTTCCCGGCATTGTTCGGCTATGGGCAGCAGTTCCGTTACGATAGGGAAATAGGTGTCTATCTGTTTCAGCCTATTGTCGTACCCTGCAATTTTCTGTTGGTAACTTCGGTCTATCTTGTTTATCTCGCTGTTGTATCGGTTCTCCATTTTTGTCTGTTCCCTCTGTTCGGCTTGTACTTGTCTTTGCAGATTAGCTATATCCTGCTTCAAATCCTCATTCTCCGCTTCCAGCCTCTTGACCTTGCTGCCTCCCAAAAGAGAACTCACCCCGTCCGCTATGGCTGTGGTTGCGTTCACCGCTGCACCCTTCATCTTCTGCACGTTGATTTCCCCCTTGACCTTTTTCAGTTTCTTCTGTGCTTCCTCTTCCAGCCCCAGCAGGGTCTCTATGTTCTCCTGCAGGCTGTCCTGCCGTTCCACCAGTTCCTTGTAATATTGCGAGGTCGGTATATGTTTTGCCAGCGAACCGTCTATTCCTCTTTGCAAGCCGTATTTGCTCATGGCTTGTGCATAGGTGTCCTGATAGTGTTTCAGCCTGTGCCTTGCCATGACGTCATCAGCACACAGCCGCACATCCTGCGTGTTCTTCTTGCGGTATTTCTTTTTCCCGTTCTGTTCTTCCTGTCTAGCTTTCCTGCGTTCTCCCGTCACTATCGGTACGATAGTGGCGTGTATGTGCGGTGTCTTCTCGTCCATGTGCAGGACTGCCGATACGAGATTCCGCTCCCCGTATGTTTCTCGCAGCCATCGTAGGTTGTCATTGCACCAGTCATCCAGCCGCCCGTCCGCTTCCATTTGTTTCATGTCCTCGTTGCTTCCGGTGAGCAGCACCCGGATAGCCCTTACCTGGTTGGTACCTATTTTGCGTCTGATGCCTGCCGTCTCTATCCGGTGCGCTATCGCCTGCGTGCGGTTCCTCACCCCTTCGGGGAACTGCACCAGTTCCCGGTTCAGGTGCGTTCGCGTTCTGTCCGCGTTCTTCGGGTGTACGGTGCGCTCTATGTGTGTGGACATTGCACCGTCCGCACCTTTCGCCTTTTCCAAATGCAAAACTGCATATCCCATAACTGTAATACATTTTTCGGTTAATACTTCCCCTGCCTTGCTCTCATGCCGCATGGCTTCGGGGTTTCAAAAGGGGCGGCGTCCCTTTTGCTCATTGGGGCTTTTTTAGCGATGCGTGCATTGCGTGAAGAAAAAGCCCTAATGAGCTATGGCTTTTTTCAAAAAGCCATTTGGGCAAGCGGTTACATTCTGAATCCCCTGCTTTTCTTTATGGTCGGCTCTTGTTCCTGTTGCTCGGACTGCTGAACTTGTTTTTCCTGTTGTGACAAATTTGAAGTTTGCTCCTGTTTCTTGCCACATAGGTAGTCATTCAAGTCTGCATATCCTTGATAGTTGTGTGAGAAATCACGCACACGGCAGGAGTATTCCCTTTCGATTTCCTGTGTCGCTTTCCATCCGGCATAGTCATTGTCAAGCAGGCAATGAATGCGCTCATACGGATATAGTACATCAATGGCTTTCGTCACATTTGCAGTGGAGTTAAGTATAACATAATCTTGCTTGTCAAGATTGGGCATGGTCGGGCAGTTCCTCATGCGCAGCGTGAGGAACGAAAGATAGTCCATCATGCCCTCGAACACCAAGCATTTCTCCCTCGGCTCTCCCGGCTGCCGTATGTGGGTGATGTCTTTCGGTGCGATGCAGCCTTTGAAAAAGGAGTTGCGCACCTCGTAGCCGCCAGCCACATTCGGGAAGCCGATGGCGAAGTAGGGTTTGCCGTTGTGCGTGAAGTGGAGTTCCTTGCATTCTCTTTTTGCCGCTTCAATATTGATACCACGTCCTTGCAGGTAACGGAGCAATGCAGGATGGGCAAGGTCACGGACTTCCAGCTGTTGGAAGCTCGGCTGTGAAGGGGACTGCTGCCCAAAAGAGAAAGAAACGGGGCGCACATGGGGCGCTTGTTCCGCTATCTTTTCCAAAAGGCAGCGCAAATCATCGGAAGCATAAAGTTCCTGTGCCAGTGCGATGATATTGCCGCCCTTGCCTGCGCCAAAATCGTACCAGAGGTTCAGTTCCGTGTTCACCTTGAAAGACGGTTCGCTCTCCCGTCTGAAAGGCGACTTGTACCAAAGGTTGCCGCCCTGCTGTTTTACGGGGTTGTACCCCAAGCTGTGCAGATAGTCGGAAATGCGTATCTGCTTTACATCGGTTATTGTCATTCGTTTTTTTGTTTTTGGATGAATATGTTTTTTTCTTTTCGCCCGTACATCTTTACAGAGTACGGTCTGTAACCGCTTTACTTTACTGCCGTATATATAGGGTACGGTAATAAAGTGAAGTGCTTTGTCAGTGTTCCGAACCGCTTCGCTTTATTCCCAATATATAGACACTGGTAATAAAGTAAAGCGGTTTCGGTACGTGGCTAATAGTGGAAATCGGGCATGAACCTGTACTTCCTCCCGTTCTCCTGCACTATCATCCGCTTGTTTTTCAATGTGGTAATCAGGCTGACTACCTTGTTGTCACTAAGCAGTACTCCGACAGAGGCATAGGCACTTTTCAAGGCTTCCGCAAGTTCTTGATAACCGTATTCCTCTTTCAGCGTGAATGCTGCTTCCAAAGCAATGCGGTGCTGTTGTTCAGTAATGTCCCGATAGGCATCGAACTTTTCCTTCTTGGGTCTGCCCGGTTCTTTCTTCTGAAAATTATACCCCTCCAATAATTCGGGAAGTGCTTCCCCATTGATGCGGAAAGCGAATGCCTCAAAGTCCACCGCTCGGATATGTGCTGCACGTACTGTACTTATATCTGAATCCTTTTCATCCTTTTCCACCAGCAGTACAGTTTCAGCCTTATTGTTCAATTCCGTACCAATATGCCCCCTTGCGTTTTCGTCCGCCTTGTTCTGGTGCAGGATGGTATGGATATGTATCTGCCTGTCGTCCGTCCACTGCATCAGCTTTGAGATAATGCAGGTTGCCTCGCTTGGGCTATTGATGTCATATACCATATCCCTAATACCGTCAATAATGACCAGCCCGATATTGTCGGTATGGTAGATTGCTTGTTCTACAATGGCAATACGTTCTTCGGGCGTGTACTTACGCAACGCAAGGAACTCCAAATTTTCATAGTCCTTATCAGTCGGAAGTCCAGCCATACGAAGTATGCGCCTTGCCACTTTCAGACAATGGTAAGGGCTTTGCTCGGTATCCACATAAAGAATTTTGCGTTTGTCTTCGGGCAGTGCTGCGGCATACTGCAATACAATCCCGTTTGTCAGTGCCGCCGCTACGATAGCGGAGACATTGAACGTCTTCTTGCTCTTGGCTTTCCCGATTGACGCGCTGAAGTTGCCCAGCGTGCCGATAACCGAATTATGCACTTTGAGTATTTCGGGGGCTTTCTCGTAGGCCTTCGAAAGGCTCAGCCGTGAGGCTTGCCAAAGTACCACCGCCTCTTCGGGCGTGATGGATTTTCTTTCCCTGTATTCCATAACGCCTCCTTTTATTTGCGTCCTCCGCTTTTGTGACCAGCCAGTTCAAGAGCTAGTTCAGCGTCAACAATGATTTTACGTCCTATCTGCGTGATAGCCCTGTTTATCTTTCCGCTTTTTTTTATGCGGTTGGCAGTAGGTATGCTGCATCCGAACAAACGGGCTATGCCGCTTATCCCGTACACATATTTCTTGTCCGTATCAGTTACGGGTTGCGATGTTTTTGCCTCACTATCCGTAGATGCGTGACGATTCAAGAAGATAAATTCCTCGCCTGTCATTTGCCATACAGGTTTCGATAAAAGTTCCTTTAGTTCCATATAACCATGAAATTAACGTTTGTACTGTAAGCCCTGCGCACAGGCTTTTTTGTTTCGTTCGAACAGTGCAAAGTTAGCTTCGGTTACGAGTGGTAAGGATGTGGATAGCGTGAATTGAATATCACGCTATCTTACAGTGTATCAGAAGGTAATAAAAGTGGTTAATTATTTTTTTGAGTGGTAAAAGTGGTTGTGTCGTGGAATGTCAAAGTGTATCGTGCATTATCTGAACACGGTTTTCATTTTCTTGGCAAACTCCTGGTTTGCATCACTCGGAAAATCCGAAGCTGGCTCTTTGTATTTGGATTTGTAGTAGTTTTCTTCTATTCCCAATAATTCCATAAAAGCCCTTTTCCAATTTTCCCTTTCCTGTTTGGGCAATGTTTCACCCATAAGAAAAATAAGATAACAGACACGTGCCTTTTCCCTCGGTCTTATTTTCAGTTTGCTGCCGTTGGGCTGCAAATTCATGTTGGCGTAAAAGTCCGCTTCTGAAATATCCTCAAACTGTTCCCCGTTGCACACTTCATGAACGGCAGACACCAGCTTCATGGAAAAATATGCAGACTGGTTTTGGGGTATGGCGTCGGGATTATGGACTGTTGCGGAAACATCGGGAACATCCGTTTCCTTTCTCTTTTGGTCGGTCATGTACTTTTCAAGTATAGCCAACAGATTGCAGCCAAGTTCATACATATTCTTGAAACGGTTTTCCGAACATGACAGTGCTTCCTTTGCGGCTTGTTTCTTTTTGTCATACAGTTCGTCCAGTTTCGCCTTTTCCTTTTCATATTCCCGTTTGCACCGCTCGTATCTTCGGTTCAGCAGTTCTTCTTCCTGTCGGTCGTGTACCCTGTAAACCATTGCTTCCAGTGAGCCGTTCGCTTCCATCAGTTCCTTGTTGTACTCCCTTGTGGTTTTCATCTGGTTGTCAATGCTCCAGTTGAAGCGGTCTGCATGGTCACGGCTGATAAGCCAGGTATCGATATTGTCAAATCGGGGCTGGTTGGCGTTGTATATGGATATGTTGCTCTCTATTTCCCGTTTCAGGCTGTTCAGCAATAAGGAACGGTGTTCCGCATCCATTTCAAACACCATGCCGATAAGGGACGTTTCAAACGCTTGGGTGTTTTCGTGCTGCCTGTAGAAGTCGGAAATGAACTTCTGCTTTTCAAAAGAGAAACCTTTGCCGGACAGTATATCGGTGTATATTCTGTTAAGTTCCCCGTATTGGGGTATCATTGATATTATTCTTTCGTCCATGATATTATAGTTGATTGAATTTGTTCATTGCGTTTGCCTTCACGTCATCGGCTATGTCTATGTAAGGCTTCATCGCCTTGTAGTCGCTGTGTCCCGTCCATTTCATCACCACTTGTGCAGGAATGCCGAGTGCTAAAGCGTTGCAGATGAACGTCCGTCTTCCGGCATGGGTGCCCAATAGCGCATACTTGGGTGTGACGGTATCTATGCGCTCGCTGCCCTTGTAGTAGGTCTCGCTTACCGGTTCGTTGATTTCCGCAAGTTCTCCCAGCTCCTTCAGGTAGTTGTTCATCTTTTGGTTGCTGATGACGGGGAGTGCCTGATGTCCTTCAAATTCCACATCCTTGTATTTGTCAAGTATCGCCTTGCTGTGATTGTTCAGTTCTATGACAAGGTGGTCGGCGGTCTTTACGGTGGTGATTTCTATACGCCCGTCCCTGATGTCGCTTTTCTTCAGGTTGTGAACGTCCGAATAGCGGAAGCCCGTGAAACAGCAGAACAGAAAAACGTCCCTTACCCGTTCGAGATACTGCTTGGTAGGGGGTATCTTGCAATTTCTCAATTTGTTCAGTTCTTCCCATGTAAGGAATATGACTTTCTTTTGGGCACTTTTCAGTCTTGGATTGAAGCCTTCGTAGGCATTGTTCATGCAATACCCTTTCTTGGTACACCAGCGGAGAAACCATTTCAGGTAGGCTATCTGTTTCATAGTGGACGTGTTGCGCAAGCCTTCCACGTCCTCAAGGAAATTCACGTAACTTGTCAGCTTGGGTTCGTCCAGTGCCTCGAAAGTAAGTTCCTTGTCGAACTTTTCAAGATGTTTCCTTACTGCGGCAAATTTTTCATAGGTGGCGTCAGACCAGCCGTTCTGTGTACCGCACTCCTTGATGAACTCCCCGAAGACTTCCATAGGTGAGAACGTCAGGGGTTTCTGCTGTCCCTCTTCCCTCTTTTCGCTGTGCAGGTCGTTGAAAGCCTCTTTCACTTGTGCGGTGGTCGGCACGGTTCCCTGAACTTCAAACTCCTTGAAGATATTTTGTATTTCTGTGTAATACCGTAGCAGGTCGGTATTGATTTCGGATGCGCTTTGTTTCAGCTTGTTGGTGCATCCCGGCTTTACACGCTGCTTGTCGGTGTCCCATTTGGCTGCGTCAATGCGGTAGCCCGTTGTAAACTCGATACGCTGGCTGGCGAATATCACGCGCATACGGATGGGCACATTCTCCACGATTGGTACGCCATTCTTCTTCCGGCTCTCCAAAGAAAAGATGATGTTTCTCTTGATATTCATATTCGGGTGTAATTAAATTAGCACCCAAATATACACCCAATTATTGAGATAGCAAAAGATTTTAAGTGATATTTTATAATACTACACCATTGTAATAAGCTGTTTGTTAGTAGATAGTTACGATTTTATGATATTCTACAAATTTATAGGTTAAAGTCCCGTACGCACCGCTGAATTCTGAAGCTCTGATTTCTTTTTGGAATCAGAGCTTTTTTATTTTCTATCTCCACACAAAGCCACTTATTCCGGCTCACCCGATTTTTAGTGGGGCAAGTTTAATAAATTATTATATTTGCATTAT
>OGMI01000738.1_pt1 | contig 11483 bp, 6 predicted proteins | sample 1573201 | NCBI WGS metagenome assembly OGMI01 (sample SAMEA2582012, study PRJEB24529) | metagenome | biome: Human gut stool | place: China | collected 2011
CGTCTTCATGTGCTGTCAGACGCATATCATAAATATTTGTAGCCGGAATCACATCGTCAGGCATGGTAATAGGATAATCCCAGAAACGGAAATTATCTACCCCATTCGGACTTTCAGCCACCGCAAAGAACGATTTACGATCGGCACCTTCCACACGTACTACCAATAAATACTTTCCATTCCACTTGATAGCTCCTGAATTCATGGTTGCATTCATTCCGATACGCTCCATCAAGTAGGGATTGGTTTTCTCATCCAAGTCATAACGCCAGAAAATCGGCGTATGAGCAGCGGTTACTACCGGATATTTATAACGAGTGTACACACCGTTGGTGGTTTCAACAGGCTCATTCTTTCGAGTAATCAACTCTTCATGCTGAGCGAACAAATTTTTTACATTTTCCTCAAAATTAGTCATTTCCAAAAATATTTAGTTATATTTATATAGACTCTTAAACCGCCTTTAATCAACTAAACAAAATAGACATTACCCCACTATTTCAATAATACTATTTTATCATATTATTATTTTCTAAAGACAGCTATATAAATAAAATTATCGATTACTCACCTTGCATCACAATGTCCTGCTTCTGCACAAACCTATTAAAATCATCTGTAGAAGAATGGCCGGGATAAGGAGCATAAAAATGATCTGGCATATTATAAGCATTTCTCCAAAGTAGCACATAAGCTGGGTGTGTCTTACTGATAATCGGATATAAAACTTCTGTAAACCAATTATTCATGTTTAATGTACTCAATCCAGTCTCACTAAAAACAAAAGGTTTCTTCCTTTGTACACATTCTTCACTCATGAATGATAGAATCATTGAAGCTGTATCCATATACTCCTTAGCCTTAGATTCTCCATCTCTATGATACAAATCAAGTCCCCAAATATCTACCCATTCATCTCCTGGATATCTATCCAAATAATCCTGCTTAGAAAGCACCTTATCAGGAGAATATATATACAGCACATTATGTACTTCTTTTACATCCTTTAAATAGGATACCATTTTACGCCATAACTGTTTATATTCTTCAGGAGTACAAAAATCACGTCCCCACCAAAACCAGCTTCCTGTATGTTCATGAAGAGGACGAAGTAGCACTGGAATAAGTTCTCCTCTTTCATCCTTCAGAGAAAGTAAGAAATCAGCTAATCTGTCTAAATAACTCATGAAACGCTTTTCTACAACAGAATCCGTTAAAATCTGTTGTATTGTACCTGTAGATTTATCCCAAGCACTATTTCCATTCCAAGGATTTCTCAAATGCCAACTTATCGTATTAAAACTTCCCTTACTATCAGCATATTGTATTCCTTTTCTTATTTCATTAAAAGACACAGAATCTAAGCTAACCTCCTCACCTAATTCTAAATGTCCCAATTCCCAACCATACACAGCAGGTGCCAATCCGCATACATCCTTAATATCACTTTTTCCTTCAATATACATCCAACCCGAGTGACCATAAACACCTGTATCTTGATGGCCAAACATTGTTTTCTTTCCGCACATCGACAACAATTTTTCAAACATTATCGATGTACGTTCTGTAGCGTTTTTATCTACCAAGTTGTTCTTATTAATATTATCAGAACATGAGATCAATGATAAAGCCACAGCAATTATTACAAAAAAATTTAGTTTCATTTCTCAAACACATTTATTAATTTATATCCTTCATATTTTTTTCCATCAACATCTATTACCTCAATATTTACTCGATAAGTACCTTTTTGTAATTCAGGTAAATGGCATTTCCACAGATGCTTTGGCTTTATTTTACCACCTTGCCAGTTATCAAAATTCCATCGTAAATTATACGTTTGTTCGATAAAAGGATCATATTCGTCCATCACATTCTGTAATGTTATTTTCTGTCCATTTAACTCAGCTATTACCGAAGCCCCAGATGTTGCGGAAAATACATTTACATATAAATCATTCTTTTCCTTAATATATACCGTTCTCAACTGAAAATCCGTACGATGATTAGCAGGTATAAAATGATACGAATATTTATTCCCATCAAATCTAATATGAAAATAACCATTAGGGCTACCATCCATACAAGTAGAGACAGGAATTCCTCGTTCATCTTTTGGTCCACACCACCAACTTCCACAGGCCGCTCCCACAGTTATATTTTGAAAACTTGCTCCAGACCACCAACTTCCTTCATTAAAAAAGTAATTCTCCATACCATGTAAATGCCCTGAAAGAGCTAACAAATGCTGTCTACTTTTTAATAAATCAAAAATACGAGTAATCTGTTCCTTATATACATAATCTTGCAGCATAGGAATATGCATATTTAACACAATAAGCTTATTGTCAGAAACATATTCCAAATCATTTTTCAGCCATTCATATTGTGATTCAGAAATTCCACCGAAATAACCTCCTTTATCATTAGCCTTCTTGTTCCATCCCTCATACAAAATATTATTAAGAACAATAAAATGTACCTGACCTTCATCAAAAGAATAATAATCAGGTCCCCAATATTCCTGAAAAATATCAGCCTCATCTTCACAACTCAATGCTTGGTAATTCGTATCATGATTTCCAAATACAGGGTAAACTGGATAAGGCAACTGAGCTAGCATCTCTTTAGTTCGAGGATAAATACTCAAATCATTATCTGCAATATCCCCTAAGATTATGGCAAATTCTGGAGAATAATTTAGCATTTCCTCTACTATATCTTCTTGAAAAGCATCCAAACTTTCCTTACATCTCATCTGAGGGTCCCCTACTGCAATAATGTCAAATGTCTTTTTATATTCTTTAGGATACAAAGCAAAGTCTGTGTCATTTATATCATTAGCCAAATAATATGAATCAACTCCATACTCAGCAGGTTTTACCAAATAGATAACCTTATTTTTAAGTTTTTCTATCTCGTATAATCCATTCTTATCCGTTTTAACAACATCTTTTTGATTAGACACTAATACATCAGGAATTCCTCTTTCATTATTATCCTTAATTCCATTCCGGTTTATATCTAAAAAAACAATACCTTGCACTTTTTCAGCAAGACCAGGCATAGAATAAAAAAATAAAGCTATAAGAAATATAATAAATTTTTCTACGTGCATCTTTTTCATAATTATATCTTTATATAAAAGATGGTTTACCGGTATAATTTTATTAGTATAAATTATACACGGCAAACCACTCAAAAAAAATAAGCCAATTAATTTTTATCTATAGGAGTTGCCGTCAATGTTACATAGTCCAAATTCAATTCATAACTACCTTCTACATTACCTGTCTTAAACTCAATAATAAGATCAAAAGGCGCATAAATATCCAAGCCAGTTCCGTCTCCACTCCATATTTCAAGAGACTTAGGATCAATCATATAAGAACGCCATTCCCAGTTTCCTTGAGTAGTTCCAAAACGGTAATCATCACCATACGGATTTTCTCCCTTAAAATGCTTACCATATTCTGTACCATTTTGTAAGAATATTAACTGCATATATCCATCCGAATTCCCTGTATTTACCATAAAATTAATATACATTGAATTCAAATACTGATCAGCAGACATATTAGGATATATTATTTTACCTAAACTTTGCCATTTCTGCACATTATCCGACTTAACTGTCATATAATGGGCTCCTTCTCCTGCCATTGAAATCCCAGTTCCTCCATCGAGTATTGCATTTCCCCCTTCAATTTCTGGAAGTTCATTAAACTTGCTTAATATAGTCGGTTTCAAAGGACCATCAGTGATTAGGACTTGGTCTATATTTATTTCAAATTCCTCACTATTATTATTTCCAACATTTGCACCACGAATTAATAAATCCAATGACTCCACTACTCCATTTGTGTCAAACCCCATTGCAGACAAACTATAAGAGCGCCATTCCCAATCCGTCGTTTTAAACTTATAATCATCTGGATACTCTCCATTTTGTCCCGTGAAGTGTTTATCTCCTGAAACTCCATTAATTGTCAAACGAGGATTAAAATATCCTTGTTTTCCATTCGTATTAACCAAGAAAGTAATATGAGGATCTGTAAATAAAGACAAATCATAGCCATATCCATCATTTGTACATATCAACTCCTGATACATTCCATTCCATCCATTTCCTAATGGAGCCGTTAGGGAATAATAACTACCAAAAGCAGGTGTAATGCCAGTCGCATTAAGTCCAGCCTGATAAGAGGCCCCAGGTCCAGATGGATTACCCTCAACAATAGTCGGCATTATCTGATCAAAATCACACAATACAATTGTTTTCATCGGAATAAAGACATCACTAGGCTCTACCACATCGATGACAGATGATGTCAATTCTTGATTGGTTTTTGTTTTCAGAGTAATTACTGCAGTATCATCTAAAGTTATATCCTTCAAAGAATAAGTGATTTTATCAGGTGAAGGAACTCCTGAGCGTTGTACCTCCACTCCATTTACATAAGCCTTAGTAATCAAATCGACATTATTGCCTTGAATCACAAATGTTCTACCCCGTTCCAACTTCGACGGCCAATTTGTTACAACGACATCATAATATAAAGGCGTAAAAATTTGTGATGAAGTAAAAGATTTTTTATACTTATTTTCTATTTGAATATTGTTCCTTTCAGCAGAACGAGAAACTTTAAATTTCAATGCATTTGGAGATGCCTCTAAAATCTCACAAGCAATATTTCCCAAAGACAAAGAAGTTACCGCATCCAAGTTTTCTCCCAAGATTTTCACCTCACCATCTATATATTCAGTAGCAGGTTGAACTTCTGTTATAACAGATACCGGTAATTTAATGTCATAACCTTCACCAAACTCCTTATCTTGACAACCAGTCACAAAGAACAAGCAAAACAGTATGACCAATGTATTTATTGTTTTCATATCTTACATTTTTAATTATTAATATGGATTTTGCTCAAGTCCCCAACTATCCACCTCTGACACTGGGATAGGTAATACTGGAATATAAATCCCATTCTTACCTTGAATACAATGACGTAAACAATTTTCTTTATAATTGGGATAGCGAGGTTCATCTTCACCTGTATTACCTTCTCTATCCAAATCTTTTACTTTACTTGCTACATCCAAAAAACGTCCTGTTCTAATCAAATCCCATCCTCTCAGATTCTCCATTGCTAATTCCAAACGACGTTCATTCCATATTGCATGTAACAAATCTTCTCCCGAAGCTGTTATATCAGGCAGATTAGGAGTATTAACTGGTTCGGGATAGCCATTAGGATCTCCCTCATTAAAGCCCTTGCAAAGAGTACTTTTCCGAGCTCTTTCGCGAACCAAATTCAAATATGTTCTAGCTTCATCTTCTTTATTTAAATAATAACAAGCTTCTGCATGAGTTAAATAAATTTCTGCAAGGCGCATTATAAGCACATTCCGATTGCTAGACTTAGAAATAAGTGGTTTTTCCATTAATGCCGCTTTTCGGTTGAAATAATTCGTACTTTGCTGTAAACGGTCATATTTCATTTTCTTTCCATATAATATACCCTCATTATATCCTATACCATATATTGTACAAGACAATCTAGGGTCGCTTGGATCAAAAGCCTGGGCTAAATTTTCTGTTGGATTATTAAATCCGTATCCACTATTGGCACCAGGATTTTCCACTCTATTAGCCTGAAAGTAGAAATATGCAGTACCTAAAGAAGTAGGCGCATCATAAGAAGTACCTTCTAAACACTGAATCTCAAAAATAGATTCTTCTGTATTTTTATTTTCTTCTTCAAACAGTTTAGCGAAATTATTTACCAAACGATATTCACCTGAACTGATAATCTTCTCTGTCTGATTATATACATCCTGCCAAGTCGATTTACATTCTGAATCAACTCCAAGCTGATATGATAAAGTTCTAGCTAAAAATCCTCTAGCAGCTCCACGAGTAACACGACCTAAATCTACATTAGAATACTCACTTTTTTCAGGCAATAAATCAATTGCATTCTTGAAATCTTTAATTGCCTGTTCCAATGTCTCATGCAAACTTGCTCTTTCCAGCTTTCCATACATAGAAGGTTGCAAAGGCTCTTCTATTAATGGAACTCCGCCATAATGTCTTAATAAATAAAAATACCAATAACCGCGCATAAAATAAGCCTCTCCTAACATCCGATTTTTTAAATCTTCATCTATTGAAGAGTCTTTTAAACCATTCAAAACATAATTTGCTCGTGAAATTCCCCAAAAGCCATGAATCCAGAAGGCATTACACAATGTCGTGTTCGGGCTAATGCTCCAATTTAATAATTCAATCAACCCACCACCATCTGAAGGTTTACTTCCTTTTTCAGAATCATCTGTAATCATGCTCCCCATAAAGAATTCATAATGATGATCCAACCAACGGCCATCAGGAGCCTTTCCTTCTGATTGCCCTAACAAATCATACATTGCATTTACAACAGTCACGGCATTTTCTTCCGTGTTCATATAATTGTCACTATTTAATTGTCCCAAAGGCTCAAGTGACAAAAAATCCTCACATGAAGTCAATAAAGCCGAAAACAATAAAACTGATAAAATATTTTTCATAATTCATAATCATTAAAAGTTTAAATTAAATCCAACAGAAAACACACGAGGTACCGGATAAGTAGCCAAATCAACACCTGCTCCCAGTGGCCCATCCAAATCACCAATTTCAGGGTCAAAACCTCTATAGCTTGTAAGTGTCAATAAGTTATCGGCTGATACATATACACGTAATTTCTTTACTCGAATCTTATTGGTTAAGCGAGAAGGTAAAGTATATCCTAACTGTACATTTTTGATTCTTAGATAAGAACCATCTTCAACATACAAATCTGAGAATTGTGTATTCTTATTAGGGTCAGAGGCATGTACTCTAGGAATATTGGATGTAGGATTATCCTCTGTCCATCTATTCATCATATCTTTGCATACACTATATTCAAACATATCCGTGGAATATAGATTATTATACATACCATTTACAATCTCATTTCCTACGCTACCTTGAAGAAACAAATTAAAATCAAACCCTTTGTAAGCCAGCCCTGCATTAAATCCAAACGTAAAATCCGGCATTGCACTTCCTAAATAAGTTCGGTCATCTCCGTCAATCTTTCCATCACCATTCAAATCAACGAATTTCACATCACCCAAACCTGCATTTGGTTGTATTTTGTTTCCATCTTTATCAACATGAGCATCTAATTCCTCCTGAGTATTAAAGATTCCATCTGTCTGTAGTCCATAAAAGTAGGCAATCTCTCGCCCTTTCTCTGTACGAGTAACTTCACCAACTTTACTTATACTTCCTCCATAAATAGGATCACTATTACCGATGCTGGTTACTTCATTCTTAATAAATGACATATTCAAACCTACATTATATTCCAAGTCCTTAAAAGAGTCTGCATAATTTAAGCTAAATTCTATACCTCTATTCTGAATTGATCCCACGTTAGTTCTCGGTCTCCACATTCCCACATACATAGGAATAGGAGTTGCCAAAATCATATCATTAGTATTACGAATAAAATAATCTACATTTCCAGATAAACGGTTATTAAACAATCCAAAATCAATACCAACATTGTATTGTTCTGCAGTTTCCCAAGATAACTCACGGTTAGCTACAGTCTCTTGTATAGCTCCATCAACTGGTGTATCTCCGAAAACATAAGTATACCCATTTGTCATAAGAGATACATAATCATAATATCCCGCACTATTCTGATTTCCGACTTGTCCCCAACCTGCTCTCAATTTTAATTGAGAAATGAATTTAGAGGCTCCTGAATTCAGGAAAAAATCTTCTTGATAAATATTCCAACCAGCAGAGAAAGATGGAAATACTCCCCAACGATTTAAGAAACGAGAAGTTCCATCTGCACGTACTGTAGCAGTCAGCAAATATTTATTATCAAAGGTGTAATTTCCACGAAAGAAATAAGAAACAAGAGCAGAATGGTTAGCACCGCCAGATGCCAAAAATGCCGTTTTATTTGTTGAAGCACTTATATATTGCATATTAAAATCTTCGGGAACATCATAAACAGTTATTGCCATATCATTCGACTGAAATTTTTGTGCTTCAAATCCCAACGTTAAATTCAACGAATGCTTATTAAAAGAGTTCTGATAACTAAGATATTCCGTTGTAGACCAATCAATAGTCTGAGCTCTCCTCTCATACAACGAACTTTGCTCATTTTTTTGATTAGCTGTTATATAATATTCAGGCGAATAATTTTTATTCTTTGCATAAGTAAGGTTCGCTCCAAACTGCGCTCTAAATGATAATCCTTTTATCCCTATATCATCAATCTGTAAATATGAATTTACATTAAACTGGTCTGAACTTGTACGATTATATTTATTCTTATAAGCAGCAAAAGCCGGATTTGTTCCATAGGTAAAATAAACTTCACCAAAGAAATCCTTCTCTTCATCCCAAGCTGCAGATATGGGATCAGTTCTCAATGCAGAAGTTAAAGCACCACTATACAAATTACTATTATTACCAGTCTTATTATAATGCTGATAATATATATTCACACCAGCTTTCACATGATCCGAGAATTTATACTCATTATTAGCATGAACTAATAACTTATCCATCTGAGTATATTTCACAGTGCCTTCCTCACGACTCCAAGTTACACCAATATCATAAGCGTTTTTTTTGCCTCCTCCAGAAACATTTACATTGTAATTCTGGGAAATTCCTGTACGAAAAATCTCATCTTGCCAATTTGTTCCAACAGAATTATTCTTAAGTACCTCTGCAAATATTGATTCCATATTTACATCCAATGGCATATCAGCATTAGCATAAGCTTCAGACTTTAATGTCGCATACTCTGATGCATTCAGCATATCAATTCTATTTACTACGTCAGAAAAACTGACATAAGCATTTGCATTAACAGAAACCGGACGGTCTAAAGCTCCAGACTTCGTTTTTACCATTATCACTCCATTAGCACCTCGTGAACCATAAATAGCCGTAGCAGAAGCATCCTTTAAAATTTCAATACTTTCAATATCATTTGATGACAAATGGGCAATATCATTGTGAGGAAATCCATCCACAATATATAGAGGATCTGAATTATTTATGGTACCAACACCTCTTACTCTCACTTTTGCACCCGCTCCAGGTTCACCGGAATTAGCGATAACAGAAACTCCAGCCACACGTCCCTGCATAGCAAGAACCACATCACTAGTTGACATACGTTTCACATCATCCTGATTAACTCTAGATACAGACCCGGTCAAGTCACTTTTTTTCATAGTACCATACCCAACCACCACCACTTCATCTAAAGTTTCCGAGTCTTCTTTCAATACAATATTTAATGAAGTTTGATTAGTAACCTTCACCGTTTGTGACACATACCCAATATAAGAAATCTCAAGTATTGCACCAGAAGAAACATTCAGAACAAAATTGCCGTCAATATCGGTAATAACACCATTTGTCGTACCTTTTTCAAGTACATTAGCGCCAATGACAGCTTCACCAGTAGCATCGACAACCTTACCTTTTATTTGCTTTTTGTTTTGTTGGGCCACCTCTAACAAATCAAACTCAGAGGCCCACACCTGCGGCACATTTCCCATCGAAACTGCAGCAAACGCACTAGCAATCAGCACGCATTTCCTTACATTTTTATCCATAACATATACCATTAATTAGATTTTAATTCAAGAACTTCATAAAACGCCCTCTAATCTTAGCAAAGGGAACATATCAGACTTAAGTTATATACGTGTTATCATATCTTACAAATACAAAATTAGAGATTATAGAAGAGTATTAATAATACTATTTTATCCATAACTAATACAGTTTATGATAACCCCAATTATCATTGTTTTCCTTTCAAACATTGAGTGTAGATTTGTATTAAATGTATCGTAGCTGTATCAGAAGCAAATACAGAATTCAACCCTTGTTGTTCTTGAGCCGGATCCCCTGTATAATCATCACCAGGATGCCAATATTCATTTTTCTCCGAAAGAGAGGCCAATCCCCCCCATCCCCAAAAATTACATCCAGCAAAAGAGGATAAAGCTTTTGCCTGCTCCACAACCTGATTAAAAATATATCCATAATAGACATTGCGCGCCACAGTTGAAGAGGATTTATCAAATCTAAAATTATCCCTTGGATATCCAAATTCCTCTAAAACTAAAGGTTTCCGATACTTTTTTGCAATTTCTAAATGCTCATCAATATATGCCTTTGAATTTTGTTTTGCCTTCTCTAAGTTCTCTTGTAAGCGATCTTTTGGAGCCCACCCCCAATTATAAGGCCAAATATGGATATTCATATAATCCACATTAATGTCTGCATGAATTTGTTCAAACAAGTCCAAATCCATCTCGCAGCCTTGTTTACCTTCACTCCCTGTAGAAACCAAATGATTGGGATCAAGAGATTTTATCAAAGCCGCGGTTTCACTTATCCATTTTGCAAAATCTTGTTTATTAGATTTCGAAAAAGCTCTAGGTTCATTACCAATCTGCCACGACATAATAGTAGGATCATCTATGTAACGTACCTTGGTATATTGATTAGTACGAGTTATCACATCTTTTACATAATGAGCATAAAGAGTTTTAGCACTATCAGAACGCACAAACTGGCTAACAAATCCCATATAAGCAGCATATCCATCCACTGCAGGTATTGGAGCTCTTCCATACCCAGCCCATTCAAGATATTGACCATAACCACCGCTCCACTCCCAAGAGTTATTTAAATAAAGGACTGCCAACATATCACGTTTTGACATCTCGGCAAGCAAAAAATCAAGACCTGCAAAAATTGTATCATTGTATACACCAGGAGCAATCTGCAACGTTGGTTCTACTTTTGCAGGAACTCCTCTCCTACCATCAGATCCAACTAAAATACGCAGATTATCTATTCCTATAGCCTTCAAAGAATCCAATTCACGACACAAACGGATACGGTCCCCACCTTCTCCTTCAGATGCCAAAATCGCTCCATACCAAAAATTAGTACCAATATAATAATACGGTTTACCATGACGTATAAAATGTCCGTTTTCTACTTCTATAAAACAATCATTTACCGGTCGTTTTGTAATACAAGAAACACTTACACAAGAACATACTATTAACCATACAAGAATATTAAGTTTTCGCATAACCAATTAGATTTATTTTAACAATGCAAAATTAACGAAGAGAAATAAACAAATATGATATGATTTTATCATATCCTGATTGACTTTCATCTCTTTTCATCTGACTATTAAAACAAACCCATAAAAAAGAATTGGTCTCTTTTTCAATCAATTAAAAAAAGACCAATTGCTACTATAAAAAACTGCTAACTTAAATAATAGTACGTTTTTTTCGATAATTGTCTCTGAACTCTTTGGGAGAACATCCTTTCTTCTTTTTAAATATGCGATTGAAATTAGATAAATTATTAA
>OGMI01000742.1_pt1 | contig 11454 bp, 4 predicted proteins | sample 1573201 | NCBI WGS metagenome assembly OGMI01 (sample SAMEA2582012, study PRJEB24529) | metagenome | biome: Human gut stool | place: China | collected 2011
AGTTTTCCAGCCCTTTTAGCATATAGGCATATTCTACTCTTTCATTCAGTGAGTAATCTTGTATGCTGAATGAAATATTGAAATTGTTTTGCAGGTGTTTTAACCGTACACTTTCTTTGTTGATTAAAGAAATTTCGGTTTCATTACTGTTTTCGGAAACAAGAGGTTCAAAAACGGTTATCTTTCCGATAATGGCTTTTGGAGCCTGTCGCTTTTCCAGAATATAGCTGGGAGTGAAGTAGCAGAGCCCGTTCGTGGAGCCAAAATACATAACTCCATTTTTGCCCTTGCAGACGCTTCTTCCGGTGAAACTTGCCATTGGAATATTGTCCCTGAAATCGTAATTGTAGATATTTTCTTCATTTCGAACAAAACAGCTGATTCCCTGATTGGTGCTGAACCAGATATTCTGGTTCTCATCTTCCTCAATGGCCCAGATAAAAGTATTGGCCAATCCTTCATTACGCTGGTAGACCTTATATTTCCAAGGTGAATTGTACTCAAATTGCACAAGGCCTTCTCCTGTCGCAGCCCATATACACCCTTTTGAGTCTTCATAAATTTGGTTGATGGTGTTGGATGGGAAGCCTTGATATGTATTGAACTCTTTTAATAATTTCCAGTTTGAGGAGTAAAGAGCTACACCACCTCCAAAACTGCCTACCCATATCTGGTCTTTTTTGTCTTTAATAACGCTACGTACCAGATTATCAGTAACGTGTGTATGCTGAATAATTTTTTTTGTATCTCTTTCTATTTGAAAAATACCATTGCTGGTTCCCACCCAAATAATACCTTCTTTGTCTTCAAAAAGTGAACGGACATCTTGATTTGTGTATTCTTCTGGAAAAACTTGTTGAAATATTTTTTTTTGTGTGTCATAAAACATGATTCCTCCATAGAATACACCAAACCATAAATTTCCTCGTTTATCACATAGTGCTGTTTGGATGGAGTTACCACTAATATTATTTGCTTGTTCTGTATAGGTTGCTATTCTTTGTCCATCTTTTAACACATTGATACCTCCTCCATCTGTCCCAACCCATAAATAATTTTGTTTGTCAAGACACACTGCGCTGGCGATAGGAGCATTCAGACTACTGCCTGATGAATAAGAGGAGTAGCTGAATGACTTAAATAAGGCTGTATTGGAACTGAGAAAGTTTACACCTCCTCCCCAGGTTCCAGCCCAAATGTTCTGATGTGAATCTTGAAATAGGCAACGAACCGTTGAGTTGTTCAAGTTATATTCATTGTCGCCAGCTTGGATAAATTGTATATCTTCTGCTGTATTAAACAGACTTTTAGAAAGGTTTATAATCGCAATACCTCCAAATTCAGTGGCAACCCATAATTCATTTTCATTAAACTGCCGGATGTCATAAATACGATGAGAAAGAGCGGGCTCTTTTTCTCCCAGTCTGATAAATGTTTCTGTCTCGGGTTTATAAAGCACTAATCCTTTTTCTGTTCCCACCCAAATATTTCCAGTATTATCTTTAAAAATGCATTGTATATTATTACTGGGAAGTGATTTATTGTCATTTTTATTATAAGTGAAATTTTTGATTTTTTTGTCCTTGATGGACAGAATGCTCATCCCGTGCTGGGCATGGCCAATATATAGGCTACCTTTGTGGTCATCTATTACAGTCCAGATAGTATTGCTTGGAAGGCCTGGAACAGTTTCTTGATTGTAGTGTGTAAATTTTCTTGTTTCCTTGTTTAAAGATTCTATCCCTCTCCAGTAAGTTGTAATCCATAAGTTTCCATCAGCTGCAATTGCTAAATCTGTTACGTCATTTGTTGCAATACTGTGTGGGTCATTTTGGTCATGTTGGAAGATTATTTGCTCGTTTGTCTGATAGTTGAAGGCATTTAATCCGGCACGTTGAGTACCAATCCATAGTATTGGTTTTTGAGGGTCATCTAATAGGCAATTTAATTCGTTCCCTGTCAGGTTGAGTGATTTTCCTTTATCCTTTTTATAGAAAGGGCTGAATACTCCTCCTTCTAATTTGTTAAGTCCATCTTCTGTAGCAAACCAGATATACCCGTTTTTATCTTCTGCAATATCGATGATATAGTTATTAGAAAGTTTCTTCTCTAAGCCTAATTTTTTGATGGTGTATTGTTGGGCTTGAGTAGTGAAAAATTGTATACAAAGGAAAAGGGTGAAAAGATATTTCATATTGTTCTTTTTTGTGGATTCAAAAATAGTAATATTTGTTGAATTAAAGATATGTAAATCATTCAATGAGCGATTTGTAGTCGGTCATTGAATGATGCACCTGTATTTGTAATTTAAATAAGCTGTAATTTTATCATCGAAAAATATAATGTTTAATCATAAATACTAATAATTATGAGGACAAGATTCTTAAAGGTTTCTTTACTCTGCGCGTTTTTTGCTGCAGGGGTCTTTGTAACAGGATGTAGTGATGACAATGGATATTCAGATGTCGATGGACAATCTCCTGTTGCTGAGTTGAAGACCACTCATCTTCAGAGTGCGGCTGGACATGACTTCACAATTGAAGGAACACTTACGGATGCAGATGGTATATCTGCTGTTAGATTGACATGTGCAGAATTGTTTTTGGACAAAACTATTGATTTAATTGAAATTTATGGTGAGCCTAAAACTTCTTATAATTTGAGCTATAAGTTTAACATTTCAAAGAATGAAATTGGGGAACAATTTACGGTAAAGGTTACGGTTGTTGATATTGGTGGAAGGGAAACCTCACAAGATGTACTGGTTACAATGGATGGGGATTATGAAAACCCTGTCTTTGTGAAAGCTCCAGGAGAAAAAGCTATTGTTTTGCTGGCAGATGGAGTAACTCCTACATATACTTTAAATGTGAGTGTTACAGATGATCAAGTATTGAAATATTTGGAGATTTTAATAGAAGGTTTACCTGATTATTCTCCTTTGCGTGTCATGGCAGATGGTAAAGGTGAATTAAACTTTAGTAAGAAAATAGAACTTACAAATGAAGTTAAGGACTATAAAATGACTTTTACAGCAGTTGATAATACGGATAAAAGTACTGTGGTAAAAAGTGTGCTTTCAGTTAGTGAATTGCAAGATTTTGAGAAAATGTATTTGGCAGATACTGATGATCTGACAAATGATGTGTTTGGTGTACCGATGGTTATTAATCATACAGGCTCATTTCAATATAAGGCCCGTTATTACAATAAGGAGGAGGGTACTCAAATTTATTTCTTACCTCAAAAAGAATCTTTTGAACCTGTATGCTTTGGACTTAATCTTGAGGACAAAGATAAGCTGACGTATGCATCAGGAAAAGATGGAGTGAATCCGATCGTTTTGGAAACTCCTAATGTGTATTATGAGATTGATATAAATATTAAAGAGGCAACTTACAGCTTAAAAACTTATTCTGTGAGTGAGGCTACTGATCCTATTAATTATGAATATGGGCAGTTGTGTGACATGCCGAGAGATGCTGGAGAACCTCAATTTAACTTCTACATTGGATGGGGTGATTCTCCACAGAATGCGGGAGAGCATCTTTTTGTGCAAGACGCAAATAATCCGCATTTGTTTTATTATCCGGCTGCAGGTGAGACTTGGTCATTGGAATCCGGAGAAGAGATGAACTTTATTATTTCTAATTATCATCCAAATGGTTGGTGGGATCAGGTAGAATGGAGATGTGATAATTCTACAGATATAGAGAAGTTCGGATACTTTAGTAAAGCGGATAATGTTAATCCTAATTGGGAAGGTACAAATCGGAAATGGGCAGACGGTTCTTCCGTACAAGACTACTGGATGAAACCAACTATTACAAAAGGTGGAAACTATCGATTTGAATTTGATGCTCATTTAGGTAGAGGTAAAATTGTCCCTGCAAATTAATTAACCAATAATCATAGAACATGAAAAAACAATTTTTAATTGTGTGTCTATTGCTACTTTCATTATGTAGCTATGCACAGACCCTTACCGTGAAAGGTACGGTAACTTCAGCGTCTGATAAAGAGCCTATGATCGGTGCTACAGTGCAGATCAAAGGAACAGGAAACGGTTCTATTACCGGACTGGATGGTGACTATATATTGACAAATGTTTCTTCAAATGCTGTACTTGTCTTTTCTTCTATCGGATTTGACACACAGGAAATTCCTGTAAATGGAAAAACTGTCATTAATGTAGAGTTAAAAGAAGCTACAGAATTGCTGGAAGAAGTAGTTGTTATCGGTTATGGTACAGTAAAAAAGAGTGATTTGACAAGCTCTATTTCTACTGTAAAAGGAGAAGAGATTACACAGACTGTGACGGGTAATGCCATGGATGCTTTGCAGGGTAAGGTAAATGGTGTACAAGTAGCAAGCGGTGGTGGTCCAGGTACTACTCCTAAAGTATTGATTCGTGGTGTTACTACTGTAAATGGTAGCAATCCGCTTTATGTAGTGGATGGTATGCCGGTAGGTGATAATATCAACTTCTTGAATAGTAATGATATTGAATCAATGGAAGTATTGAAAGATGCTTCTGCAGCGGCTATTTATGGTACTCGTGCTTCTAATGGTGTAATCTTGATTACAACAAAAAAAGGTAAGGCAGGAAAAACTAATATTAATTTCACTACTTCTGTGGGTTTCCAGACTATTGCGAAACCTAAGATGGCAAATGCCAGTGAATATAAAGAAGTGTACAATAAGCGTTATACGAATGATGGTTCTACTTCTAACTGGAATGATACAGGAGCTACTACTAATCCGGGTGGAACTGATTGGTGGGATACTGTCGTAAACAAGACTGCCTTGGTTCAGAATTATGCGCTCAGTGTAGCAGGTGGAACAGACAAATTAGTGTATAACTTTAGTTTAGGTTACTATCGTAACAATTCTCAGTTTGATGTAGGTTATTGGGATAAGATAAACATTCGTTTGAATACAGAATATACTTTTAATAAATATGTAAAGATGGGTGTGGACATAGCTCCTCGTATGGAGTCTTGGGAGGACACTCCAGACCAATTTTCTTCAGCTATGTCGATGGATCCAACGACTCCAGTGTTCAAGCCTGAATCAGAATGGGTAGATAATGTATATAATAATTATCAGCGTTCTTATAATAACCAAACTTGGAACCCTGCGGCTTCAATCGCTCGTTCAAATAGTAACTCACGCGAAATGGGTGCTATTTTGAATGCTTATTTGCAGGTAAATCCAATTCAAAAATTGACTTTACGTACGCAGTTTGGAACAAATGCGCATTTCCGTCGTTCAGATAGCTTTACTCCGGAGTTTAGTTTGGACCCATTGGAAAAAACGGATTTAAGCGAAATCTCTCGTCAGTCACAGGAATGGTTAGATTGGAACTGGACTAATACAATTACTTATGCAGATACTTTTGCAGAGAAGCATAACTTGAATGTGATGGCAGGTTTTACTGCAGAACGTTATGCATGGTATAATACGAAAGCACTGCGTCGTGACTTACCGAGCAATATGGATCAGATGCAGGAAGTTAATGCAGGTAATGCAGATAATGCAGAGGCTTATGGTGAAACGACGTTTAATTCAATGATTTCTTTCTTGGGGCGTGTAATGTACAATTATGCTAACCGGTATTACATTTCAGCTTCATTACGTGCAGATGGTTCATCTCGTTTCCCAACAGGAAATAAATATGCTTTGTTCCCTTCTGTTTCTGCTTCTTGGCGTGTTATTGGTGAAGAGTTTATGCAAGACCAGTCTCTTTTTAGCGACTTGAAAGTTCGCGGAGGTTGGGGACGCGTAGGTAATCAAAATATATCTAATAACGCTACTTTGACTTTGTTGGACCAGACCCAGTATTATTTTGGAACTTCTCCTACATTGGCAAACGGTTACTTTATTTCTACAGTAGGTAACAATCAGCTGAAATGGGAAACTGTAGAAGACTGGAACGTAGGATTGGATATGTCATTCCTTGATTCTCGTTTAGGTGTCACTTTTGAATATTTCCAGAAGAAATCAAAAGATATGCTTTATCAGAAACAGAATATTTTTGCTATTGGTTATCCGAACTGGAATAGTACAGTATGGATGAATGTAGGTAGCATGAAGGCGTATGGATGGGAACTTGGACTGGATTGGCGTGATCAGAAAGGTGATTTCTCTTACAATATCGGTTTGAACTTGTCTTCTGTACGTAATAAGGCCATTAAATTCTCTGGTGATGGACCGATTTATACAGGTGGATTTAACAGTGATCAGATTATTAGTAACGAAGATGGAGGTTTGATTTCTCGTTTCTACGGATATGTGGCAGATGGTTTGTTCCAGAATTGGGAGGAAGTGTATGCACATACTGATGAGCATGGAACTCTGATTCAGCCTAATGCTCAGCCTGGAGATATTCGTTTTAAAGATTTGAACCATGATGGTAATCTGGATGCAAATGATAAAACTTACATTGGTAATCCTTATCCTGATTTGATGGTGGGTTTGAACTTGGGATTTGCTTATAAGAATATTGATTTTGCAGCGAACTTCTATGGTACAATAGGTAATGATATATTTAATACAACAAAAGGATATTATTCTGGTGCTAATGGACAGAATGTGTGGGCTGGTACGCTAAATACAGCGTGGGATGGAGAAGGTACAAGCAATGATGTTCCGCGCTTGTCATACAATGATTTAAACCTGAACTATCAGCGTGTGTCTAGCTTCTATGTAGAAGATGGTTCTTATCTGCGTTGTAAGTTGCTCCAGATTGGATATACATTGCCTAAACAGTGGGTTAGAGGAGCAAACTTGCGTATTTCATTCTCTGCACAGAATCCGTTTACTATTACCGGTTATTTTGGTATGGATCCGGAACGTCCTATGTTAAATGCAAATGGTAGTGTTATTGAAACAGGTATTGACAACATTGCTTATCCGAATCCACGTACGTTCTTGTTTGGTATAGACTTTAAATTTTAATTCTGAATAACTATGAAACAGCTATTAGCAATATTGACATTGTTTGGCTCTCTGACTTTTACTTCTTGTGAGGATTTCTTGACAGAAGAAGTACGAGGCCAGCAAAACCTTGATACTTATTTTACTACGGCTGATGAGTGCGAGGCTTATATAACAGGCTGCTATCAGGATATTACCTGTGGCGGATGGTGGAACATTAATACCGTTTGGCTTTTGTCGGAAATGTGTAGTGACGATGCTTGGATGGGAAATACTACACAGAGTCAGAGTGATTATATTTCATTGGCACATTACCAAGGTAATGGCGCAAGTAATGGCCCTATTTCCAATTTCTGGCAATATCGTTATAAGGGTATTTTGCGCTGTAATGTTGCTATTGATCGTATTAGCAATACTGAATTGGAAGACAAGGAATTACAGGCACGTCTGGTAGCAGAGGCTCGTTTCTTGCGTGGATATTTCTATTTTGAACTGGCCAGAAACTTTGGAGGTGTTCCTTTGATTACAGAGTTCAAGATGCCGGAAGAGATTCAGGGTATAACCCGTGCGTCATTGGAAAATACTTATAAATTTATTGAGGAGGATTTGATTGCTGCTGCTGAGGTATTGCCGAAGCGTAGTGAATATGCAGATGCTGATATGGGACGAGCTACCAGTGGAGCTGCATTAGGTTTGTTGGGTAAAGTTTATCTCTATCAGGAAAAATGGACAGAAGCTCGTGATGTATTACAGAAGTTGATTCCGGAATCTGGCTATACCGGTGAAGACGCACAGACTACAGAATATGATTTGCTTCCTAACTTTGGTGATGTATGGGATAAAGATTTCGACAACAGTGTGGAAAGCCTTTTTGAGGTACAATATGAATATCATGCTACTTTGGCTGTAGGAGGTTCGCTTTCTACTGTAACAGGTGCACGTAGCTGTGGTGCTGCTTTGGGTGATGGATGGGCATGGTGTCAGCCTACCGCCAATTTGGAAGCTGCTTATAGTGAGGATGATGAACGTCGTGAATGGACAATCATTAAGACTGGCTGTACAGAAATTAAAGGTGAAACTGAAGAAAATTTCACTAAAATCCTGAATGACAATAAGGAAATATCTGTGTATGATGACTGTGTAGAGAAATATAATCTGCCTGCAAACAGTTTGGTGATTGATCCGTCAGGTCATAAGTCTGGTCGTATTATTCGTAAATATTACCTTCCTTTAAATGATCGTCCTGAGGTATATAATACGGATAAGAGCCCGCTTAATCATCGTATTTTGCGTTATGCAGATGTATTGTTGATGTATGCAGAGGCTTGTAACGAATTGAGTGATGATACTCATGCACAGGCTGCATTAAATAGAGTACGTAATCGTGCTGGACTGAGTCCTGTAAGTGTAACTGGAAATGAACTTCGTCATGCTATTCGTAACGAACGTCGCTTGGAATTGGCTTTCGAACAGAATCGTTTGTACGATATTCGTCGTTGGAAAGACGATAATGGTAAACCGGTGATTGCAAATCTGATGGGTGAAAACGGTTCATTTGTAAAATGGAACACAGATCCTGCTACTCGTGATGCAATGGAGTGGGATAATCAAGGAGAAGCAAGTGATAAGGGTAAGTCATTCCGCGAAGATCGTGATCTTCTTTTCCCGATTCCTTTGTATGAGGTAACTATGTCTAACGGTTCTATCGAACAGAATCCGAACTGGAATTAAAATATAACGGTAATTTAGGTTATATGTATGCCATTCAGAGGAATGTGTATGTCCTCTGAATGGCATTTTTATTTAAAAATCAAGATAATGAAAGGATATTCAATAATATTGGGCTTATTAGCTTTGGCTGCATGTAGTGATAATACTCCAGAAAATCCTGGGGAAGGGGGTGGTGATTCAGGAGAGATTGTCAGTGTGGAGAAGAGCGTGACAATTGATGCTGGACAGACGTTTCAGAAAATGGTGGGATTTGGTGCATCTGACTGCTGGACACCTGCTTATATTGGGAAGTATTGGACTAGTGGACGGGACCGTATTTCCGAACTCTTGTTTTCTTCGGAGATTGTAGATGGGCAACCCAAGGGAATCGGACTTTCTATGTGGCGTGTCAACTTAGGTGGAGGAAGTGCAGAACAGGGAGATGAAAGCGGTATTGTGGACAAATCTCGACGTGCGGAATCTTATTTGACGGATAATTTGTCATTAGACTGGACACACTGTGAAGGACAGCGTTATTTCATGAGTCGTGCAAAAGAGTTTGGTGTCAATAATTATGTTCTTTTTAGTAATACTCCTCCAGTACAGTACACTTTGAATGGTAAAGGATTTTCTCAGAATGGAGGCAGTGCAAACTTGAAAGCAGACTGTTATGATGATTTTGCTGCTTATATGGCAGAGGTTGCCAAACATTATGTAGATGAAGGATTTTCTATCAGTCATATCTCTCCGGTTAATGAACCTCAATATAATTGGGATGGAAATGGTCAGGAAGGTAGCGGATGGAAAAATGATGAAATAGCGAAGCTTGCAAGAGAACTTGATTCGCAACTGACTCAAAAAGGACTTTCTACTAATATTTTATTAGGAGAATCTGGAGATTGGGAGTATCTTTACAAAGTGAAAGACGATGCAAGCCGTAGTAATGTGCTTTCTGCATTCTTTTCTACCTCATCATCTGCTTATGTGGGTGATTTATCGCATGTGGAAAATTTAATTTGCGGACATAGCTACTGGACAGATGGAACATGGGATGGAATGCGTGAGGTACGTAAGAAAGTGGCAGAAGCTGCTACACAATATGGCGTGGAAGTTTGGCAAAGTGAGTGGAGCATGCTGGGAGATAATTATAGTTCGTCTGAATTTGTAGGATATGAAGCAGCTTCGGAAATGGATATTGCTTTGTATATGTCTAAAGTGATTCATAATGACCTGACAGTTGCTAATGTAACGTCTTGGAATTATTGGGTAGCTATGGATGTTTCAAGGTGGGGACAGAAAAACCGTTTCTTGTTGATTTCACTGACACCGAAGGGATGGGCTGGAGATAAGGAAAGTGTGGATAATCTGGAAGAAGAAGGAAGTTTTAATGCAACTGCTACTTTGTGGGTATTAGGAAACTATAGCCATTTTATTCGTCCTGATTATCAACGAATTTCTGTTACTTTAAATGAGTCTATGAGTTTCTTTGGTTCTGCTTGGATTTCCCCGCAGCAGGATTGTATCGTAGCAGTGTATACAAATTTATCAAGCAAGGGGGTACGCTTAAACGAAACACGTCAAAATTGGTCAGGAGAACTTAAGTCTATAAAAACTTATACAACCTCCGCTAATAAGCAATTGGTTGAGAAGGTTTTAGAAATTGAAGACTCTGTTGTGTTAGATGCGGAGAGTGTGACAACTGTGGTCTATGAACTAAAATAAAAAGTTATATGAAGAACAAGGCATTTTTTATTATTCTTTTGGGGCTGTTGGTATGTACTGTAGTGCAAGCCCAAGTATCTTTTGGCGAAGCCAAAAAATTCAATGAGAATTGGTTATTCAGCTTGTCGGACGATAGTCTGGGTGCTTCTGTATCGTATAACGACAGTAAGTGGCGAAAGCTGGATTTGCCGCACGACTGGTCGGTAGAAGGACAGCTTTCTCCTTCACTGGCAAGCTGTACCGGTTATTTGCCGGGAGGTATAGGCTGGTATCGGAAGCATTTTCAGGTTACCGATAAGGCTGCACGCCATTACATCTATTTTGAGGGAGCATATAACCGTAGCGAAGTTTATTTGAACGGACATTTGCTCGGTAAACGCCCGAACGGATACATCTCTTTTATGTATGACATGACTCCCTACCTGAAGGAAGGAGATAACGTGCTAGCGGTCCGTATTGACCATAGCCGTTATGCCGATTCACGTTGGTACACTGGTTCCGGAATTTACCGGGATGTGTGGATGATTTCCGCTCCTGACATTCATTTTGCCCAATGGGGGATAGGCTGGCACGCTACTTCGCTGACCGATAAGCAGGCGGTAGTGGCAGTCGATATGGAAGTGGAGAAACATGTGAAGGCTACTGGCACATTGGAGGTTTATGCAGCACTTTATGATGCAGAGGGTACACTGGTAGCACAGGGCCGTAAGAAAGTGGCGGATAAAGCTGAGGGCATTGCGAAAGAAACAGTATCATTGAAGCTGAAGAAACCTCGCCGCTGGAATTTGGATGCACCTTATCTGTACACGCTGAAGACAGAGTTGCTTTGTGACGGCAAACGGATAGATGGCAGTTCGACGAATGTAGGTCTCCGTACGTTGAAGTTTGATGCGAACAAGGGATTTGCCCTGAACGGAGAGTGGATGAAGGTGAAAGGAGTTTGTCTGCATCATGATGCTGGTGTGCTGGGAGCAGTAGTTCCTCCTGAGGTATGGGAGCGCCGTCTGAGAAACCTGAAAGAAATAGGTGTGAATGCCATCCGTATGAGCCATAATCCGCAGGCACCGGTATTGTATGATTTAT
>OGMI01000743.1_pt1 | contig 11418 bp, 6 predicted proteins | sample 1573201 | NCBI WGS metagenome assembly OGMI01 (sample SAMEA2582012, study PRJEB24529) | metagenome | biome: Human gut stool | place: China | collected 2011
CATCCGGTACTGGAAGAACTCAAAAACGAAATAGGAGATGCTGCCCGTATCGCCAAAATAGATGTAGACCAGCACGAAGAACTTGCTGCCCGCTACCGTATACAAGCAGTACCGACATTTATCGTATTTAAGAAAGGCGAAGCCGTATGGCGCCACTCGGGTGTCATCAGCGGTAAGGATTTGAAAGCCGTTATAGAACAAAACTCTTAACAAGAAGAAATGAAGAAGATTATAGCAATGGTTGCCCTCGTGTTTTCTTGCATGCTGGCCTATGCTCAAACAAACGGAGAAGTTATCGTCATGAACAAAGCCATGTTCATCAAGGATGTGTTCGACTATGAGAAATCCCAGGACTGGAAATACAAGGGAAACAAGCCTGCCATCATAGACTTATATGCCGACTGGTGCGGACCTTGCCGCATGGTGGCTCCCATTATGAAGGAACTGGCCAAAGAGTATGCCGATAAAATCGTTGTCTACAAAGTCAATGTGGATAAGGAAAAGGAACTGGCAGCGTTGTTCAATGCAACAAGCATCCCTCTTTTTGTATTCATCCCTATGAATGGAGAGCCTCAGCTCTTCCGCGGAGCAGCCGATAAGGCTACCTACAAAAAGGCGATTGACGACTTTTTACTGAAAACAGAATAGTTCATAATAGAAAGAAAAAACTCCTGACTACCTTTACAAAAAGGCAAGTCAGGAGTTTTTGTATCCTATTCACTCAAAACACGATAGGCATCTCTTTCCATTCTCCTCCGTGTAGTTCCATCACCGATTCATACCCAGCCTTCCTCAAGGCACGCAAGGCTTCGGGACGTCCGTTGCTTATCCGTTCCGGATAGTGTGAATCACTGTTTACCTGCACACGTACACCCAAATCATGCAGGTAGGAGAAGTACCGCTCATTGGGGTAAAAAGTACCCAGGTCATGATAGGCTTTGGTATTGACCTCTACCTGATAGCCACGACGGGCAATATCTGCGAAATACGCCCTAACCAGCTCATCATACCAAGGCTCGTCCAGCAATCCCGGGCGATAGCATGCTGCATTGTAGTGCATCTTATCGGCATGGCCCACAATATCGAAACCACCCAGCTCGAGCATCCTCGTCAACCTACCATAATAGAGACGGACCACATGCTCCAAATCACTGCAGAAATGTCCGTCTACAATGGTCTTAAAGGTATCCGCAGATACATCTACATCCACCACTTCCCCTTTGTCATTGTAGAGAAGATGGACAGAACCAATACGGTAGTCCAACGGCAACTCCCTGAAACGGGCGATGGACGGATTACTCGCTTCATTCAGATAATCAATCTCCAGACCGATATACAGTTCGATACGTCCGGCATACTTCTCCTTCAGACGATGGAATTCAGATAGATAGTCGTCCATGATATCCCACTCCATAGTCCATGCCGTAGAAAAAGGCAATGGAGAATGCGATGAACAGCCATAAGATGTAAAACCTTCACTCAATGCAAAACGCACAAAGTCCTCCATGCCGGCACGCCCGTCACAATAAAGGCTATGGCTATGATAATTCGTCAGATTTCCCACTTTCTCAGTTCTAATTTTTAATTCTTAATTTTCAATTTCGAACTTCAGTTCGATTCTATCTCACTCAGCTCCAGCCAGCGCAATGTTTTTTCGTCAATCAAGTCCGACAATTCCGGCAAACGTTTCGACTTCTCCGTCAGTTCGTCCACAGACAAAGTACCGCTGCACAAAGCCTCTTCAATTGCATTCTTTTCGGTTTCCAGGTCAGCTATCTCCTGCTCCAATTGTTCAAACTCGCGTTTTTCCTTAAAAGACATGCGCCGCTTTTCGTTCAGACGCACCTTCGCCGTCTTGTCCTCCTGAGCCTTGGCGGCTTCTTTCTCTTTCTCCTTTTCTTGATGGACTTTCGCATCTTTCCAGTCGCGATATTGTGTATAGTTGCCGGGAAAGTCGCGGATGTCCCCTTGTCCGTTGAACACTAACAGATGGTCTACCACTTTGTCCATGAAATAACGGTCGTGGCTCACCACAATCACGCATCCTTTGAAATTCTGCAAATACTCTTCCAGCACATTCAGCGTCACAATATCGAGGTCATTGGTCGGCTCATCCAGCACCAGGAAGTTGGGATTGCGCATCAGGACCGTACACAGATAGAGGCGGCGGCGTTCTCCCCCACTCAGCTTGTAGACATAGCTGTGCTGTGTCTCGGGAGTAAACAGGAAATGTTGCAGGAATTGCGATGCCGTCAGCTTCTTGCCGTTGCCCAGTTCTATGACTTCGGCAATGTCCTGCACTACATCAATCACTTTCATCTGCTCGTCAAACTGCAAGCCGTCCTGCGAGTAGTAACCGAAGCGGACCGTCTCGCCAATGTCCAGCGTACCGCTGTCTGCCTGCTCCAACCCCATCAGTATCTTGATGAAGGTCGACTTGCCCGTACCGTTATTCCCTACGATACCCATCTTTTCGTAACGGGAGAAGATGTAGGAGAAATCATCCAGAATCTTCAAGTCACCAAAGGATTTGTACAGATGGTCTGCCTCGAATATCTTACTGCCTATATAAGAAGCCTTAACGTCCAGCTTTACATTGTCGTTGTTGAAACGCTGCTTAGCCACCTTCTCCAACTCGTAAAAGGCATCCTCCCGATAGCGTGCCTTGTGCCCGCGGGCTTGCGGCATGCGGCGCATCCATTCCAGCTCTGTGCGGTAGAGGTTATTGGCACGTTCTATCTCCACAGTCTTGGCCTCGATACGCTCTTGGCGCTTCTCCAGATAATAACTGTAATTGCCTTTATACTGATAAATCTGCCGGTTGTCTATCTCTACGATTTCGGAGCATACCCGGTCGAGGAAATAACGGTCGTGCGTCACCATCAGCAAGCTGAGGTTGTTCCGGCGGAGATATTCCTCCAGCCACTCCGTCATATCGAGGTCGAGGTGGTTGGTAGGCTCGTCCAGTATCAGCAAATCGGGTTCAGTGATAAGGGTATTGGCAAGTGCCACACGCTTCAACTGCCCGCCGGACAGATGTTTTACGTGCTGACTGAAATCACGTATTTTAAGTTGAGACAGAATCTGTTTCGCCTTCTGCTCGTACTCCCAAGCTTTTTCATGGTCCATACGCACCAGAATTTCGTCCAAGCCGGGATGCCCCTCCGTTTCCATGCAACGTTCATATTCCTTGATTAACTCGACAGTACTGTTGCCATGATGGAAGCACGCTTCGAGCACGGTCAGCTCTTCGGGATATTGCGGGTCTTGTTCCAGATAACCCACACGCAAATCACGACGGAAGGAAATGGTGCCATTGTCATACCCTTCCTTGCCGGAAAGGATATTGAGCAATGTCGTCTTGCCACTGCCGTTCTTGGCTATCAACCCGACACGCTGTCCCTCGGACAAGCCCAAAGAAATATTTTCGAATAGTACCAAGTCACCGAACGACTTGGTCAAGTTTTCCACCTGAAGAATTGAATTTACTGCTGCCAATGCTTTAATAGTTGAAAAATGAAAATTGAAAGTTGAAAATTCATAATTCACAATTTAAATTCATAATTGAAAATTGATAAAGTTTTTGATACAGCGGCCTATTGCCGTACTGATGGCATTTACAGCATGCTTCATTGTCGGGCTGGTGACTTACTTCACCTTGCCGGTATCCTTGCTGCCCGATATTGCCATCCCGGAAATTACAGTGCAGGTGTCGGCGCAGAATACCTCGGCGCGTGAATTAGAGAATACGGTGGTGAAACCTCTGCGGCAGCAGCTCATCCAGGTGGCGAAACTGAAGGACATGGACAGCGAGACGCGCGATGGTGCAGGCATCATCCGCCTGGGCTTCGACTTCGGTACGAATACCGACCTTGCCTTCATAGAAGTGAACGAGAAGATTGACGCCGCCATGAACTATCTGCCCAAGGATGCCGAACGCCCGAAGGTGATAAAGGCAAGTGCGACGGACATTCCTGTCTTCTACCTCAATCTGACCCTAAAAAGCGACAGTGCATACGGCAAGGTGGACGAACGCGCGTTTCTTGATTTGTGCGAGTTTGCCGAAAATGTCATAAAGCGTCGCATCGAGCAGTTGGCGGAAGTGGCAATGGTGGATGTCACGGGTTTGGTCGAACGCCAGTTACAGATTGTGCCCGACCCGGATAAGCTTGCTGTGTTGGGGCTCTCCATTGAAGACATAGAAAACGTGCTGGCGCAAAACAACGTGGAGCCGGGCAGCATGACCGTGCGCGACGGCTACTACGAATACAACATTAAGTTCTCCACCCTGCTGCGGACAGAGGAGGACGTGAAGGGCATCCTGCTGCGAAAGGAAGGACGTATCATCCGCTTGGGAGACTTCTGCCGGGTAGAGATTGTTCCTGCCAAGGAGAAAGGTGTCTCCATGAGCAATGGCAAGCGTGCCGTTACCCTTGCCGTCATCAAGCAGGCGGACGAGAATATGGAAGACATGAAGCTTGCCATCAACAGCACGATGGACTACTTCAAGAAAGTATATCCCGACATTGATTTTAGCATCAGCCGTAACCAGACGGAGTTGCTGGACTATACCATCTCCAATCTTCAGCAAAATTTGTCGTTGGGTTTCCTGTTCATCTGCATTGTGGCGGTACTCTTCTTGGGTGACATCAAATCACCGTTCATCATCGGGTTGAGTATGGTGGTATCTATTGTCATCTGCTTCCTGTTCTTCTACTTGTTCAAGATGTCACTCAATATCATTTCTTTGTCGGGATTAATCCTGGCGTTGGGTATGATGATTGACAGCAGCATCATTGTGACGGAGAACATTTCGCAGTATCGCGAACGGGGCTATTCGTTGCGGCGGGCTTGCGTGACGGGAACGAGTGAGGTGATTACGCCCATGCTGAGTTCGTCGCTGACCACTATTGCCGTATTTGTGCCGCTGATATTTATGAGCGGCATTGCAGGGGCGTTGTTCTATGACCAGGCATTCTCTGTTACGGTAGGGTTGCTGGTTTCCTACTTCACGGGTATCATGCTGCTGCCGGTCCTCTATATGCTGGTCTACCGGACAGGGTTGCGCGGCAGGTCGTGGTTCTCCCGCATCCGCATCAACAATCCGTTGAAGGAACATACGCTGGACCGTTTTTATGATGCGGGCATCGACTGGGTATTTTCCCACAAGACGGTAAGTAGCGTATTCTGTGTGGTTTCTATACCTCTTTGTGTCTTTCTGTTCTATTCCGTCGGCAAGGAGCGTATGCCGCAGATAGACCAGAATGAACTGATAGTCCACGTGGAATGGAACGAAAACATACATGTGGACGAGAACCGGCATCGTGTGAATGTGCTGTTCGGACAGTTGCTGGACGAGACTGTGGAACAGACGGCTGCCATAGGCCAGCAGGACTATCTGCTGAACCGTGAGCAGGCCCTCTCTTCTTCGGAGGCAGAATTGTATTTCAAGACTTCCTCGCCTGACGGGATTGCTCCCTTGCAGAAGCAGGCGGGCGAGTGGTTGACACGGGAATATCCGTTGGCGACAGTCTCCTTTTCTCCACCCGAAACCGTGTTCGAGAAGCTTTTCGTGACCGGGGAGGCCGATGTGGTGGCGGGACTTTATGCCCGCAATAAGGAGAAGGCGCCGGCGGCGGAAGAATTGCGCGGACTGGAACAACAGTTTGCGGAGCTTACGGGGACAGCGCCCGTAGGTATCGCTTTCGAGAACCAGCTTGACATAAGCATCCTGCAGGAAAAGCTGTTGCTCTATGACGTTTCGTATGACGAGCTTTACCGTACGCTGCGGACAGCGTTCAAGGAGAACAGCGTAGCTATGCTCCATTCCTACCAGCAATACCTGCCTATCAGCATTGTGGGCGAGGAGCGGACAGTGAATGAGGTGCTGCAGCAGACATTGATACAGACCCGTCCGGACAGTAAGGGCGAAGTGGAGTATATTCCGCTTCGGGAGCTGGTAAAGGTGCGTCCGGCCGAGGATTTGAAAACGATTACGGCAGGACGCAACGGTGAATATATACCGTTCCGTTTCTATGAAGTGGACGATGCTCCGGAGTTGATGGAAAAGGTGAAGCGGGAGGCAGATGCCACGGGTGACTGGGATACGGCCTTTTCCGGCAGTTTCTTCTCCAACCGCCAGATGCTGGACGAGTTGGTGGTGATTCTTTTCATCTCTATCCTGCTGATGTATTTCATTCTTGCCGCCCAGTTCGAAAGCTTCGTGCAGCCGCTCATCGTGCTGCTGGAAATTCCGATAGATGTGGCGTTTGCCCTGCTTCTGTTGTGGATATGCGGGCATACCTTGAACCTGATGTCTGCCATCGGACTGATAGTGACGTGCGGTATCATCATCAACGACTCCATCCTAAAGCTGGATGCCATTAATGAATTACGGAGGGCTGGTATGCCGTTGCTCGAGGCCATCCACGAGGCGGGGCGCAGAAGGCTCCGGCCCATCATCATGACATCGCTCACCACCATTTTCGCTATGGTTCCGCTGCTGTTCTCGTTCGACATGGGCTCGGAGCTGCAGAAGCCGCTTTCCATAGCGATGATTGGGGCTATGTCTGTAGGAACACTGGTCAGTCTGTTCATCATCCCGTTGATATATTGGTTTATTTATAGAAAAGAAAGAGCATGAAGAAATTAAGTCTTATACTTTTGTTCAGTCTGGGAGCCCTTTCCGCTTTTGCCCAACAGCGGATAACGCTCGATTTGCAGCAGACCATTGCCCTGGCGAATGACAGTTCGCTGGAAGCCTTCCGCACCAAGAACATGTATCTGGCCGGTTATTGGGAATACCGCACCTATAAGGCAAACCGCCTTCCCAGCCTGACGCTGAACATGACTCCGGCACAGTACAACCGCGATATCACCAAGCGTTACGACTCCGAACAGGACCTTGACATCTATCGCAGCCAGCAATCCTTCTATGCATACGGCAATCTTGCCGTCAGACAGAATTTCGACTTGACGGGCGGTACGTTCTATCTGGATACGGAGCTGGGCTATATGCGGAGCTTCGGTGGAAACAAGTATACCCAGTTCACCAGTGTTCCGGTTCGTCTGGGCTACTCGCAGAGTCTGGTCGGTTACAATCCTTTCCGTTGGGAACGCAGGATTGAGCCGCTGAAGTACGAAAAGGTGAAGAAGGAGTATATTTACAATGCAGAGCGAGTATCCGAGCAGGCCACTACCTATTTCTTTGCGCTTGCCATGGCACAGGCGGAATATGACTTGGCCAAGGACAATGCCGTCTCCACCGATACCCTCTACCGCATCGGCATGCAGCGCTTGAAAATAGCCGCCATCAGCCGTGCCGACCTGCTGACGCTGAAACTCGACGTGGTGAACGCCCGCAATACTTTGCAGAATGCCGCCAGTGCCTTGAAGCGCGCCATGTTTTCGTTGGCATCTTTCCTGAATATGGAGAAGAACACGGATATCAGGGTGTCGCTTCCGGGACGTCCGAGGGCGCTGACCATACCGGTTGATGAGGCTTTGCTGGCCGCTCAAGCCAACAATCCGGAATTTCTGGGGCTTCGTCAGGAAGTGCTGGAAGCCGAGCAGACAGTAGACAAGACGAAGAAGGAATCGCGCTTCAACGCCAGCATCAACGCCAGCGTCGGCTTCAACCAGGTGGCAGAGAAATTCGGTGAAGCATACAGGCATCCCATGCAGCAGGAGATGGTGTCGGTCAGTGTCTCCATTCCACTGGTGGATTGGGGCGTGAGGAAAGGCAAATACAACATGGCGAGGAACAATCTGAACGTGGTGAAGACTTCTGCCCGGCAGAGTGAAATCAGCATTGAGGAGGAGGTTATCATGACCGTCAGTGACTTCAACGTCCAGCAAGCCCTCGTCGCCAGTGCCGAAGAGGCCCTCGACCTTGCCATCCTGGCGTATAACGAAACCCGCCAGCGCTTCATTATCGGCAAGGCAGACATCAACAGCCTGACCCTCTCGCTGAACCGCCAGCAGGAAGCGCAACGCAATTACATCTCCGCCTTGCAGGACTACTGGCTGAATTATTACAAGATACGGAAACTGACGTTGCACGACTTTGCCAGCGGATTTTCGCTGTCGGAAAAATTTGATTATAATAACTGATGAAACGAGTTTCTTCCTTCACCGTCATAGTGGCGTTTGTCTGCCTTGCTTTGGTAGGGGTGGCGTTGATACCGCTGCTTCCCGTCAAGCTGAATCCGTCACGCAGCCTGCCCGGCTTCACGGTGGGTTTCAGCATGCCTGGCACTTCGTCGCGGGTGGTGGAGATGGAAGTGACCAGCAAGCTGGAATCCATGCTGGCGCGTATCCGCGGAGTGAAGCGGCTGAACTCCACCTCGGGCAACGGCTACGGCAACATTACTGTGGAGCTGGACAAGCATGCCGATGTCGAGGCAGTCCGCTTCGAAGCTTCCACCATCATCCGGCAGACGTGGCCCCAATTGCCCGAAGGTGTCAGCTATCCCACCATTCACATGAAAGTGCCCGACGAGAACGCCTCACGCCCTTTCATGTCCTTCACACTGAATGCCCCTTCCACTCCGATATTGATTCAGCAGTATGCCGAGGAGCATATCAAGCCGCGGCTGGCAAATATTCCGGGTATCTATAAGGTGGAACTCAGCGGTGCCACGCCCATGGAGTGGAGACTGGAATATGACAGTGAACAGTTGCGCTTGCTGGGTGTGACCCTATCGGACATCAGCGAGGCAGTACAGCGGCATTACCGGAAGGAATTTTTGGGTACGCACAATGTGGATACAGGTAACGGTAGCCGGGAATGGATACGCCTGGCACTGGTGCCGGAGAGCAACTCCCTTGGTTTTAATCCTGCTGCCATCACCGTGACGGCTACCGACGGGAAACTGCTCCGCTTGGACGAACTGGTGTCGGCTGTTCGTATGGAGGAGGAGCCGCAAAGCTATTACCGCATCAATGGGCTGAATTCCGTCTATCTATCCATTACTGCGGAAGAAACTGCCAACCAGTTGCAACTGAACCGTGCCGTGATGGACGAGATGGAAGCTGTTCGGCAGGTACTTCCTGTCGGATATGAAGTGCATACCAGCTATGATGCGACCGAGTACATACGGGAAGAACTGGACAAGATTTACTTCCGTACCGGTTTGACGGTACTCATCCTGCTTGTATTCGTATGGCTCATTACTCGTAAGTTGAAATATCTTTTTCTGATAGTTACCAGCCTGGCTGTAAATATAGCGGTGGCACTTATCTTCTACTACCTCTTCGGACTTGAGATGCAGCTTTATTCGCTGGCGGGTATCACTGTCTCGCTGAATCTGGTGATAGACAGTACCATTGTCATGACCGACCACATTCTGCACCGGCGTAATCTCAAGGCCTTCCTGTCGGTGTTGGCGGCAACCCTCACTACGATGGGTGCGCTTGTTATCATTTTCTTCCTTGACGAGAGGATACGGCTCAACCTGCAGGACTTTGCAGCGGTAGTGATCATCAATCTGGCTGTTTCCTTGATGGTGGCGTTGTTCTTTGTTCCGTCGATGATTGAGAAGATAGGACTGGTGAGGCGGATTACGGGGAAGAAGAGGCGTCTTGTCTTGCCGGGGCTGACGCAAACATTCAAAACAAGGTTGGGACGGATTTTCAGACGTTTCCCCGTTTATTTCTCCTGCTGCTACTCTGCTCTCATCCGTTTTCTGTGCCGTTGGCGCTGGGCTGTATGCCTGCTGTTACTGTTGGGTTTCGGTCTGCCCGTTTTTCTGTTGCCCGGCAAACTGGAAGGAGGGGGAAAATGGAAAGCTGCTTACAATAAGGTATTCGGTTCGGATACCTATAAGGAGTCGGTGAAACCCGTTGTGGACAAGGCGCTGGGCGGCAGCTTGCGGCTTTTCATACAGAAGGTGTACGAAGGCAGTTACTTCACCCGTAATGAGGAGGTGGTGCTCTATGCCAACGCCAACCTTCCCAATGGCAGCACCCTCGAGCAGATGAACACTTTGATGAAACGTATGGAGACCTACCTCAGCCGGTTCAAGGAAATCAGGCAGTTTCATACTTCCATTTACAGCCCCCGGCGTGCCAGTATGCAGATTTATTTCAAGAAGGAAGCCCGGAACAGCGGTTTTCCCTATACACTGAAAGCCAATATGATAAGCAAGGCACTGGAACTGGGAGGCGGCAGCTGGGGCATCTACGGATTGCAGGACCAGGGGTTCAGTAATGACGTCCGCGAGAGTGCCGGCTCCTACCGCATCAGGATGTACGGCTACAACTACGACGAACTCTATGAGTGGGCGGAGAAGCTGAAGGCCAAGCTGCTGACGCACCGGCGTATCAAGGAAGTGCTCATCAATTCGGAGTTCTCCTGGTGGAAGGATGACTATCGGGAATTCTACTTCAACCTGAACAAGGAGCGCATGGCGCAAGAGGGCATCGACGCGCAAGTGCTTTTCTCTGCGGTGCGCCCCATCTTCGGCAAGAATCTGGAGATTGGCTCGGTAGCGGCCGAGCAGGGAACGGAGAAAATCAAGCTCTCTTCCCGCCAGTCTGCCGAATATGACATCTGGGCGATGCAGTTCTTTCCCTATGGAGTAGGAAACGGCAAGCATTACAAGCTTTCCGAACTGACTACTGTGGAAAAGGGACAGATGCCGCAGGAGATTGCCAAAGAAAACCAGCAGTACCGCCTCTGCCTGCAATACGAATATATCGGCTCCAATGAGATGGGCAACAAGATACAGAAACGTGTCCTGGAGGAGTTCAACAAACTGTTGCCGATGGGTTATACAGCCGAGTCGGACAGCAACAGTTGGTCATGGGGCGAGAAGGACAACCGCCAATACCTGCTTCTGCTGGTGGTGATAGCCATCATCTTCTTTACGACCAGCGTTCTGTTCAACTCCCTGAAGCAGCCGCTTGCTATCATCTTTGTGATTCCGGTTTCTTATATCGGGGTATTTCTTACTTTCTATTGGTTCCGGCTGAACTTCGACCAGGGCGGTTTTGCCTCGTTCGTCCTGCTGTGCGGCATCACGGTGAATGCCAGCATCTATATCCTGAACGAGTACAACAGCATCCGACGTCGTTTCCCCCGTCTTTCCGCTCTTCGTGCCTACGTCAAGGCGTGGAATGCGAAGGTCGTTCCTATTTTCCTCACGGTAGTTTCTACCATTCTGGGATTTATCCCTTTCATGATAGGTGAGGACAAGGAAGCTTTCTGGTTTCCATTGGCGGCGGGTACCATTGGCGGACTGGTGATGTCCGTCATCGGTATCTTCTTTTTCCTGCCGGTTTTTGTGTTGAAACAGCGTGATTTTCTTAGGAAATGATTACTTTTGCTCGATTTTGTTACCTGAATGGATACTTGAATTTTAAATATGGAAAGTGCGGAGTACTCTTTGGATGAGTTATTATGTCAGTCTCTTCTGT
>OGMI01000746.1_pt1 | contig 11370 bp, 9 predicted proteins | sample 1573201 | NCBI WGS metagenome assembly OGMI01 (sample SAMEA2582012, study PRJEB24529) | metagenome | biome: Human gut stool | place: China | collected 2011
CGCGCCCGAATCGTGACGATCGTCCGAATAACGACCGTAAGCCTCGCTTGAAGAAGCCGGTGAAAGCGGAAGTTAGTGAAGAGGATGTTCAAAAGCAGATCAAGGAGACTTTGGCTCGCTTGACCAACAAGAATAATAAGAATAATAAGGGGGCTAAATACCGTCGTGATAAACGTGACGCCGCTGTGAAACGTGAGCACGAGTTGATGGAACAGGAAGAACTGGAAAGCAAGGTATTGAAGCTGACCGAGTTCGTTACGGCCAACGACTTGGCGAACATGATGGACGTATCTGTAACGGAGGTTATTGGTACTTGCATGAGCATCGGCCTTATGGTTTCGATCAATCAGCGCCTGGATGCGGAGACGATCAATATTGTGGCTGAGGAGTTCGGTTATAAGACTGAATATGTAAGCGCGGATGTTGTCGAGGCGATCAACGCTGATGAGGAAGATGATAACGAGGAGGATTGGGTAGCCCGTCCGCCTATCGTAACGGTGATGGGACACGTTGACCATGGTAAGACTTCTTTATTGGATAATATCCGTAGTGCGAACGTAATCGCCGGTGAGGCCGGTGGTATCACGCAGCATATCGGAGCCTACAACGTGAAGTTGCAGAATGGCCGCCGTATCACGTTCTTGGATACTCCGGGACATGAGGCGTTTACCGCTATGCGTGCCCGTGGCGCGAAGGTGACGGATATTGCGATTATTATCGTGGCCGCTGATGATAACGTGATGCCTCAGACGATTGAGGCGATTAATCACGCTTCGGCTGCCGGTGTTCCTATTGTTTTCGCTATTAATAAAATCGATAAACCACATGCTAATCCTGAGAAGATCAAGGAGGAGTTGGCGAATATGAATTACTTGGTGGAAGACTGGGGGGGTAAGTACCAGAGTCAGGAGATCTCCGCTAAGAAAGGTATCGGTGTCGAGGAGTTGTTGGAGAAGGTCTTGTTGGAGGCCGACCTGTTGGATTTGAAAGCGAATCCAAATAGAAAGGCTACTGGTTCTATCATTGAATCTTCTTTGGACAAAGGACGTGGTTATGTAGCTACTGTATTGGTTTCTAACGGTACTTTGCACGTAGGTGACATCGTATTGGCTGGTACATCTTATGGTAAGGTTAAGGCTATGTTCAACGAACGTAACCAGCGCCTGAAAGAAGCTGGTCCTGCAGAGCCGGTATTGATTCTGGGTCTGAATGGTGCACCTGCTGCCGGAGATACTTTCCATGTATTTGATACAGATCAGGAAGCTCGTGAAATTGCCAACAAACGTGAGCAGCTGGCACGTGAACAGGGCTTGCGTACACAGAAAATGCTTACTTTGGATGAAGTGGGCCGCCGTCTGGCTTTGGGTGACTTCCATGAACTGAACGTAATCGTGAAAGGTGACGTAGACGGTTCTGTAGAAGCATTGAGCGACTCTTTGATCAAGTTGTCTACAGAGCAGATCCAGGTGAACGTTATCCACAAGGGTGTAGGTCAGATTTCCGAATCGGATGTATCACTGGCCGCTGCATCGGATGCAATTATCGTAGGATTCCAGGTTCGTCCTTCTAGCAATGCTGCTAAACTGGCAGAGCAGGAGGGTGTAGATATACGTAAATATTCTATTATCTACGATGCTATCGAAGAAGTAAAATCGGCAATGGAAGGAATGCTGGCTCCGACTTTGAAGGAACAGGTTACTGCAACTATCGAAGTTCGCGAAGTGTTCAATATCAGCAAGGTGGGTATGGTTGCCGGTGCTATGGTTAAGACTGGTAAAGTAAAACGTTCGGATAAGGCACGTCTGATTCGTGACGGTATCGTTGTATTTACCGGAAATATCAATGCCTTGAAACGCTTTAAGGATGACGTTAAAGAGGTTGGTACTAACTTTGAATGCGGTATCAGCTTGACAAACTGCAATGATATCAAGGTCGGTGACGTGATCGAAACTTATGAAGAAGTTGAAGTAAAACAAACTCTGTAATTTTCTGATAGGCGCACTGTCTGAATAAATTATGTAGACGCGGATTACACAGGTGCATCATTTTACCAATGCTTTTTCTGTGTGGTCTGCGTCTATAAGTTTGAAGGATACTTATATGGCAGCACTGGATGTTTTGATACTCGTGGTGGTTTTTATCGGCTTCCTTTCGGGCTTTATGCGAGGTTTTGTGAAAGAAATGGCTTCTATGATAGGATTGGTGGCAGGACTTTTTGTTGCGCGGGCCTTGTACACTGCTGTAGGGGCAAAACTGGCGGCAGAGGTGAATTGCTCTGTTACGGTTGCCCAGATTATTGCATTTGTACTGATATGGCTGTTTATACCGCTTATCCTTTCTTTGTTTGCTTCTTTGCTGACAAGGGTTATCGAGGCTGTTCATTTGGGATGCCTTAACCGATGGTTGGGGAGTTTGATAGGATGTATAAAGTGTGTGCTGATTGTTGGACTGGTGATTCATGCAATAGAGTTTATAGATTCTAAAGATGAGTTAATTGCTGCAACAAAGAAAAATGAGTCCTTGTTTTATCATCCGGTCAGGGAATTTACCGGGATTTTTTTTCCTGTAATAAAGAGTGTTACAATTAATATATTAGATTGATATGCAAGAAGAATCCAATAAGTATGTAAAGGAACTTACGCAGGAGAAGTATAAATATGGCTTTACTACGGAGGTTCACACAGATATAATTGAGAAAGGTCTTAACGAGGAGGTCGTAAAGCTGATTTCTGAGAAAAAAGGAGAACCGGAATGGCTGCTCGAATTTCGCTTGAAGGCTTTTCGTTATTGGCAGACGATGGAAATGCCGACATGGGCACATCTGACTATTCCTGAAATTGATTATCAGGCTATCTCTTATTATGCGGACCCGACGAAGAAGAAAGACGGTCCGAAGAATTTGGATGAGGTGGACCCTGAGTTGCTGAAGACTTTTAATAAGTTGGGTATTCCTTTGGAAGAACAGATGGCTCTGAGCGGTATGGCTGTCGATGCAGTGATGGACTCGGTTTCTGTAAAGACTACGTTTAAGGAAACCTTGATGGAAAAGGGAATCATTTTCTGTTCGATGAGTGAGGCTGTACGTGAGCACCCCGACTTGGTGAAGAAATATCTGGGATCGGTGGTTGGTTACAGGGATAATTTCTTTGCAGCTTTGAACTCGGCTGTCTTCAGTGATGGTTCGTTTGTTTATATCCCGAAGGGAGTACGCTGCCCGATGGAACTGTCTACTTATTTCCGTATCAATGCGGCTAACACTGGACAGTTTGAGCGTACCTTGATTGTAGCAGACGACGATAGCTATGTTTCGTATCTGGAAGGGTGTACTGCCCCGATGCGAGACGAGAATCAGTTGCACGCTGCAATTGTGGAGATTGTTGTACTGGACCGTGCAGAGGTGAAATACTCTACTGTACAGAACTGGTATCCGGGAGATGCTGAAGGTAAAGGTGGAGTTTATAACTTCGTGACTAAACGTGGTATCTGTAAGGGTGTAGACAGTAAACTGTCGTGGACACAGGTCGAAACAGGTTCGGCTATTACCTGGAAGTATCCTAGCTGTATCTTGAGTGGTGATAATTCGGTTGCTGAGTTTTACTCGGTTGCTGTGACTAATAATTATCAGCAGGCAGATACAGGTACCAAGATGATTCACCTTGGAAAGAATACTCGTTCTACTATTGTAAGTAAGGGTATCAGTGCCGGAAAGAGCCAGAACTCTTACCGTGGTCTGGTTCGTGTAGCTGAAAAGGCTGATAATGCACGTAATTATAGTCAGTGCGATTCTTTGTTGTTGGGTAGCCAGTGTGGGGCTCATACTTTCCCGTATATGGACATTCATAATGAGACTGCAGTGGTTGAGCATGAGGCTACTACATCGAAAATATCCGAGGACCAGGTGTTCTATTGTAATCAGCGAGGTATTTCTACCGAGGATGCTGTAGGTCTGATTGTAAACGGATATGCCAAGGAAGTTATCAACAAGCTACCGATGGAGTTTGCGGTAGAAGCCCAAAAATTGCTTTCTATTTCACTGGAAGGTAGTGTAGGATAATGCTTGTTATATAGAATAATACTTGAATATTTAAAGATAGATAGTATATGTTAGAAATAAAGGATTTGCATGCCACGATTAATGGCAAAGAAATATTGAAAGGTATAAATCTGACTGTAAAGGCAGGTGAGGTACATGCCATCATGGGTCCTAACGGATCTGGAAAGAGTACATTGAGTAATGTGCTGGTCGGTCATCCGGCTTATGAGGTAACAAAAGGTTCTGTTTCTTTTGATGGAAAGGATTTGTTGGCTTTGTCTCCCGAAGACCGCAGTCATGAGGGATTGTTCCTTTCTTTCCAGTATCCGGTGGAAATACCGGGTGTAAGCATGGTGAACTTTATGCGTGCTGCTGTTAATGAACAGCGTAAATATAAAGGACTTCCGGCATTGACAGCCAGTGAATTCTTGAAATTGATGCGTCAGAAACGTGAAATCGTTGAACTGGACAGCAAACTTGCAAACCGTTCGGTAAATGAAGGCTTCTCGGGAGGTGAGAAAAAAAGAAATGAAATTTTCCAGATGGCAATGCTGGAACCTAAACTGAGTATTCTGGATGAAACAGATTCAGGCTTGGATATTGATGCTTTGCGTATTGTAGCCGAAGGTGTAAACAAGCTTAAGACTCCTGAAACCAGTTGTATCGTTATCACTCACTACCAGAGATTGCTGGATTATATCAAGCCTGATATTGTTCATGTATTGTATAAAGGCCGGATTGTGAAGACTGCAGGTCCTGAACTGGCTCTTGAACTGGAAGAAAAAGGTTACGACTGGATTAAGAAAGAATTAGGAGAGTAAGTATGAAATCAGAACAACAATATATTGATCTTTTTACGCAGTGCGAAGCAATGATTTGCAGGCATAGTGCAGATGTGCTTAATGCACCGCGTGCAAAGGCTTTTGCCGATTTCGAGCGGTTGGGTTTCCCTACCAAGAAGCAGGAGAAGTATAAGTATACGGAAGTTGGAAAATACTTTGCTCCTGATTATGGCTTGAACCTGAATCGGCTGGATATACCTGTAAATCCTTATGAAGTGTTTAAGTGTGATGTACCCAATATGAGTACAGCCTTGCATTTCGTGGTGAATGATACTTTTTATGATAAGGTACAGCCGACTGGTCAATTGCCGGAAGGTGTTATTTTTGCCAGCTTGAAAGAGGTGGCTATCCAGCAACCGGAACTGATAAAGAAGTATTATGGTAAATTGGCACATACTTCCGAAGATGCTCTGGCTGCATTCAATACAATGTTTGCTCAGGACGGTGTATTGATGTATATACCTAAAAATGTAGTGGTTGAAAAGCCATTGCAGTTGGTAAATATACTCAGAGCGGATGTAGACTTTATGGTGAATCGCCGTATTCTGATTATCTTGGAGGAGGGTGCACAGGCTAAATTGCTGATTTGTGACCATGCTATGGATAATGTAAACTTCCTGTCGACTCAAGTTATCGAGGTGTTTGTGGGCGAGAATGCATTCTTTGACCTTTATGAGTTGGAAGAAACGCATAATAGCTCTATACGCTTTAATAACCTTTATGTAGAGCAGCAGGCGGGAAGTAATGTTTTGCTCAACGGTATGACGCTGCATAATGGTATGACTCGCAATACGACTTCTGTAACACTGGCTGGCCGGGGAGCAGAAGTAAACTTGTGTGGTATGGCTATTGCCGATAAGAATGAGCAGGTTGACAATAACACGTTTATTGATCATAAGGTTGCAGATTGTACCAGCAATGAGTTGTTCAAATATGTACTGGATGACCAGGCTGTAGGTGCTTTTGCAGGCAAAATATTAGTTCGTGAGGGAGCACAGCGTACGTCTTCTCAGCAGACCAACCGTAATATCTGTGCCACTCGTGAAGCGCGTATGTATACGCAGCCTCAACTTGAAATTTATGCCGATGATGTGAAATGCTCGCATGGGGCAACAGTAGGACAACTGGATGAAAATGCTTTGTTCTATATGCAGCAGCGAGGTATCAGTCTGAAAGAGGCTCGTTTGTTGCTTATGTTTGCTTTTGTCAATGAAGTGATTGATACAATTCGTCTCGATGTATTGAAGGACAGATTGCATCTGTTGGTCGAAAAGCGTTTCCGTGGTGAATTAAATAAGTGCCAGGGATGTGCCATTTGTAAATAACTTGATTAATGAATGCCGGTATGTATGATGTAAATAAAATAAGAAACGATTTTCCTATTCTTTCGAGAACCGTATATGGAAAACCTTTGGTTTATCTGGATAACGGCGCAACTACGCAGAAACCTCGTTGTGTGGTTGATGCTATGGTCGATGAATATTATTCGGTGAATGCTAATGTGCACCGAGGGGTACATTTCCTTTCACAGCAGGCAACAAATCTGCATGAAGCTTCTCGTGAAACCGTCCGGAAGTTTATCAATGCTGGCAAGACATCTGAAGTTGTCTTTACCAGAGGAACTACGGAAAGTATCAACTTAGTAGCCTCTTCTTTTGTTGACAGTCAGATGCAGGATGGAGATGAGGTGATTGTTTCTGTGATGGAGCATCATAGCAACATTGTTTCATGGCAATTGCAGGCTGCACGTAAAGGGATTAAATTGCGTGTAATCCCGATGAATGACCGTGGCGAACTTCTGCTGGATGAATATGAAAAGCTTTTCTCTACGCGTACAAAACTGGTGTCGGTCGCTCATGTATCGAACGTTCTGGGTACTATCAACCCTGTGAAGAAGATTATTGAGATTGCTCATGCACATCAGGTTCCGGTATTGATTGACGGTGCACAGGGTGTTCCTCACATGAAAGTAGATGTGCAGGACCTGGATGCTGATTTCTATGTTTTCAGCGGGCATAAGATATATGGTCCCACAGGAGTGGGAGTATTGTATGGAAAAGAAGATTGGCTGGACCGTCTTCCTCCATATCAGGGAGGAGGTGAAATGATTCAGAATGTTACTTTCGAAAAGACTACATTCAATGAATTGCCTTTCAAGTTCGAAGCAGGTACTCCTGATTATGTAGGTACAACAGCTTTGGCAACTGCACTTGATTATGTTTCTGAAATAGGAATGGATAATATTGCAGCTTATGAACATGAGCTTACCGTATATGCTATGGAACGTCTGAAAGAGATTCCGGGAATGCGGATTTTTGGAGAAGCTGAACAAAAAGGCGGAGTGATATCATTCCTTGTCGGCAATATTCATCATTTTGATATGGGAACACTGTTGGACAGACTGGGTATTGCAGTCCGTACAGGACATCATTGTGCAGAGCCGCTTATGCGTCGGTTAGGTATTGAAGGTACTGTGCGTGCTACATTTGGAATCTATACAACCAAAGAAGAAATTGATGCACTTGTTGCTGGAATAGCACGAGTAAGTCGTATGTTTTAGTTTGTAGAAGCTAGAAATAGTAAAGGCATCCTTTATTCTGTAAAGAAGAATAGAGGATGCCTTTTTTGATAAGATAATCTTTCTGTTATAAGGAGCAAAAGAGTGTTACAAGAAAAGGAACACTGAAATCTACTACAAATCCATGGAAGATGGATACAATCACAAATTGTTGTCCGGCTGTTTGGGTAATGATAGGCAGGGTTGTATCCATTGTAGTTGCTCCTCCCGCTGAAATAGGAGCCAGATTGCCAAACCATCTGACAAGTAATGGTGCTGCCAGTAAGGTAACGATTTCTCGGGATATATTAGCCAGTAAGGCTACGGTACCTAATTCAGCACCTTTGTATTCTGTAATGAAAATACTCGACAAGGAATAATATCCGAAGCCGGAACCTACCGCCAGACAATCGGTCAGCGAACGATGCGGAAGTAAGAAGCTTACTACTGTACTTCCAGCCAATGTCCCTAGAATCGTCATAACAGGCAGAAAAATCAATCTAGGATTTAAAGAACGGAAGTTACGAAGGGTTTGTGGATTGTTGCCAATACTGATACCTACACTGAACATCAATGCACAAAGCGCATAATAACTCAGGTTGCTTTGTGTAACAAAAGCAGGGAGCAGCTGAAAGTATCCACAGCAACTTCCTAAAATAAAGAAACAGATAATAATTAAACTTCCTTTCATAAAACCGTCTTATTCCTTTTATATAAATAATACCATAGTCCCCATGCCAGTATCACACTGCCAAGTATACCTCCGATTGTAAGCAGTAAGGCTTCCAGACCAAGTGTATGTAGCCCCTGAATAATCGCTTTGTTTCCTCCTACATCTACTCCAAGTAGAAATAGTAAAAGCCATATAAGTCCGGTAATAACCTTCCCGATACCTGATAAATTATTTCTGCGTAACAAGAAACCGATTCCGATTCCTGATAACATAATCCCGATAATAGTAAACATATTTTTTGTGCAAATTTTCGGCAAAAATACGGATAAAAAAATAAAGACTCATTATTAATATCTATCTTTGTTCATTTTGTCATTCATATAGGTATTATTTAAAAGAATCTTGTTATGTTATTGCCATGTTTAAATGAAAATCTGGTTGAGGCTGGATGTGATGAAGCCGGAAGAGGCTGTCTGGCAGGAGCCGTTTATGCTGCAGCTGTAATTTTACCGCCTGATTATAAGAACGAATTGTTGAACGACTCCAAAAAGCTGACTGAAAAACAACGATACCAGCTTCGTCCCATCATAGAGAAAGAGGCATTGGCTTGGGCCGTTGGTGTAGTGACTCCACAGGAGATAGATGAAATTAATATTCTGAATGCTTCCTTTCTGGCGATGCACCGTGCTTTAGACAAATTGGTTTTACGTCCGGAGTATATACTGGTCGATGGAAATCGTTTTAAGCCTTATCAAAGTATTCCATATACTACTGTTGTAAAAGGAGACGGGAAATATCTGTCTATTGCAGCTGCATCTATTCTGGCAAAGACCTATAGGGATGATTATATGAATGCATTGCATCAGGAATATCCTATGTACGATTGGCTTTCCAATAAAGGTTATCCAACCAAGAAACATCGTGAAGCTATTCGTCGTTTTGGTACGTCACCCTATCATAGAATGTCGTATAACTTATTAGGAGATGGTCAGCTCACGCTCGAATTTTAGAGGAGAGCTGACCTTTCCCTGTTTTTATTTCAGTCTGATTGAGTAGATACTTGGAGTTCCACTAGACTTTTGTATATTGATGCGTAACTGGTCAGTTTGTACACTTTGAGGTAAAGTGAATTTATTGTAGCCATATCCCATAAAACTTTCAGCTTTAGGGTCTGCTAAGGCTTTACCAGTATAAATAGTTGTCCATTTCTGATTTATTAAGGCTTCAATAAAGAATTCCTGAATACTGTTTCTTTCTTCAATGATTGCAATTTCCTTAATGTCTGCAGCCTGTTTTAATGAAATCTCTAGTGTTGCTGTTTCCTTATCTGCTTTCCATGCTGTAGAAACATCACTGTCAATAGCATACATCGCCCCATAGTGAAGTGTGTCTTGTTTGAAAATGCTGGAAGCAGAAGCCGTAGCACTTGATGTAAGTGATTTGGGTTCAGGTAATTGTTTGGGGAATGGCTTACCATCTTCTATACCCAGTTTTTGTGCCAGAGCAGTAATCCGTTCAATGGCCAATGGGTTTTGTTCACCGTTAACATCAGGAGGAATGTTAAGCAATAAACAGTTGTCGTTGGCTGTTGATACATAGAAGATTTCTTCCAGTTCGTCTAATTCTCGTACTGTTTTATCTTCGGGATGGCTAAACCAGTTGCCTAATACCGAAATAGTTTGGGTACATTCAAAAGGCAGGTAGTATTTCTTTCCTCCATACGAATAAATTTTAGGATCGTTCTTAACAGGAAGGAACGGATCCCAAAGTCTGAAATCAGCCGGGAAATAAATGATAGAATCATTCTCAGCCATGTCTACCGGGCGCTTTCCTAATGTCCAGTTGGTAGATATCTGACAGTTAGGCTGCATTTCTTTCACAAACTGATAGATTTCAGGCAGACACCAGTCACTTACATTCTTTTTATCCCATGCACCGTCAAACCATAACTCGCAGACTTCTCCGTAATTCGTCATCAACTCTTTCAGCTGATTTTTCATATAGTCAATGTACTTTCTGAAATCCGCCTCTTTGTAACATGGCTCATGTCTGTCCCATAAAGAGTAATAAACAGAAAATGCAATACCTTCTTTTCTACAGGCATCCGAAACAGCTTTTATAATGTCTGCTTTGTTCTTGATATCAGGATTGGCAATGTCAAAATCAGTATACTGACTGTCCCACAAGCAAAAACCATCATGATGTTTAGTGGTAAGTACGATGGAACGCATGCCGGCTTTTTTAGCATTCGTAACCCATTGTGCTGCTTTCTCTGCAATATCTGCAGGAGGGTTATATGTCGCAGCAGGAGCACTTCCGTCACTCCATTCAGCATTAAGATACGTATTCATTCCGAAATGCAGAAACATTCCGTATTTTCGGTCAATCATAGCTTGCTGGCCAGGAGTTGGAGAGATTGTTTGTGACTGTTCCTGCGACTTTTCGGAACAAGAGTTCAGCCCCATCAGTCCTCCCAAACCTATCAGCAGCAGGAAGGCATTCTTAGTACATTCTTTTAAGTTCATAGTAAAATTAAGTTTAATAGTTTGATACAAAGATATTTAAAAAAACAACAGGAACAATCTTTTTAGAAAAATCAATATTGAAAAACTGTAATTTTCCATCATCGCCTTATCAATCATCCCGGCTTTTTTCTTACCTTTGTAGCTAGAAAAAGAACGTAATAACTTTTAATATAAAATTAAGATTATGGCTAAAAAAGCACTTTTAATGATCCTTGACGGATGGGGCTGTGGCGACCATCACAAAGACGATGTAATCTTCAACACTCCTACTCCTTATTGGGACAGTCTGTTGGCTAACTATCCTCACTCACAGTTGCAGGCAAGCGGTGAAAACGTAGGTCTTCCTGACGGACAGATGGGTAACTCTGAAGTTGGTCACCTCAACATCGGTGCCGGACGCATCGTTTATCAGGATTTGGTAAAAATCAACCGTGCTTGTGCCGACGGAAGCATCATGCAGAATCCTGAAGTTGTTTCTGCCTTCACATACGCTAAGGAAAACGGTAAGAACATCCACTTCATGGGTCTTACTTCAAACGGTGGTGTACACTCTTCACTCGACCACCTGTTCCGCCTTTGCGACATCGCTAAAGAATACGGTATCGAAAATACTTTCATCCACTGCTTCATGGACGGTCGTGATACCGACCCTAAGAGCGGTAAAGGATTTATCGAAGAACTTACTGCACACTGCGCTAAATCAGCAGGTAAGATTGCTTCTATCGTAGGTCGTTTCTATG
>OGMI01000752.1_pt1 | contig 11265 bp, 7 predicted proteins | sample 1573201 | NCBI WGS metagenome assembly OGMI01 (sample SAMEA2582012, study PRJEB24529) | metagenome | biome: Human gut stool | place: China | collected 2011
GGAAGTTCCATTTTACGGGTTACACGACTTTTTATGTCAAAAGAATGTACGCTAACCTTGGAGTTTACAACTCCTGCTTTGGGATATTTGTAGTCATAGCTTCCCGGATAAGTGGTATATTCAGTTTTTTCCGGAGCCATGCCCTTATACCATGGGAAAGAGTACATGGGAACCTGGCTTTCATCGAAGCGGACGTATGCAATCATTTTACTGTCTGCACTGAAATCGAAGGCGCGGTTATAGCTGAATTCTTCCTCATATACCCAGTCAGGAATACCGTTGAGTACCTTGTTGTACTCTCCGTCTTTCGTTACCTGCGATTCACTGTTACCGAAAAGCAGTTTGATAAGGTAGATGTTGTTGTTGCGCACAAACGCAATCTGGTGACTGTCGGGTGAGAACAAAGGAACCTGTTGCGGACCGTTGTTTGACAAAGGTTCAAGTGTACGGTTTCTCACATTGTATATATAATATACAGCTGTGAATGAACGGCGGTAAATCGGCTTGGTTTCCGTTTGAATCAATATCAAACTTTCGTCCGGTGACATAATATAGTCATCGAAATTTTTCAGCTTGTGGTTGCGGGCAGTGGCTACGTCAAAGATGGTAGCAATCTCTTTACCGGTCTTAAAAGAGTATTTGACGATTCGTTTGTGGTCCTTGCTGATTTGGGTGTAATGTTCACCGTCCAGCATCGGTTTTAATCCCTGTATACTTTGTGCGCGATAGGTGCCGTTGGCTACATCCTGTAGCGTTACCTTTTGTGCCTGCAGAGTAACCAGGCACATTAGCGCATAAAAAAGTACAAAAAGTTTTTTCATGACTGTGTTATTTAAGTTTTACATTTATTCTTCTTTCTGAATTCCTTCTTCCGGTATAACCTCGGGTGTTTTTCCTTCCTTGGGCTCTGCGGGCGTATTTTCCTTGTCTTTTATGCCAAACAGCCAGCGGAAGAAACGAACGATGAAGTTCCGTTTTTTCGGTTTGACTTCTGTGGCTTCAGAAGTAGACAATGATGCTGCTGTTTCTTTTTGTATGGCTATGCTGTCAGCAGAGGCTACTAAAGTTGTATCCGTGGCCAGTGTATCTGTGGTCAGTGAGTCTGCAGATGGCATAGAGATAACCTGAAGAACCGTATCCTGCGCAAGAGAGTCAGCCGGGACTGAAGGTATCGCGATGCTGTCTTTCTTTATTTCAGGGGTGGGTTTCGGAGCAACAGGAGGAGCAGGTTTCGGCTTCTTGAAAGGAACCGGAACAGAATATTTACAGCGTACGTTAACTCCGTGTTCCTGTGCTGGAATCCAGTCGGGCATCACTATGATGGCATCTAAAGCGGCCGTATCCAGACGTGCGTCCAGCCCTCTTACAATGCTGGGAGAAGTGATACTGCCGTCTTTTTCTACAATGAATTGAATCATGACTGCACCCTCTTTCTGAGTTTTTTCAGCCAGTTCCGTGGTATGCGCCTTTCTTCTGATATAGTTGAAGAAAGCTTTCATCCCTCCAGGATACTCCGGCATTTTCTCTACTACGTGATACACCCGGTCGGCTCCTTTCTTTGTCATTCGTATTTCCAACGGCTGGTTAGGGTTCTGCAGGAAAGACTCGATGTCGAGATACTTGTTTTCCATGCGTTCTGCCCGTATCATAATCAGGTGACTGTAATCCGCTTCAATGCTGAATTCCCCCTGCGCATTAGAGAAAGTCCGCTTTCCTGTACCCTGGATGCTGATTTCTGCTTGAGGAATAGGTTTGCCTCCTTCTTTCAGCACGCCGTTTACCAGTAATGTCTTACCGCTTTGCTTGAAGCGTGCCAAATCCTCCGGGCGGTCTATGCGGATGATTGTATCTTGTGCTGCTTCGTCCAGTCGCAAGGATTTGATAGTTCTGTTCTTATCTGTCGGGAAGTAAAAATTGGCAGTACGAACGTAATTGTTGTCAATGGATTGTTCGAAATCGATGAGACCTTGTTCGTCGCTGATATACTCGCTGCTGTAGCCTGCCACTTTCAGAATGATACCTTGTTGCGGCTCTCCTCCGGTATTCAGTACGGTAATTCGGAAACGCTGTTTCTTGTTTTCCAATGGAGAAGCCCCCACCTGAGGTAATATAATCAGGCAACATATCAGCCCGGCGAATATATAAATAAGGTGTTTCATAAGCTCGTTTATAAATATTCGCAAAGCTACGAGTATTCTGGGGTATTCACTCTTGTTCAGGTGTTAATAAAGATAAATTATCCGGCCTGGTAAAATTTACGAAGCCGGATAATTGAACTAAAGTTTGGTTATTTGGATGTCTTGGCAACCAGTTTTCGTAGCCTGAACATACGCAGGCGCTCCATGGCATGCCGGCGGCTCAATATGATTTGTCGGCGGTAGACAATGCAGGTTGTGAAGAAATATACGATAGCTTGTATCCAAAGTGCCTGATATTCGACTAACACTTCCGGAAGAGTTGCGCCCATGTTGTTGATTCTTACAAACCCGTTGATACCAAACGTAGATGGGAATATCCAGGAGAATACTTTCCAGAACGTAGGTACGGCAGCTCCCGGCCAGGAGATTCCGGAGATAAACAGGAGCGGTACGGAGGTGAAGACATAAATCATCAGACATGATTCTCTGTGATGTATAAAGATGGAGCAGGTCATCGCAAAGAAAATACATGCCAAGATGTAAGGCACCACAAAAGCTAACAGGGTCATAGGCTGTGCAATTTGTACCAAATCAAACAATTGCGGTACAAGGCAGAGCACATACGCAGCTACTAATGCATAAATCAGGAAATAAGCCAATGACTTTCCGCCTACAATGCGGAGCGTACCCTGATACTGTCGGCTGATGGGGACTAAGTCTTTGAAGCGGTTATTTTCACGGGCGGTTCCCGCTGAAAGTCCGATGCCTAATAATAGCGTCTGCTGTATAATCAGGATGAGGACAGCCGGAATTAGGAAGCTGGCAAATCCGTCTTGCGGGTTGAATAGCGATACATCTTCGTATTCAATGGGAGCCGTACTGACCTCATCCTGCCGTTCCGTTGTATTTCCCATCCGCTGTATCTGGATTTTTTTATTTAAGGTGAGTGAAGCGTTAGTACTTGCCAATACCAGCGCTTTGTAGTATAGCATGCCACTCATGTCACAGTAAATACTGACTGTCGTCTGTTTGCCGGAAGCGATGTCTTTGCTGAAACTTTCCGGAATGTAGAGAATGCCATATACCCTTGTTTCTTTCAACAGGTTTTTTCCTTCTTCCATATCCGCACAATGCGACTGGATATGCACATCGGCGCTTGCATCAACCGTACGGATAAACTGGCGGCTGAGTGCCGTGTTGCTGTTGTCTATTACCGCTACGGGCACTTCGCGTACCACCTCATTGGTATAAATAAAGGCATATACCAACGGGTAGGCCAGCGGGACAAGCAAGAAGAAAATAAGTACGCCCTGGTCTTTGAAAATGGCTTTCAGTTCCTGCTTGCATATATGGAAGAGACCTGCGAAGCCTTGTTGTATGGTTTGTTTTAACGATTCTTTTTTCATGAACGCAAAGGGTTAAGGGATATAGACATAATGCAGCATGGCCGTGCGTATTCTTTTCAGGAAGAAGAAAGGCAGGAGCATGAACAGCAGCAGGGCGGTAACGGCATGCCAGGCATAAATGACCGGATAACCGTTTAAGGCCAAATTCACGTAGAGCAGGAAATAATGCCGCAAGGGGAACAACACGGACAAAGCCTGCAGCGTAGGGTGCATCGCCATGACCGGGAAAGTGAATCCCGAGATGGAGAATGAAATGACTCCCCACAGGGAAGCCGCACTCAATGCCAGACGGAGTGAACCGAACAAGCCGAAAAGGAATACGCCGAATGCTTGTGAGGCAAGCACCAGCAGCAGTCCGGCTAACAGCATCGGGAAAATTCCGCTGTGACACGGATAGTGCAGGAATCCGTACAAATACACGTTATAGAACGTAGCCATGATGAAGAACGTCACGGTTTGAGGAATCAATTTTCCCACCAGTGCCGTCACAATGGAGTTATCGGCCAGTTGCATCAGTTCCTTTGAAGTCTTGTCCTTTAATTCTGTTCCGATGGTATATACGGTAGTCAGGAAAATAAGTAGCATCAGGATACCTGGAAACAATGTATTACACAGGTACACCGAGTAGTTCAGCCAGGGATTGTTCAGTGCATGGGTAGAAATGACTACCGGTTGCAGGAAGGCAAGTGCCTGGTCTTCGGTGGCTCCTTTGGCTAATAGGGTTGCTTGTCCCACGGCTGCAGAGGCTAACTCCGACATGGTTCTCTGGTCCTTGTAGAGCAAGGAACCTGCTATCAGGTAAGAATAGTTGACATAGAAAGAAACCTTAGGCTGTCTGCTGGCAAGGGCTTCTTCGGTCGTTCCTTTCGGAATGTAATAGAATGAATAAATCTCTCCGCGCTGTACGGCCTGTCTTGCTTCTGTGACACTTGGGTAATGCGCTACAATCTGGGTCTGCTGAAACGCGTCCAGGTTGCGGATAATGTTGCGTGTCGTGGCGGTGTTGTCGAGGTCCACCACTCCTGCAGGCAGATTGGTCGGCAGCCCGTTTTCCATCAGGGTGGTGAAAAACAGGAAACAGAACAATGGAGCGATGACCATGCAGAACAGGTACATCGGCTTGGTGGCAATGCGGAGAATTTCTCTTCGCATCACTTTCAGGTAACATTGATAGGTGGTTGTCGACATGTGGATTTATTTTTCAATGATAGCAGACATACCCGGACGTAAATTTTCTACAGGCTGTACGGGTTTTGCCTTTACTTCAAAAGTCTTCAGGTCAAACTGACCGGTGGTCTTGGTGGCTTTCCATGCGGCATACGTACCTAAGTCCTTCATGACCGTTACCTGGAATTCAGCTTCTTTTTCCAGGGCAGGAACGTAGGCTTTAATCTTGCTTCCTACGGTGAAGTCTTTCAGAAAATCCTCACGTACGTTGAATGTCACCCACATGTCATCCAGTTGGGCTACGTTCATGATGGGAGCGCCCGTACCAACCAGTTCACCTACTTTCGGGAAGATTTCTGCCACTTCTCCATCGGCAGCAGCTACTAAGTAAGTTTCTGATACGTAAGAAGAAACCTCGGCTACAGCTCCTTTGGCACGTTCTACCTGTGCGGCGGCCATGGCCTTGTCTTCACGCTGTGCACCATTCTTGGCCATTGTGTACTGTGCATTGGCGGCACGTTCGGTCGCCTTCATGGCATCGTATTGTGCTTTTGCTTCATCTCTTTTCTGTGCGGTCATCACCCCTTCTTCGTACAGGCGGTTCACACGGTTGTATGATTTTTCGGCAATCTCCAGTCCTGCTTTGGCTTTCTGCCACATTTCGTATGCAGCCTGTAGTTGTTCGCTTCTTGTACCTCGCAGGGCCTTCTCATTCAGTGCCTGTGCAGCCTGTTCGGCAGCTTGTGCCTGCGATAATTTAGCCATTACATCCGGAGCTTCCAGAATAGCCAGTGTATCACCTGCTTTCACTTTATCTCCTTCGCTGACAAAGAATTTCAGGATACGTCCCGGTACCTTGCTCGATACCCTGTATTCTGTGGCTTCAGCCTGGCCTTGTATGATTTCAGGGCCTTTTCCTAAGGTGAAGAATCCGATGATGCTGACGATAACGATTACGGCTAACAATGTAAAGAAAGCCAGCATGATATTGTTGCGTTGAGTCTTTTCCATATATCTGTATTATTTTAAAATTCCCATTGATTTGTTCAAATAAAGTTCACTCATTTTGACGTCTATCTGTGCGTCTATTTTTCCGGCTTGTGCCGAGAACCAGGCAGTTTGTGCTTCCAGCACGTTACTGGTCGGAATGACTCCTTCCTTAAATCCCAAATTGGCATAGCGCAGGTTTTCTTCTGCTTTCTCCATGTTCTTTTCGGCTAAAGCTAATTTCTTGGTCGATTCGTTTACCTTATAGGAGTTCTGTGTTACCTGGAGTTCCACTTTTTCTTTGATGTCTTCCAGCTTGTAGCGGGCGATGTTGGCTTCCGCCTTGGCGGCCTTTACCTTATAGATACCTTCTCCCCAGTGGAATACAGGGATTTTTACGACGATTCCGGCAGCCCACATGCCGCGGAATTTATTTTCAAATCCGTTCACGAGCGACGGGTTGGTCACCAGATAATTGGCGGTCAAAGCTACAGAAGGAAGAAAATCCGCGCGAACCACGTTTACTTTCTGGCGATAGATTTCCGATGCCAATTCCAGACTCTTCAGCTCTTCACGGTTGCTGAGAGCCGTGCTTACGTTCGCCTCCGTATAGGTGTTGGGAAGGGGCAAGTCTTTCATGCTTTCATCGGCCAGTTGGAAATCGGTTTCCAACGGAAGGCCACAAAGCTGGCACAAAAGCATTTTCGAGAGGTTCAAGCCATTATCTACCTGAGTAAGCATCATTTCGGCTTCGTTCACCTTCACTTTGACACTTAATCCGTCGGCTTTGGTAGCCACCCCTTCTTTTATCATCTTGTCTACGTCCGAATCCAGTTTCTGTACCAGCTCCAAAAAATTCTCTGCCAGTTTTTTCTTATTGACGAGTGAAATGATTTGCCAGTAAACCTGGTCCGTCTGCAGGATAAGATCTTGCATACCCGTGGCATGCTGTGATTCAGCCAGACGTTCTGCATATTTGGTAATCTTGTTGTAGGCAATGATTTTTCCACCCATAAAGAGAGGCTGGGTGAGGGTGGCAGCTCCCACCGTCATGTTTCGGGTATCTGTACGGAAGGCATCCACCAGACCTTGTCCTACGGTGTTCAGTCCATCCGTAAGTCCGGCCACAGCACCAGGCAGCAATCCTTGCAATCCGGCAGCCAGTCCGGGATTTGCCGCAGCAAGTTGTTTCATGGCAGCCTGGAATTCAGCCGACTGCATACCTTGCTGCAACTGGTTTCCTAAGTTGGTACCCATGTTACCGATGCTTTGCTTCTGTGCATCACTGAGCAGGGATATTTCTTTTTGCGTACGCATATATCCCCCTGTGAGATCAATTTTAGGCAGATAATTAGTGAATGCAGCCTTCTTCTCATAGTGGGCGGCATTGACTTTCTCCTGTGAAATTCGCAGCTCTTTGTTGTTGGCCAGAGCAAGTGCCCGGCAACTGTCTAGAGTAAGTACTTGTTGGGCATAACTGCTGAGAGTTGCGCCAAGCAGTAAGAGTAAACTTGTAATTCTTTTCATTACTGATGCTGACTTTTTATTTGGTTGCTTATGCAACATTGCAAATGTATGACATTAGAACAAATAGTCAAAGCGTTTTGTTGAAAAGAATCAGTAATAAATTTAATTTTTGCTGAGCGTGTGTCTTACCGGTTACTTTTATCTTTTTATCCGGTTGTAATAAGGCTTCTGTGCAATGGGGTCAACCAGCAATTGTACATGCTTTGAAGTCCGGCTGCGGCTTAAAGTCGTAGCATCTTCTGATTCATCCGGATTGGTAACCACCGGGAAACTTCCGTTTTCCATTCTATATAGAACCGGTTGCATAAGCTGGTCTTCAGCGGAACCGAAATCACCTAATTCAGCTCCATAGTTTTCTTCTATTTCGAAATCCGGCAATAATCCCTCCTTGAAGTAATCATAATATCCTTGTGAATTGCTCAGGTAAGTAGTGGTAAGCCATAATTCAATGCCTGGAGCTTCTGCATTGGTAAACAGTTGCTGAGCCACATTCTTTCCGAAAGTGGCTGCTCCTACCTGATACAAACGGCCTTCCATATAGGGTTTCAGGCAGTTGATGACAATTTCAGAGGCAGAAGCAGTATTGCCCGAAGTGAGGACATACAAGTTTTGATAAGACAGACTTGCTCCTCCGGTCAGCGGACTGGATTCGAAGTTCAGCGTTTCCGTTTTATTGATTTTGTCATTGTAAGTCATGTGCAGGAAAGGCTGTCCCATTGCCGTAGCGGGAGCCAAAGCCGAGCAAAGCTGCTGCGATGTATTTACGTATCCTCCCGGATTGTAACGCAAGTCCAGGATTATATCGTCAAACTGCTGTCCGTTCAGCTGTGAAAACGCTTCCTTGAGTGCATCGGTACTTTCTCCAAATTCGTTGTACAGCAGGTAGAAAGCTTTTCGTGAACCCGAGGAGATGATGCTGTATTTAAGTACATCCTGTTCTTCCACGTAGCGAGGTTCCGACATCTGGACTACTCCAAGCGTATCAAATTCCACGTAGTTGAATTCCGGGTCGTCCACCTCTTCCGGATAAGGATTGTATTTACCTAGTGTAAAACTGTACGCTTTTGTCGGTCGGGTGATATAAGTGGAATAATCACTTGTGGATACTTTCTGATTGTCTACGGCGATAATCCAGTCGCCTCGTTTCAGTCCGGCTTCTTCTGCTGGCGAGTTAGGTTGTGTGTACAATACTCTCAGCGCATTTGTTCCTCCTTCAGTACGTACCAAGGCTGCTTCAAAACCGAAGCAAGGATAGGTGCTGGTGGCACGCGAAGTTGTAAGAACGGAGTCTACATGAGAAAACACATACCCGTTTTTCTGGTCTTTGGAGGATGCGGCTGAAGTAAGAAACTCTGCCGGTTTCTTGAAAAAGTCCAGTTTCTCTTCTGCCGGAATATCTTCATAAAAAAGATAGTTTTCCTGCATCACCTCGTAAATCCATGTCTTGGTGGCAATCAGGGCATAGTATTCTCCCGAGCGGTCTTCTCCGCAGGAAGATAGCAGGCCCATTAGTGCAAGCCAACCGTATATCAGGTGACTGATGTGCTTTTTCATGTTTTCTGAAAATTATTTCATACGGAATGAACCCTGACCAATCATGCTGCCGTCGGCGAATATATACACGTGGTATGTACCGGCCGCCAAGAATTCTTCTACGTCCCAGTATACCGTAACCGTCTGTTCTTCACCCGTGTATTCAATGTATTTCTTGATAGAATAGCTGATGTTGCGGTCTTCAAACTTGAACTGGTTGCTCGGACTCTTGGTCAGTACTTCGTTGTCCGGTTTCGCAATACGTACGTAAAGGGTCTTGTTACCCGTCTGTGCCGTAATGTTCTTCACGATGGTGAATGAAATTGCAATCTTCTTGATATTCTTTACACGTTCCGTATCGCGTCCTCTTTTGTTCAGTGTCTGTACCCGAATGTTGGTGGCATCCAGTTGGGCAGCCAGTGATACTTTTTCATTCAGACTCTTTGTTTCTTGTGACAGGTTGGAAATCTGTGCGGTAGCAGCACTATATTTGCTCTTTACTTCCTGATTTTCTTGCATCAAGGCAGCATTGATTTTGTTCAGGGAGTCTATCTGCATTACGTAGCTTCTCAATACGGCACGTACGGTTTTCAATTCTTTTTTCAGTCGCATGATTTCAGCTGCATCGCTGGTTTTCACCTGACGCAGTTCCTCCAGCAAGCGCTGGGTTTTCAATTTCTCGCTTTCCAGTTTTTCGCGCAAGGAGTCATTATTTATCTGAATCTGCAATTCGTCGTATTGGGTAGCAAACGTGCTGTATTCATTTTCCATCTCTTGTTTTTCCACCGCAAAGAGCTGACTCATTTCTTTGTTCTTACGAGCTTCATTTACGGCAAAGAAAGATACTGCTGCTACAATCACAGCCAATATAATGATGGTGATGATAAATTTTTTATTGTTCATGGTTTCAATTTTTGCATTTGGCGCAAAAATACAATATTTATGAATACCTTCTTTTTATTTTTAGAAAAATTATGGGGATACCAGGATGGCAGGTAGCGTTTCTCCTTTTTCCCATAGCAGGAAGGAGGATTCGGGGTATAGTCTAGCTCCGCTGTCGCGTACCCATTGGTTCAGAATTTGATACAGATTGTCTTCGGTAATGCTTTGCTGGCTGCCGTATTGCATGATTGAATCAGAGGGATTATTTGCTGAGAGGTTTCCTATCGGTGCTTTTGGGGAACTATCATAGTAGCAGCAGCGTATTTTGGTGTTGGTGGCTTGTAGGCAGATGGCATGATTCCTACTACCTTCATTGCCTTTGAGGTAGCAGTTCTGTATCTCTCCGTTTATGCTTGTGTGGCATAGAAGTCCTCCTTCTTGTGTCGTTTTATTGAATTTGCAGTTAGTGACGATACAGTTGATGATTTTCCCGCCTTGATTGTATCGGGCGATTGCATTTCCTTGTGCAGTTTCATTTTTCTGTTGTATGTTGTTTACGTGGCAATTTATAATGGTTCCTGCATTCCGGTTAGCCAGGCAACCGAAAAGGTTGCTTTTGGTGATGGCTTCAATAGTGCAGTTTTCTAAGATACAGTTGTTGATTTCTCCTTGGTTGATACCTGCCAAAAAGGCCTCATTGTCACTTTTCCCTCCATTCGTTTTTTTGTAAACGGCTTGTTCGAGAATGAGGTCTTTTATAGTTCCTGTGGCTGAAAGACCACTAAAAAGTCCTGTATAATAAGTGCCGTCTATAGCTTGTTCAAAGTATAAATTTTTCAGACAGTGCCCTTTGCCATCAAAGACATCATTGAACAGACCTTTTCCAGAGCTATCTCCTCTTTTGTACTTTCCAATCATTTGCACCTGTGTGGATTCTTCTTCAGTAAAGGTTAAGTCGTCCAGCAGGTAGTAGGTCGTGGTTTCTCCCGTTTTTTCACCAAACTCTTCCAAACTCCTGTTTTCATAGACTTCCCCGTTAATTAAATGGGTGAAGGCAATGAAGTCTTCTACGGTAGAAATGCCAGGATTTTCGCCGTCTTGTTTTATGGAACAAGTGTATTCGTATCCGGATGAAAAAGCATGTTCTTCCAGTTGACTTTCATAATCTTCTCCTGCGGCGGTATAGATCTGTATGTGAATGGACAGAGTGGTAGGTGGAACCAGAAAACTATATATTCCATCTTCATTTTGTTCCATTTGCATAGGAGAGGCTGTGTCTTGATAGGATATTTTTCCGGAATCAGGATTAATCCCGGTTACAGATAAAGAAGGGGTAAATTCTATCAGACTAATTTGGTTGTTCAATTTGCTGGATACATTAAATACGATACGTGCAAACAAGTGCTGAAAAGATAAATGAATGTTTTCTCCGTAGTTTGTGGTGGCTTGGGCATAGAGCTGGTCACATAAGAAACCATCCTGGTAAAAGGACTGGTGATTCCGGTACAAGGGAGGGCAGAAAGAACAACTGACAGCTGGTTGCTGGGAATCCTCCCATTCCGGAAGATTTTCTCCTTCCCAGTTGCTGCCGTTGTAGGAAAGTGGAAGCTCGTCTGCATGAATAC
>OGMI01000757.1_pt1 | contig 11235 bp, 8 predicted proteins | sample 1573201 | NCBI WGS metagenome assembly OGMI01 (sample SAMEA2582012, study PRJEB24529) | metagenome | biome: Human gut stool | place: China | collected 2011
ATGTGCTGCAGCCTGGTTACCATCACAAGTGATGAATTTTTTTTGTTTAGTCATAAAAATTACTAATTATTAGGTAATTAAAATCTTTAATAGTGTTCTTAATACAAAAAGCCGAACATCCATAGCGGTATCTGGTTGCCGTGGCCCAGTTCCGACTTGTGAAGTGCATAGTACACGTTCGGGCTGTTCTTGAATTTGCAGCCTTCGGGACAAATGCGGAAATGAAGCTCGCCGTCTACCCGGAATGAAGTTCCTTTTTCTCCCTTGCTAATCTTATGGTCCTTCCATAAGGAGTTGACGAAGAAGGTCTCCAGTACATCCTGCTCTTCAACTTTTACAGGATAAATGCTGTACATCAGATTGGTGTTATGCAGCATAATCTTCGATGGTTTCTTGGGGAATTGCTCTCCGTCGGGGTAAACCATGTTGATAAGGTGTGCATCGGCCAGGTACTTGATGTAGTTCATTACCGTAGCACGAGATGTCTGGATGTCTGCCGCCAACTGACTTACGTTGGGGGCTACAGGTCCGTCTACTGCCAACAAATATAGTAATTTTTTTATCTTGGAGAGATATTTCAGCTCTATTTGTTTGATTAAAAGAATATCTACTTCTATCATCATATTCATGGTTTTGAGCAAGTTTTCAGAAAAATTGCGCTTTTCCAGAAAAAATGGGTAAAATCCATGATGGATGTAGTCTTGCAGATAGTTTACGGGGTTGATGTGTGGAAGAATGGTTTTAGCCAGATGTTCGTGGCCGTCGAGGATTTCTTCCAGAGAGAATGGCTGGAAATTATTGCCGGTTTGCAGATTCAGGAATTCGCGGAAAGAAAAACCGCGCAGGTTGTACGACTTTACGATACCGTTCAGTTCCGGATTTTCGTCTTTAAGACGCATTACCGATGAACCTGTAAACACAATTTTCAGTTGTGGATACCGTTCGTAGCAGGTACGCAGTTCATGACTCCAGTCGGGGTGCTTGAAAACCTGGTCGATAAGCAGTACTTTACCTCCCCGTTTTACAAATTCACCTGCAAACTCTACGATGCTGTGTGCCGAAAAATAGAAGTTGTTCATATTGATGAACAGACACGAACGGTCGAAACCAAATTTTTCTTTGGCATATTGTAACAGGAAGGTGGTTTTTCCTACCCCACGGGTACCTTTAATTCCGATGAGGCGATGACTCCAATCTATTTCATCCATTAGAGCACGCCGAACAGGAGCATTGGTGTGCTCTACTAAGTAGCTATGAGTTCTGTAAAACGTTTCCATGTTGCAAGTTTATCCTTGCAAATGTAGTAATTGTTTCTTAAAATGCAAACTGGAGTTGGCAAAATATTCCTTTTAACTTGCTATCTTTGTGTTATTGTTCTTGTTATCTTGATTTTATGTGTGTAGAAATATTTTATTTTAATCCCGAACAGGATATGGCTTTGGCCAACAATACACCTTATTATAAGATGCCTGCGGAAATAGGCCGGATGGCAGACGACCTTGCTGTTCTGCCGGCTTGGTTTGCTGCTTGTCTTTCCGGTAGGGAAGAGGTTGCCGGGCAAATTGATTTGCCATTTTTCCCTTCGGTGGGTATGGCATGGCAGCGTATGGGAACTGATGCTTTGCTTACGGTGAAGGTGGCAGCTATGGATGATGTGGAGTTACTCCGCAAGCAGTCGCAAGGCGGACTGGCTTTGCCCAATGTGGACTGGACTGATGAGTGGTCGAAAGGAAATTATCATCCTTGGGGATGGAACAAAGCTTTGGTTCACCGTTTGCGCGAATCCGGTATTGCTGCCAAATCTCTTCCGACGGAGGAGCAGTTGGTCCGTTATCGGGTACTTGCAGGGCGTCAGCAATGTGTGGAGGTGTTGCAGGCTTTTATGGGTAAGCATGGTATTTGTGGAGAAGCTAAGGTCTGTCGTTCCTTCGAGGAGGTGAAACAGGAATTGCAACAGACGGGGCAGTCTATTCTGAAGGCGCCCTGGTCTGGAAGTGGGAGAGGGTTGGTCCGTTTGTCTTTGGATACTCTGACTCTGACAGATTCCGTAGCCGGATGGGTTGCCCGCATTCTGCGTACACAGGGGTATCTAATGCTGGAACCTCTTTACGACAAGGTTTGTGATTTTGCCATGGAGTTTCTGGCAGTGGGAAATGGTGATGTACGTTTTGCCGGCTACTCGTTTTTTGATACCGATACGCATGGAAACTACAAGGCAAATTGGCTCGCGACCAATGAGGCTATCGAACAGCGTTTATGTACGTGGGTAACTGTTGATGTCTTGCAAGAAGTCCGTGACACATTGGTTGCGGTATTGTCTGGTCTGCTCGGGACATCCTATTCCGGCTATCTGGGAGTGGATATGATGGTTTGCCGTACGGAGGATGGTTTTCGGGTTCATCCTTGTGTGGAAATCAATCTGCGTATGAATATGGGAGTTGTATCCCGTCTGATTACTGATACCTATCTGGCACCATCGGTGCAGGGATGGTATGTCGTTGAGCATTATGGAGCAGACGGGGAAGCTTTAGAGGCACATAAACAGCTTTCTGCAGCACATCCGGTCCGTCTTACAGCGGATGGCAGATTGCAAAGCGGATATTTCTCATTGACACCGATAAAACCCGGTACGCGTTATCAGGTTTATTTGCAGGTGGAAGAAAAATAAAAAAGAGCACATGCTGGAAAACAAAATATCCCAGTTTCCTTTTTCAGAACGGAGGAAACCGGGATATTTTTTATATACTATATAGCCTTGTGCTATGATTAGAAGAACAAGTATCTGCTGTCTTTAACTTCAGCTTTCTGATACAAGTCGCCGATGAACTGACGGATTGCAATGTTTGCAGTCATGTTAGCCAGTGTAGCTTCTTCTGCTTTAGTATCGAATTCTTCAGAGCTCTTTTCTTTGTTGTAAACCTGAATCATGTAAACACCTCTTGTGCCTTTGATAGGAGCAGAAAGTTTATTTACATCAGTCTTGCTTGCATAAGCACCGATTACCGGTTCGCTGGCACTTGTTACAGCAATGAATGCAGGAGCAGCAAATGTTACGTGTTTTACAGAGTCGCTTACTGCGTTAGTCAAAGCCTTAGCCTGGTCGAATGAAGTAGCCGAAGCCATGCTTGCCATAATCTTTTCAGCTTTCTTATCACGGATAAGTTCTGCTTTCAGCTGATCTGCAACCAGGTTGATGCTACGGTATCCTTCCGGATGGATGGCTTCCAGACCAACAACCATCAGGTGATCGTTTTCACCACATTCGTACAGCGGAGAAACTTCGCCTTCTTTTGCGCTGAATACCCATTTCAAAGCTTCGCGAGTAGATTTAACGCCACCTACATAATGCGAAGCGCTGCTGAAGTCTTCGTTAGACATGATACGGTAGCCGTTTTCTTCAGCATTCTTTTCCATATCTGCCAATGTAGTATTCTGAGCTACGAACTGGCTGAATTTGTTGTATGCATCGTTGTAAGTTTCTTTGCTGAACTCAACCGGGCATTTAACAACAGCAACTTTATATTTAGGTTTCATAGCTTTCTTATCCATAACCTGCAGAATTACATTAGCCTGACCAATTTCGAGGTTAGCCAGTTCTTTAGCAGGCTGGTTAATCAGCGTATTTACGAACTTAGCGTTTTCAGCATCCAGAGCCGCATTTTCCCAGCTACGAGCATCTACCCAAGTAGCTTCGCCGGTCTGTCCGTATTTCTTAGCCAGTTCAGCAAAGTCGGCACCACCTTTCAAGGCAGTGTAGATACTGTCGGCCAAAGTTTTTGTTGCATCGATAGTGTTTGCATAAACCTGAATCTGACGGAACTGGATTGAGTCTGGAGCAGATTCTTTAGCAATAATCTTAAATGCGTTGAATGAGTCATCGCTCTGGTTGTAGTAAGGTCCGTAAACTTCGTTAACAGTTGTTGAGTCCAAGCGAGTAGCAACATCTGAAGGAAGTGCTGTCTTGTTTACAACAACATCGTTGAAAGAAACTGTTGAACCAGTAGAACGGATGAAAGTAGCGTAGTCTGATGTAGTAGCAGCTAACTGTGAGCTATAATCAGTTACATCTTTTTCTACAGCTTTGCGGTCGGCTTCAGAAGGAACAACGTGTACGTCAATGTACTTGATGTTACGGGTTTCAGCCAACTGTTTGAAGCTTTCTTTTCTCTTGTTGTACAGTTCCTTGATCTCATCGTTGCTAACCTGTACGGTAGAATCGTTGATAGAAGAATAAGGAATAGCAGCCAGAAGCAGGTCAGACTGTTCAGTGCGTGCCTTGAATGCATCTTCAGCAGAAACAGGGTTTGAAATCAATGATTTAGCAATCAGATTCTGATATTTCTGTACCAGTGTAGATTCTTTCAATGTCTTTTCGATGAACTTCCAGTAGTTGTACATCTGCTGGTAATATTCAGCATACTGAGCAGACATCTGTGATGAACCCATGTTGGCATAATCAACCAGGAATTTTTTCAGCATATCCTTATCGAATGTACCAGTCTGTGGGTTGCGGAAAGGACTCTGCAACAACAGTGGGTTTGTACCTTCGTTGATGATAGCTTCGATTTCAGCGTCTGTAACCTTCAGTCCCAGTTTTTTTGCTTCGCTGGCAATCAGGTTATTGTTAACGTATGTTTGCCATACCTGATCTTTAATGTTGTTTTGCTGGTCATCATTCAGTGAAGTCAGTCCGTTAGTAAGTTTGATAACTTCACTATACTCTTCTACCATTTTCTGGAAATCCTGGGCAGAGAGCGTTTCACCATTAATTTCTCCTACGTCTTGCTTGCCTTGGTGTGGCTGTAAAACTTTCCATGCGTCACCAGCGACGAATGCAAAAAGGGCAAGACCGATTACAACGACCAACAGAGGTCCTTTGCTTCTGATTTTTTGTAAAGTTGCCATTTATTTATAGTTTTTTGTTTATTGTTTTTCCTTATTTTAGTATTTAGCGCACGAAGATACAAAAAATGTATTTCACAAGCTATTTTATACGCAAAAAATGTGGTTATTATTTCACTTTCAGCTTCACCAGCTCTATTTTGGTGGCTGTTACTTTGATGATTTTGAATTCGAAGTTGTCGATGTTGATGACTTCATGCGCTTTCGGAATGCTTTGGTAATAATGTAAAATCAGTCCGCCGATTGTCTGATATTCGTCCGATTCAGGTAACTTCAAGTCGAATTTCTGGTTCGCCTTTTCAATTTCCAGTCGTCCGGACATAACATATTCCCCGTTGGCCGTTTGTTTGGCTACTTCCGAGTCAAAGTCATGCTCGTCTTCTATTTCGCCGAAAATTTCCTCGACCAAGTCTTCCATTGCGACAATTCCGGCTGTACCTCCAAATTCATCAACAACGACTGCAAGCGATTTTTTCTGCTGCATGAACAATTTCATCAGCTTCTGAGCAGCCATTGTTTCGGGTACAATAGGGATAGCGCGTACTTTCTTGGTCCATTCTTTTCCTTCATAAAACATGTCGGACGAGTGGATATATCCTACGATATTGTCAATGTCTTCGTTGTAAACCAGGATTTTACTTTTCCCGCTTTCAATAAAGCTGTTTTTCAGCTCTTCTATGGTTGCTGTGGTTTCGATGGCAATGATTTCCGTACGCGGAATCATGCAATCCCGGATTTTTATGTTCGAAAAGTCCAGCGCATTCTGGAAAATCTGGATTTCCGTTTCTATTTCTTCTTTGTTTTCAGTATTGTCGATACTGCTTTGTATCAGGTAGTCAAGGTCTACTTTTGTAAATGCACGGTTGGTCTGCTCTTTGTTGATCTTCGTACCGGTGAACCATAGTATCAGGGTAGAGATACCCGAAGCAAATTTACTGATGGGATAAAGTACTACATAACAAATAAAGCACGGGATGGCAAACAGGCGCAGTGTGAAGTTTGGATTTATTTTAAATAAAGTTTTGGGCATAAATTCGCCTGTAACCAGAATAATAAGGGTAGAGATGATTGTCTGCACCATGACCATGATTGCCTGGTTGGTAATCATATCACTCAGCAAATGCGTTTCTATGATCTGGGCCATCAATATACCATATATAACCAGTGCGATATTGTTTCCCACTAGCATGGTAGATATAAAATTGTTTGGGTCCTTATAGAATACGCTGAGGACACGGGTTGTGAAGCCCCCGTTTTCTCTGTCCATTTCAAATCTCAGCTTGCTGGATGATACAAAGGCTATTTCCATCCCCGAAAAAAAAGCGGAAAAAGCCATTGAAATAAGTAATTCTATGATAAGTTCCATCTGTGGCGGAAAATTAGTGTATGCTGTCTTGTTGCAAGGTATCCTTGGGGGTAGTAGATGTGTTTTCTACAGCAAAAATACCGGTGTTATTAAATATCCTATATTCTGTCATCTCTTGATTCGATTCAAAGCCATATCCTGTCAGGATGCGGTCGCTACCTTCAATCCGGATAAATTTGTCAGAATATATTTTTTTGTTTTCCTGATCCCAGAAGAGCTGGTCTGTATCGAACTTTTCTCCCTTCTGGCTTCGGATATGTACGTTTTTACGTAACTCCCAAAGTTTTTTTGTTTCGTAGTAATAAGCTGTGTCTGCCTTGATGCTGGCATCTATGTGAAATAACGAATCGAATTTTTCCAGGTAAACTCCTTTTTCGAAAGCCCAGAAAGGAGGATTCCGTTTGCTGTAAATCAGCCACTCTTCCGTAATGACTTTGTATCGTATCATTCCTGAGTCCGAAACTAAAGTCTCTACACCCGTAGAGCGCATGGTAGGCAGCGAGTCACCTTCCACAATGGCCGGAGCTGTTTTTTTCTTCTGACTGCTACACGCAGGAAATAAAACAAACATAACAGCCACCAGTACGGCAGCTGTTATGTAAGTAAAGAATGAATTAGTTTCGTTATATTGTCTTTGTGACATATCGATTATCTAATGGTTGTAGTTTCGCCAATCCATCCGCCGATCTGAACAGTAGAACCTTTCTTCAAACCGAGGAAGAACAAGTCTTCATCTTTTGGAGTGTGACGAGAGTAAGTTGAGATTAACTTATTAGCTTCTTCTGCAACGCTTGGGTCAACACTCTTTGCACGCTGCAATTTATCGATAACTGCAAAATAAGTACATTTGTTCAATGCATTTTCGTCGCTCCAGTTAGGACTAGCTGCATACATCTGAGCAATCAGGATATAAGGCTGTCCGTAGCTGCCGTTAGTAGCGATAGCTTTGTTGGCATACTGTTTAGCTTTGCTGTACTGTTTTTTGCTGAACAATACAACAGCTGCATTGTAGCAGTATTCAGCTTTCTTCACAGCATCCTGTTCCAGTTCGATAGCCTGGTCAAAATAGTTCATGCTCTTGTCCATGTCACCTTTCTTATAGTACATGTATGCACAACCTACAGCTGTAGCAGCAGTCGGTTCGATAGCATGAGCAGCTTCAGAAGCGTCGAAGTAAGCCTGCTGGTCTGTACATTTCAGCAACTGCATTACAGAGATAACCTGTTTCAGGTAATCCAAGTTAGTTTTGTTCTGAGCAACTTTCGGACCATAGATAGCCTGCAGGTTTTCGCAGCTTGCAGCACCACTGTTGATGAAGTATGCATCTACGTTATCTTTAGCAACTTTCAGGTTTTTCTGAGTGCTAGGTTTCTTAGCTGCCTTGTGAGCTGCATCAGCATAACCAGAAGCAGTCAGGTAATCCTGGATGAACTGTTCTTTGTGGTTAGGATCTGCTTTAAGTTTTCTTGCAGAGATATCCATAAAGTCCATGTAAACAAAGTAGTCAGCTTTTTCTTTTTCAGAATCGATACATTCTTTCAGCATGTCATAAGCTTTGTTTACATCTACATTAGCACCCGAGAAGGTGATGTAGTCGTGAGCTTTCATACCCAGAATAGCTCCCTTAGTATCCGGAGTTCTGATCAGTGTATTCAGTTTTGGAAGATATTCAATACGCTGGTCGTATACTTTCATCAGCTGGTCAAGATACTGTTTCTGTTCAGCAGCATTCTTTGTAGCCATAAAAAGACCGCGCAAGATTTTTGCACCGTTGGTATAAGTACCTACCTGTGCCCAAGGAGCTTCGTTGAATACAGCCAACCAAGGTTTGTAAGCATCTTTAAAGTTGTTAGTCTTTACATATTCGGTGTAGATACTGATGTTCTGCAAGCAGCGAACACTGTCTTCGCCATGACCGAATCGAGATCCATCTTCTACTCCTTTCTGAGCAAATGTTGCTGTTGCACTTAATGAAAGAACACACAGCGCTGTAACCATCTTCATTTTCATCGTATATAAATTTTAGTTGTTTATTTTAAGTTGCGTTTTTCTTATTTTATTATTCAACTTTCCATTTCATGAACCATCTTTCATTGAAAGTGATACCAATGTTTATCTGGAAGCGATTTTCAGAGAGCATTCCGGAGTATTTAGGTGCTACGTGTGTATACTGTCCGGAAATGTTTAAGATACTTCGACGTTGATACAAGTGTAGAGGAAACCCGAAACCGAGGCTTGCACCATATTCTTTCCCGCCTTCCACAAAACCGTCTGTCGTATAAGTTTTGGTATAAGGGGTAGAATAGAATACACCCGCCCGATAGCGGATTCTTTTAAAATAGTTTTTGCTCAGGAAGTTAGGTATAAATTCACCGCCGACAGCTATTTTGGACGAGTTGCTATAGTAGTTCTCGTTGCCATCGTATTTCGCTTTGGCCCACTGCTGGTAGGTATAATCAGCTCCTACTGTGAGTCTTCCTCCGCGACCGTATACCAGACCGGCACCATAAATATGCGGCATGGAAAATCCGTCTCTAGTCACGTTGCTATTCGAGCTGACTACAGAATATCCGGAAGAACCGACTTCCAGCATCTGAATGGTTTTTTCCATACTGCTGTTCAGGTTGTGGCCCAAGTTATAGGTCAGACCCAGGGTAAGGAAATCCACTTTGCTTAGTTTTTGCGTATATTGCAATCCCAGGTCCAGCTTATAGCTTTTAACGCTGGCTACGTTGCTGACCATTGTAGCATCGGCAGAGTTGCTGAATGCGGCAGTAGTCTGATGCGTAACATCACCGTATAAATAAGAGATGTTTGCACCGACCGATAAGTTTTTCAAAACCTTGAATCCCAGTCCTATGAATACCTGATGCAGACCACCTTCGCCCGTAAAGGTTGTAGATTGTGTGACATCACTGGACTCACCTCCTTCGCTGGTAAGCGTATTGGTAGATTTTAAACTATATCCAACAGAAGAGAACGGTAAAAAACCGAATGTCATACCCATTCTTTTCCACAGGCGGAACTGCATGGTAATATAGTCAAAGCTGGCATTCTTTGCATTCGTAGAAACGCCTCCTTCAGTGAAGTTTGAATTTTTGAGGCTCATTCCTATGTCAAAAAGAAAAGTCAGTGAGTCTACTGCTGTATAGGATGCAGGGTTTTTGGGATTGATATGTCCTCCGTTTCTAATTGCATATCCTATTCCTCCCATAGCTTGATTATGACCGAAAGACTGGTCGGACAGCTGTCCAAAACCGTATCGGGTATAAGGAGAGTTTGTATTCGATTGCGCCGACACGATCCCGGTGCTACCAAGTACAATAAGTGCGCTTATCAGTGTTTTACGATTTATCATTATAGTTTAAAATTCTGTTTAGTCCTTTTAATACTAGGAATCTATCTGCAAAGATGATACTTTTTAAGTTTGTATCAAAAGAAAATTCCTCTCCTCCAGTTAAAAAAACCAAAAGATCTGAATATTTCTTTTGCATCATTGCTATATATCCGTTAATCTCGAATTCGATACCGCGAATCACTCCGGCCCTGATAGCCGTTTCCGTATCGTAGCCGAAATCGGGTTTTTCGCCCGACTTGTGGATGAGCGGGAGTTTGTCGCAACAAATATTCAATGCCTTGAAGCGTGTGTACATTCCCGGTGATATATTCCCTCCGTGGTAGCACCCGTTGGCATCTATGAATTCATAGGTAATGGCTGTTCCTGCATCGATAACCAGCAGGTTCCGGTCCGGATACTGATCGTGTGCACCGACAACAGCTGCAATCCGGTCCATGCCCAGCGTTTCTGGAGTGTGATATAGGTTGGTTATGGGAATCGGCGTATCCTTCGTAAGCTGCATGATGGGGAAAGGAAGCTTGCCCAACTGCTTTCGGATGGTATTACTTAAGGTAATAACTGTAGCATAAATACCCTTCTCGATCGGATACTTATTATATAATAGAGGAAGACAATCTAACGAGTGGTTCGAGCCACGCAATACCTCTACTATTTTCCCATTGTCAAACACGGCCAGTTTCGCGTTCGAATTTCCAATATCTATTATTAGCTCCACAATTTTTGTTTTTTCGCATGCAAATTAAAGGAAAAAATGAATAGGTACCACTACAAAAATCATTATTTCTGTAGATTTTTTTCGTCGGTGAAGGCTGAAGGTTAAGTGTATAAGGGCTTGATGCCGTATTTGGAGCGTTTTACTTACAGCGATTTTCTTTGTATAACCTTCAAATGCAACAGCTGTTTGTACAGATACAACATCGTTTCTGTGACGTTTGATGGATGTAAAACTACACATTCGTCGTGTCATTGCAATGATAAACTTAGTTCACGGCTATGCCTTACTTTTTTCATTGCTGAGAACAACCTTTCTCAAATCTGTGAAGAACACAGCTGTTACCGTTATGGTATCTATTAAATAATAACGTCGTCGCAGTTACTGCATTTCCGTTTAGCGTTTATACAAGTATAAAATGACTATTGTTTGCCGTAATATGAAAATCTTTCGCTATTTTTGCACTATTAATTATTTTTTGTAGGTATGAAAAGATTGTATTACACCTTATATATTTATATACTGGTGTTTTTTGCATGTTCGTTCTCGGCGGGGGCACAAGACCGTGTGCGGGTAAGCCTGCTCACTTGTGAACCGGGAACCGAAATATACGCGCTTTTCGGGCATACGGCCTTACGTTACGAAGATCCTTCGCGAGACATCGACTGGGTGTTTAATTACGGCGTTTTTAGTTTCAATACTCCTAACTTTGTGTACCGCTTTGTGAAGGGAGAAACCGATTATCAGCTCGGTATCGTGCCTTACCGTTACTTTGAAACGGAATATGCCTTGCGCGGCTCGTCTGTGTATCAGCAGACACTGAATCTGAAACCTGAAGAAAAACTCCGCCTGTGGCAAGTGCTCGAAGAGAATTATCTGCCGCAGAACCGGGTGTAC
>OGMI01000777.1_pt1 | contig 10985 bp, 10 predicted proteins | sample 1573201 | NCBI WGS metagenome assembly OGMI01 (sample SAMEA2582012, study PRJEB24529) | metagenome | biome: Human gut stool | place: China | collected 2011
GTTACAAGAGCAAAAAGATGCCCCATCAAAATTTTATTCTGCATAGCTTCTCCTATTGTTTTACTTTAAAAATATTACGGTATTGCCCTGGTGTCAGGCCAATGACCTCTTTGAAAAATTTACTGAAATGGCTTTGATCACTAAAACCGGTCATCAATGCAACCTCAGCAGGCTCCAGGTCCTGAGCAAGCAGTTCCTTAGCTTTGCCGATCCTTATTGTTTCCAGGTAACGATAAGGCGTGATACCTTCCGTTTTCGTAAACAGCCGCAGCAGGGAATATTTGTTCATACAAGCCACAGCTGCCAGTTCTTCCAGCGTCACTTTTTCTGTATAATGCCCCAGCAGATGTTCTGTTACTCTGCGTACAGGCGGGGCTTTCGCCTCGATAGAGGTTTTACTGATACCGGCAGCAACAAGCTGTTCCAGCAAAAAATAAAAAGTTTCTTCCTTCGCCAGGTCTTCCCGTTCCTGCATAATCATTTGATGCAGTTCACGCAGGAGTGATCCAGACAATTCGTCACCGCGTAAAACAGGGCTGGCAAACAGCGGCACTTCCTCACTGCCTGTCAATTCCTGCATAAACTGACTCATAATCTCCGGTTTAATATTCAGGCAGCGCAGATCAAGCAGATCATTATCCATTGGTTCGCAGTTATGCGGCACGCAGGGATTGAACAGCAGCACATCACCGGCAGTTATATAATAATCCACATTATCGTAGCACATATGACGCAGGCCACTCTTCTCAACAAACCCGAGCACATAATATTCGTGAAAATGCTGCGGGAATTTCTGCAGGATTCCCTGAAACCAATAGGCTTCTATCTGCAGTTCTTTATCATATTTTACAAAACGTTTTTCATTTTTCACAGCAGGCTCCTTTTTCTTATCCTACCAAAAATCTACCGTGCCATCTTGTATAATATTGACTGCAATTATAAAAGAACCTGCGTAAAACGCATATTTTCGATAAAATCTTCAAAATTATTGATGAGAATCGGATGACCTACGACCTTTAAATCACGCAGGTGCGTACCATAAGATTCATAAATATTTTCAGCAAGCTCCATTTTCAGACCTTCTTTAACATATTCTTCCATCATTTTAACGATAAAGCGGTTGATCTCTCCTGTTTCCGGTTTAACATTGAGCGGAATGATACGTTCTTCGGGTTCGTAGCTTTCGACAGTCACATCCCAGCCTCCGGGAATAGGCGGCAGCCGTTTTGCCAAAATCATATACTCAGGCGAAAACCCTACATACGCATCTAATTTATTTTGTAATTTTGCTTTCGTAACAGGATAACCGTTAGCATTGCCCCATTTAACTATTTCATCACAAACTTCGTTGTTGTGAATAACACTGGAAAATGTAGTTTTTGCTAAAACTTCAGCCATAATCATACCTCCCATATGGTAAAATTCTAACTTCTATTGTACTTTATCTTGCCGATAAATTCAACTCATTCGCTTTTACCTCTGTAAATTTAGTAAAGTGGTCAAAGAAAAAGCACTGGCCAAAGGCCAGTGCCTGAAAATACTGCTGATTAAATCTGTCCCAGTGCCTTCAAGATAGTCTGCGCAATAATCGCGCTGCCGATATAAGTGCCTGTAAAAACTACACAGGCAACTACAACGATCCGCCAGCCGCTCTTGGCAAAAGCATCAAGGTCTTTGCCGATAGCGATACCGGCATAAGCGAGAATCGGAGTACAAAGCTGTAAAAAGCCTACTTTTTTAACAGCTTCATTGATCACGTCACTGCCGGGCATAGTCGGATAAGTCAGGATACAGCCCAAAGTTACGATATAAGCAACAGCAGGGATACGTCCCGGCAAATATTTTGCCAGAACAACACCGGCAATTGCCAAAAATATTAAAAATAGCAGACCGGGAATTGCTTCCACGATAGTATATTTGGTGCCAATAGCGTTGGCGACAAGAGACATGGCGCCGACAATAAATAATACGATCAGTGTATCTTTGATTTTCATTTTGCAGCATCCTTTCCTGTCGGTTCAACACCGTATTTTAAGCGGTAGATTTTCTTATACAGCCACTCTGTCAGCGGCAAAGCCATCCATATGCACATATACAGGCCGTCAAGACCGGAGAGCATATTGCTGGCTGCACCAAAAGCAGCGATCTGATCCGCCATCTGCGGATACATAACGCTTAAAGATCCTACAGCAGCAGTCATCATACTGGCAGAGCCGACACCGGCTGCCATTGCCAGCGCATAAGGATGGAAAGGCAGGTACGCAGCTGCAAAACTGGCCATAACACCAAAGAAAATAGTCCCAAAAACCGTACCGGCAATATACACTCCCATAACTCCGCGCCCTTCAGCAGAGTCAAGACCATAACGCTCGCCGATCAAAGCTACGTTAGGTTCACGGGCAATGGAGTGAGCCGCACCGATAGTTTCACGTTTGAGGCCCAAATAAATAGCCACAGGCACACCGATGAAAACAGTGCCCAGATTACCAAACTCCTGCAGTATCAAAGCCGGAGAAGCCGCCAGAATTTTAGGCAGCGTCGGCCCAACCAAAGTACCGTAACGTGCCATCAGCAGCATCAGTGTAATGCCGATCAGCGAGCTTGCATCCAGCATATCCTTTTGATTAACTACCTTTAAGAATTTAGGTGCCATAAAAATACCCATAATCAGGGCATACAGCATCGGCAGCAGTACAATAGTACCTACGCCGATCTTGAAAGAAACGTTACCAATCATTTCCGCAATGATGATCAATGCTAAAACGATGGCATGAACTTTAATGTTTTTCACAAAATCCACCTTCCCTTTTCCATCATTTTCCTGTTGCAGCTTATAATTACTGAAAATATTTATCAAGCTTGGCGATGTATTCTTCTTTTGTCAGCAGCGGGTGGTGCTCCGCTTTGATCTGACGCGCCAATTCGGCATCGTCGGCCAGCAAATCAACGATCATCATCGCAAAAGCCTTAGCAGGCAACAATACAGCATGCTTAAAATCGACTACATGAAAATCTGCCGTATGCAAAAAGCCGTCGACCCCGCCAATAAAGGGATGAATAACCGGCAGTAAATGCGATACGTCACCCATATCAGTTGAAGCACTGAAATGTCCGGCGTCTTTAACTGCTACATTGGGTTCGGCAATTTTAGCATTGGTTACGAACAACTCGTTCAGCCTGTTATTGCAGGCCAAAGGCAACTGCCCCGGCATCGTGGCAATAACCGTCTGTGCTCCTACGGCATCGCCGCCGGCTTTCAATGCGGTATCCACCTTTTTATGAGTCGCTTCGATCGCTTCCATGGTTTTAGCGCGTACATAGGTCTCGATCCTGACATCGGCAGGAACAGAGTTTACTAAGTCGCCGCCTTTAGTAATGATCGGATGAACACGAACAACGTCTGCTTCACGAAAAGTTTCACGCAAAGCGTTGATTCCCATCAGTCCCAGCATAGCCGCATTGAGAGCATTAATACCTTGATCAGGCGCATCGGCTGCATGAGCTGTTTTACCTACATACTGAATTGTTTTACCAATAAAGCCGTTGCTGCTTTCACCAATGGATACAGTTGCTGCCGGCATATTTTTATCAGCATGCATCTGCATCGCCATATCGATATCGTCAAAAGCGCCTTCATAAATAAGTTGCCCCTTGCCGGTAAGAAAATGCAGTTTGCCTTCTTTGATCAATTTGTTGCGGTAAGCAAGTTCTACATATTCTTCAGCAGGAACGCCAAAAAATACGGCATCGCCTGATAATTCACTCAAAACACCAGACTGCGTAATCCCGCAGGCTACAGCAGCCATTGTTGCAACCTGTAAATTATGGCCGCAGGCATGCGCCGCACCGGTCAGAGGATCTGCTTTACAACTGTCCGGACACCCTATCGCATCCAGTTCGCCCAACACTGCCACAGTAGGTCCGGGACGTCCGCTTACAACGCGGGCTTTGACACCCGTCAGGGCCAAACCAGTCTGAGGTGTCAAACCTAATTGCTGTAAAAAAGCAGTGACTTTAGCTGCTGTTTTAGTTTCTTTAAAGCCAAGTTCCGGTTCCCTTTCGATATCCTGCGCTAAAGCTTCGACTTTAGCGGCCCAGGCATCAATAGCGGCGCATACTTTTGCTTTCATCACATCTTTGTCCGTAATAAACACCTCGCTTTGAAATAGTATACACTTTATTCTTGTAAATCGTTTTTAATTATAGCATAAATACTATCAGTGGTACAGGTTTAATTCTCAGCATTTTGTTTGATTATGAACTTTTATTTCTTTAAACTTTACCACAACTTACAAAATTTTACAATTCCATTATATTTTGTATACTTTATTCATATTTTTAACTTTCTGCGATAATGTCTGTCATTGCAATAATTTGCATTGGAAAATACCCTGTGCTAAAATATATAAGTTAGGAAGTCACTTTAAAACTGTTTACGAAAGGAGTCTGTCATGTTAGACCAAATTAAAACCGACATTGATGCAGTTATGCACCGCGATCCTGCAGCCAAAACCAGGCTGGAGGCAGCACTTTGTTATCCCGGTCTGCATGCTATCTGGCTCCACCGTTTAGCGCATAAATTATACTTAAAAGGCTGGGTACTGATTCCCCGGCTGCTTAATACATTTTCCAGATTTCTGACCGGTATCGATATCCACCCCGGAGCAACTCTTGGACCCGGACTTTTTATCGACCATGGTATGGGCCTTGTTATTGGCGAAACCGCAGAACTTGGTTCTAATGTCACGCTCTATCAGGGAGTAACCCTCGGTGGTACCGGCAAGGAAAAAGGCAAACGTCATCCTACGATCGGCGATAACGTAGTCGTTTCCAGCGGTGCTAAAGTGCTGGGCTCCTTTACAGTCGGCTCCAATTCCAAGATCGGTGCCGGTTCGGTAGTATTAAAGGAAGTACCGCCAAACTCGGTAGTAGTAGGTGTTCCCGGCCGTATCGTTACCAAAGATGGAGTCCGCATTGCCGCCAGCGATATGAGCAGCCCTGACAGCATGATCGATCTGAACCATAACCAGCTTCCCGATCCAGTTGCCGATTATGAAGACCGTCTGGCAGATTATATGGTACGTATGGACAGCAGACTGGAAGAACTGGAAGAAATCATCAAAAAACATCGCGAGCAAAATGAAAAGCGAGGTAACAACGAATGAGCAGAACAATGACCATGTCGGAAGCTATTAATGAAGCGCGCCGCTGTTTGAATTGTGCACGTCCCACCTGCCGCACCGGCTGCCCGATAGCCAACAATATCCCGCAGTTTATCCGCGCACTCAGTGAAGGCAATATCGGTCTGGCCTACGAAACAATTGCCGAACGCAGCAACCTGCCCGCTATCTGCGGACGTGTATGCCCGCATGAACGTCAATGCGAAGCTCACTGCGTTTTAACTAAAAATAAACACGGAATCGAAATCGGCAGTTTAGAAATGTTTATCGCTGATTTCGCTCACGAAAATAATCTGAAGCCACTTCCTCCTTCTACCGGCAAACGCGGAAAAGTTGCCGTTATCGGCAGCGGACCTGCAGGTCTGACGGTGGCAGGCGATCTGGCTAAAATGAATTTCGCCGTCACTATTCTTGAGGGACAATCAGAACCTGGTGGCATTCTGCTGTTCGGCATCCCGGAATTTCGTCTGCAAAAAGACGTTGTCCGCCGCGAGATCACTGAACTGCTGCATTTAGGCGTAGAAATCAAGACCAACATGCTGGTCGGGCCGGACTTTACAGTTGATGATTTATTCGAACAGGGCTATGATGCTGTTTTTATGGGTACAGGCACTTCTCTGCCACGTACTTTAGATATCCCAGGTAAAGAACTGTCCGGTATTCTGACTGCCACATATTTTCTGCGTATGGTAGTACTTTCAGATTCCGGAAAATTAGACGAAAGTGAAACACTGCTGCATGACGGCGATAACGTAGTAGTTATCGGTGCCGGCAACGTGGCTATGGACGCCGCTCGTACGGCAATACGCCGCGGTGCAGAAAACGTGACTATCGTCTATCATAAAACCGAAGCCGAAATTTCCAGCTTCCCATCTGAATACGAAGCGGCAGTTAAAGAAGGCGTACAATTCAATTTTCTGAAGCAGCCCATCGCTTATCTGAACAAAAAGCAGATGCGTGCTTTAAACAATATCCGCCGCAAACCGGCAGAATCTGACGAAACAGATCTGGCTGGACTTTTAGTACAAAACATCACCAAAACTGATGACGGTCAGTTCGTAACCGAAGGCGGTCAGGAAGTCATTCCCTGTGATTGTGTTATCCTGGCTATCGGACAGCGACCTGCCGCCCGTATCGTTTCTACTACCAAAGGTATCCAGGTCGACGACCGTGGTTTTGTTATTACCCGTGAATGCCCTTACGGTATGACTACCAGAGCCGGGGTTTTCAGCAGCGGTGATGTAGTACACGGCCCTGCAACCGTAGTTTTGGCAATGAAGGAATCTAAAAAAGTAGCGGCAGGTATTGCTCAATATATCGATGCAAAAAAACTGCTGGAAGACTGCTGTGAAGATTAACAAATAACTAAAGCCCCTGCTTAAATAAGCAGGGGCTTTACTTTTTTCACAAAAAACTTCTGCCGCAATAGGCGGCAGGAGTTTAATTTTAATATTCTACTTTTGGCAGCGTAGCAAAGCCTTTTGCCAAATCTTCATCAGCAGGAACATAATCTACCATAGTTCCCTGATTATAAGCCTGATAAGCGGCTAAATCAAAATAGCCAGTACCAGTCAAACCAAAAACAATAACTTTTTTCTCGCCGGTCTCACGACATTTAATTGCTTCGTCCATCGCTACACGAATAGCATGTGAACTTTCAGGAGCAGGCAATGTACCTTCACAGCGGCAGAACATCGTAGCTGCTTCAAACACTTTTGTCTGTTCCACGCTGCGCGCTTCCATCATCCCATCATGATAAAGTTTAGAGACGATCGGCGACATACCATGATAACGGAGTCCACCGGAATGGTTAGGTGAAGGCATAAATCCACTGCCTAAAGTATACATCCGCATCAGCGGTGTAGTTTGTCCGGTATCACCGAAATCAAAAGCATATCTGCCGCGGGTCAAGGAAGGGCAGGAAGCCGGTTCAACGGCAATAAAATGAATATTATTTTTTCCTTCAAGCTTATCTGCCATAAACGGCGTAATCAACCCGCCAAGGTTCGAACCGCCACCGGCACAGCCGATGACTATATCCGGCTGAACACCGTATTTATCAAGTCCGATCTTAGTTTCCAGGCCGATGATACTTTGGTGCAGCACTACATGATTAAGTACACTGCCTAATACATAGCGGCAGTTATCTGTTTTCATAGATACTTCCATTGCTTCTGAGATAGCACAGCCCAAGGATCCGCCTGTACCAGGGTTTTCTGCCAAAATCCTGCGTCCTACTTCAGTAGTATCCGAAGGTGAAGGAATAACTCTGGCACCATAAGTTTCCATAACGGCCTTACGATAAGGTTTTTGCTCGGCTGAAACCTTAACCATATATACGGAAAGATCAATGCCAAAATAGCCGCAGGCCATCGAAAGAGCAGTCCCCCATTGTCCGGCACCTGTTTCCGTAGTCAGGTGAGTCAGTCCTTGCTGCTTAGCATAATAAACCTGAGCAACAGCAGAATTGAGTTTATGCGAACCGGAAGTATTAGTGCCTTCGAATTTGTAGTAAATTTCTGCCGGCGTACCCAACGCTTTTTCCAAATTATAGGCTCTGGTCAATGGTGATGGACGATACATTTTATAAAAATCACGGATTTCTTCCGGAATTTCAATAAATTTATTGGTATTATCCAGCTCCTGCTCAATCAGCTCGTCACAGAAAACAGGGCGCAGATCATCAGCAGTACAAGGCTTAAAGGTCACCGGATTGATAAACGGGTCCGGAGCCTCCTGCATATAAGGGCGAATATTCTGCCAATATTTCGGCAGCTCATCTTCGGATAAATTGATTTTATATGGTATTTTTGTCATAAGTCACCGTCCTTTCTATTCTGCTTTAGCGGCCTTCAGCGCTGCATATGCTTCTTTGAGCAGTAAAACAGTCAGTACCAGCAAAACAGTAGAAATTCCTGATACGATATAGTTATTCAAATTAGCGGCAATCATCTGTACCAAAGCCACAATAGTAGTTATCAGCATAAAAGCCATCGGGTACATAATGAATCCGGCGCTTTTTTTCAGAGAACGAATTACCCAAACACCCATTGCCAAAAGCGCAATCGCAGCAACCAGCTGGTTAGTAGCGCCGAAAACAGGCCAGATCATCTGCCATGCAGCAACTTTACCGGTCTTAACAAAAATAAGAGCTAAGGCCACGCCAACACTTATAGCTGTAGCAAGATATTTGTTCAAGCTCATGCCTGTAAATTCCTGCAGCTGATAACGCGCCAAACGGGTAGCCGTATCAAGCGAGGTAAGAATAAAGGAGTTGAGAGCCAGTAAGCCAAGTGCAGTACCAACGCGCGGAGAAATACCCAGCAGCGAAGCAAACTGGCCTAAGCCGTTGCCATACACAACAGTCGGACCGCCTTGCAGCATTTCGCCGCTCATCATAATCGTACCCAACGCAATAACGCCAACAACACCTTCCAGCAGCATAGCACCATAACCAACAGGAACAGCATCAGTTTCGCGCTTCAGCTGTTTGGACGTAGTGCCGGAAGCAACCAGAGAATGGAAGCCTGAAATAGCACCGCAGGCTACTGTAATAAAAAGCAGAGGCCAGAGCCAGTCTCCGGAAGCAGTAACAAACCCCTTAAATGCAGGTAATTTTACTTCATAGCTGGCACCGCCAAAAATCATGCCCACACCGCCGATAAACACGGAAAAATATAACATATACGAGGCCAGATAATCGCGAGGCTGCAGAAGCAGCCAAACAGGCAATACTGAAGCGGCAAAGATATACACGATCAAAGCCATACGCCAGGTATCAAGGCTCAGAGCAAAGGTTGACTGCACCCAGGAGCTTTCTATACCAAATATCAGCGAACCGAATAAAATCGGCAGCATAATAATCGTACTGACTTTTAAAGATATACCATAGTGATAAATAGCGACACCAAAAACCATCGCCAGAAAAATATACAGGGTCGCTGTGAAAGCGACAGCGGGGTCAGCAGCAAAGGTCTGTGCTGCTAATTCCAAAAATACAGCAATTACCAGTGTTAAACTGAGCCAGGTAAAAGCAAGAAATAACTTGTGGCCGCGGGCACCGATCCATTGACGGACAACTTCGCCGATCGACATACCTTTATGACGAATAGACGCAACCAAAGCACCCATGTCGTGTACACCACCAAAAAAAATACAACCGATAATAATCCAAAGTAATGTTGGCAGCCAGCCAAGTGCTGCCGCTGCCGCAATGGGACCTACAACAGGTCCGGCACCAGCAATCGAGGCAAAATGATGCCCCATCAAAACCGCCGGATGAGCAGGGCAATAATCAATATCGTCCTGTAATTCAGTAGCCGGAGTTTTACGATTTGGGTCTAAATCGTAAAAACGGCTTTGAAAGCCGCCATAAAATTTGTAAGCGACAGCAAAACAAAGAATCGTAATTACAAAAATGGTCAGTAACATAAAATATCCCCTTCGCGAACTTATTGCAGAATTACTCTGCCGCAGCGCCGTTGCTGCGCTAAATAGATCAAATCATCAAAACGCTTTTCCGCATCCCCCTCCTTATACTGCAATATTTCCAACCAGCCGCGTATACCAAGCCAAAAAACTTTTTTTGTCAATCTGGTCTCATGGCAGTCCAACAGCAGAAACCTGTGCGTCATAACGTCTTCCCTGCTCTGCCAATTTTCCCGCAGCCAATTTACTGATCTATCGCCTTCATGACGGATTACTATATAATCATCCGCATAATAGCGGGCAATTTCACCTGCCAGACAATCCTTGACAAATGCAGTCTGACGATACCATCCCTGCATCCCGCCAGCTGACCAGGGCACAAAGCCATAACCTTTTAAAAAATCTTCCCACTCTTTCATACAGCGCTCCTGTCTACAAGTTTGCTTTACGCCAGGCGTTCAACGCGCCACAGAAATCTTCCCACAACTGGGGCAGCATTTCTACCGCCGCCTCTGCTTTAGCGCGTTCCCATCCGGCAAACAGCCCTGCCTCATAGCGCAGCTGCACATTACCAGCATCCTCGAGAAAACACTGCACTAACTTAGCGTTGATAAAATCATCATGTAAAAAGCCCAGCATATCCTGCAGTCTTTTCAACCGCCGCAGCAGATTACTGTCGCGCGGTACTTCCGGCAAGGTCTGCAGCGCATAACGAAAACGTTTGATCTTAATCCTGATCTGGTGCAGTTCCAGCATATTATGAAAATCCGGATATTTTCTATCAATAGTTTCCAGTTTTTCACTCCACTCATTCAAACGTCTGCTGATAAATTTCCTGATTTTTTTATCAGCCAGATTTGAAGCCAGTGGCCTCTCATGCAACCAAATACTGAACTGCGCCAGCGTTTTGGTCATGATGCTAAGGTCCGCCTTCTGCAGACATGCTGCAGTTTCCTCCACACGCAGCTTCTGCAGGAGCTCTTCCACCTGAGTTGGTACTGTCAGCTTACCGCCTGAAGCAGCTGCCTGCAACTTTATTTTTTCACAGGTCATTAAAGCCACATCCAGCTCACGCAGCCGTGACAGTATTTCACCCTGCTGCCGCAGGGTATTTTGCCAGGCAACTGTACTGTTTTTTTGCAGCACCGGTTTAAAAAAACTCAAAGTCGAACGCAGCCGGCGCAATTTTACCCGCAGCTGTCTGACAAAAACCTTTTCTTCCGGCTGCTGCAGAAATTGCTGCCAGGCTTTACTGACCACATAAATCTGCCAAGGAAGATGGCAAACGGCCATCGCCTGCAGACTGCCATTTTTATAGGCAGGCAGCTTCCTAAAATCATAGGTTCCGTTCTCCTGGGCCAAACGCTGCTTCAGATC
>OGMI01000778.1_pt1 | contig 10973 bp, 8 predicted proteins | sample 1573201 | NCBI WGS metagenome assembly OGMI01 (sample SAMEA2582012, study PRJEB24529) | metagenome | biome: Human gut stool | place: China | collected 2011
ACCCACTTCATATAAGTAAACAATGCTCCGCTTGAAGCATCCTGTTCATACACAATTTTAGCCTTGTAAAGCCAGTCACCCAAATTCCCGTCATTGTTATCTACCAGATAAATCAACCCACCTCTCCCTTCTCATCAAACTCAGCTCCCCAAAGATTTATGGCATGCCCGCCTCCTTGAATAAAAACATCCAGTCCGACGGCCATTCCCTGCTTCCTCGCCAATTTGATGGCGTTATTAAACTCCTCCTTCGTCATATACCCGTTGCCATATGCTTCACCAGCGAATTTCGACCGAACACCTCAAAAAAGAAGCCCGCATTTTCCTGTTCCGGCACATCCTGAGAATATATCACCCGATTGCAGATTCCCGACAAGAACCAGTTTACACCTGATACGATATACCCCGACTGATTACCAAAACGGTTCTTAAACCCTTGATAAATCTCACTATGCTTCGAATCCGGATAAGCCGAAGGAATTGAAAATTCCGGGTTCAGACGACGTTTGTATTCCAGATAACGTTCCACATAACTACGGTTCGCATTCAGCCACCAGTGCATCAGATTCGAAGAAGAAGCCTCCCAGCACGTTCTTCCATCTCCTGTAGGACTGGTATCTCTGGCATCCAATTTGTTGCAGTCAAACCACCCGCAATTCTGCCTCCAGGGCATACGATACGCCGGAGCTTCATACTCCCACTGGTCGGACGGCTGCACACCCTCTACCCACCAGACAGGTTCTTCCGGCACCACTTCCTCCGATTTCAATTGCAAGTTCACAGTCACCTGCTTCCCGCTTTCCAAACTACTTCCGATACTTTCCGGTGCGTTATACACCAGTTCCCGACTTCCTGCTACGATTTTTACCCAGCCTTCTGTCTGAAAACGCTCCATCTCTCCCGGAACAACCAAAGCTACAAAACTACCTTCTTCCATTGGGAACGCTTGTATCCAGCCCGTCTCGTCCGCAGCCTGCACCGCATTTACTGATAAAGCAAATCTACCCGATAAATACCCATGAACATACACTTGCATCTGCTTCCGTTCCTCGTCCGACAGAGCCTCCCCCATGTTTCTTACATTCACCGTTACCCGACTCATGGCATGGCGAAAATCCAAATTCACTGGCGAATATCGCTGCCCTTCCGCATCGGCCACCAATAAATCAGAAGATAAAAAATCCTTCTCTGACGACTGGTTCTGATTCACCCGATGCACATACCAGCAAGTGCCCTCCCACAGCTCAATCTGAGTAGCAGAAGGCCAGACTGCATAAAAATGAGGAGTTTCCTCCCAATCTTTCCAATATAAGGAAGAAGTCCACCGTTTTCCTTCGCAATGTAGCAGCGTTTTATCCTGAAGCTTATCCGGCTGCGATTCATACACTCGCAAAGCCACCTCATCCCCTACCTGAAAGTCTCCACTTCCATCTTTCTGGATTGCCACACGCGACTGTCCCACCACAGAGACTCTAAAATCAATATTTTCCAAAGAAGACTGATCGAAATTCTCATCTGAAGAACAAGCGACAGCACATAATAACACGAAAATTAGAAATAGGTTACGTATAATAAAATTCATGGTAAACAAGTTTATCTTTATCTATTACTAACAAATAAAGTGATACACTTGTTCTTCTTATTAAGAAAAATCTATTATACACAAAAAGGCCTCTTTATTCTACTTTTGATACAAGTAAAATAAAGAGGTCTGTTACAGATTAATATTTCATCATTTTATAGCTAGAGATTGAGTTTCCCAATTATATGATATAGTATACAATGTGTTCATGTTTAAAGTTTCATCCTCATTTTTTCCCCATTCACCACTTTGTTCTTTTTCTTCAAAATCAGTATTCCTTATTTTCAGTTGATAACTAAAAAAAGTTCCTTCCGAATAAGGGAAATATGCTATTTCTTTATCACGCAAAGATACACTTCGCGTATCTGAAGTCACTACAAAGCTATAGTCATTTAGCCAATCTCCCATTATTTCTGATAAATCCAAAGAAACAGCAAAAGTAATCATAGGAACCTGTATCTTTAAAGAAGTAGTTTTTCCATCTTCTACCACAAAAGTTTCTTCTTTGTAATAAACAGGTTCTCCTTTGGTTTCATTGCTCCAAGCAGATTCGCTTCCATAATTCTTACTATACACTTTCAAATAATAATCATCTGCTACCTCCAGTTTGATTTTATCTTGCATTTCTTGAGCAGACAACACTCGGATTTTCGTATCTCCTTTCCACAACTCTACAATCAATGTTTCATCTACCGCACGCGAAACTACCTCAGTTACCATTTGCGACTGCAATTCAATTCCTTCTACAGACAAATAACCTTCTCCTGAAGGAATATCATTTTCCTGCTGACAGCTTGCCAACAAGAAAATTCCCAATAAAATATATAATATATTCTTTTTCATTGTTCTTTTTTATTTGTCGTAAACCAAAGATATGTCGTCAATAGTTAATAAACTACCATACCATACTGGACCCAAACTTGTTTCTTTATCCAACCATATAGTATAAGACTCAACTTTTTGATATGGCATTTCTGCCCCTGAATGTATTGAAGAACTAAAACAAATGAATATCTTAGCACATTTTTCATATATCTCCTTATCTTCATATTTCAAAGGCAAGACTATATTCGTCCACTCATTCATTTCAGCAGAAGATTCATAAGAATTTTCCATGATTACATTTTCTTTTGAATCTATTATCTGGAAGGAAACCCGATACGAGTCAGCAGTATAAGGTGAATATTTATACCAAAAGCTCAGCCCTGTAGGACGAGTATTAAAGGTTCTATTTTTATTAATTGAATACTTATCTCCACTAGGAATTGCATCTGTTCCTCCAGTACTCACTTCTACCGTTCCTGCAAACAATTCACCAGGTACTCGATTCATTGAAAGTACATTGCTGGGCAACGTATTTCCTCGACCATTCCCTGTACTTCGCAATTCTGCAGCCCATGTACCTCCATGTGATGTTTTAACAAAAGAAACTGCAGGAAAACTATTATAAATACAAGCAAAAACACCTCTATTACGCGTTGTAAAGTCATTATTTGTATCCCAAAAATTGTTACTACCGGATGTCCATGGATATATTGTATATATATCATCAGAAACCCACCCACCAGAATGAACCTTCTCATAATGCCATTCCTCCATTCCTGAATTCGGCAATTGCACCGGTGTTTCCAGCGTAGCTTCAGCCTCCGCAGAAGCAATCTCCCCACGATACAAAGCACGCACTTTATACACTTTGTTCGAAATCTCTTCTGCACGCTGTGTAAACTGCTGAATGCGTCCTTTAACAGCTTCACGAGTAGTACAATCAATCCAATTTGATCCGTCATAATACTGATAAACCAGATTAGCTTTAATTGTCTCTGGATTTCCTGTTGTTACATTCACTTCGTCTATGGTAAATTCTCTTGACCAACAATTTCTTTCATCCACAGAAATACTGAACTCCGGCTTATTACACTTCAAAATATATACCCTATTGGCAGCCTCATCTTTACTTGCCCAGCGATTATTAGCTTTCACATCCACTTCAATAGTAGAAGAAACCGTATTTCCTGCGTCCGTCATCAACTGTGGGGTCAATGAAGAAAAATCAAGACTACCCTCTGTTGCACCAATTTCCGGCAAAGTAATACCCAAAGCTGTTTCTACAGCCGCCTTATCATCTGCATTCGACAACTGATATTCCTTTCCGCCTTCCAATCCTGCAAATTTAGCATCTGCAGAATTGAACTTTAGTTTTAAATCTTGCAAAGGAGATGACAAATTCAGATTAATAACAGCCGATTTTGTTTCCGTTTCAGCAAATGAAAGTTCATTATTTACGAAGTCGGTAGATTCGACTTTAGGCTTCGGCATAAACTCCATAGGCAAGGTTTCAGTGACAGATACAGTAGACACTTCCAGCTTTTCTATCGAAATGCCGACACCTGATGCCACTTCTCCAGCAATTCCCAACGTCACTTTTACATGAGTCTTTGCCGGAATATTGGAGAATTCCCCTCCTTCTGGATCCACTATATCATACGATACTTCTTTACCGGTTCCTGCCAAATGCCCGTGAAATACCAATTTAACAGAAGAGCCCGCCTGAAAATAGGCACTTTTCTCACCGGTAGCATCTATTTCAACAGACTGATCAGCCACTGTCACCATGACAGAATAATCTTCATAGGCCTTCTTCAAACTTTCTTCATCATAGTTTACCGAAAGCAATGCATTTGCTACCGCACACGAAACCGTGGCAGCAGTTTCCTGACCAGTCACTACATGCTGATTTTCCAACGTTCCCACATAATAAGGAGCATCCAGCGCAATTACTGGGTTCTCTCCATAAGTTGCTGTTAAATTATATGTGCCTTCCTTCAACAAAATAAATTCTTCACATCTGCCAGAATAAGCAACCTTCTCTGTTGCCGCATCCACCACGCGCAATTTAAACATTGTCGATAAAGGATCTTCCAATTCAGAAGGCGCCGTACGCGAATAAGCCTGATCAGCTTCATCCGTCAATGTGATTAGCAAGCCCGTTTTGCTAGAAAAACGAGAATTGTCTTCAGACTGGCACCCTCCTAACCACACACTTAATGCCAGTAAAAAAAGTCCACCAATCCACTTCATATTTTTACTTGTTTCTTTAATCATAACTTAGCTCAAATTCATCTACCCATAAAGTACTACCATCTCCAACCTGACCAATTACCTTCTTTCCGACATCATCGAATTCTCCTCCATACTTACTTGAAGTAGCCACAATCGTTATTTTAGCAGGTTTAGAAACTGTATCTGAATAATTTATATCAAATTCGAATTTAGTGTATTCTGTAACAGTTTTGCTACCAGTAAACTCACCAAAAGCTATTTCTTGCCCAGCCTCATTCCATAAACGTAAATAAATCTGACATTCATCATTCGTTAAATTACCTGGAACTGTCCCATTATAAGTAATAGGCATGGATTTATATTTATAATAACCACTTAATTTTGTAGGACGTGCTCCCGAGTACGAACGTCCAAAAGAGGGGCTTGATTCAGGGGTTCCCATATTGGTCTTATAGGTACCTATAAAAAGGTTACCGGCAGCAGCTCCTACCAAGAGAATATTACCATACGTATATAATTTAGCAGAAGTTCCACGATACGCATCACTGCCTGTCACGGGAACAGTACTTGATTCCTTATAAATTGTCACTCCTTCATTTCCTGTAGCCCAATATGCTTGTGCATCATCCAAATTATTGGCCACAGGATTTGGATACCAAGTATTTTCATTTTGTGTCCACGTTTCAAAATTCATATTCGGAATTGTCACAATAGTTTCTGTCTGAAATGAATAAGCTTCACCGCTATTTCCATTTGCCAAAGCACGAACCTCATAGTTTGTAGCATTATTCAATCCAACTAACGTAGCTGAATAGGTAGTATTACCCGTAATAGTCACGTTCGCAGGATCAACCGTAGTCCACGCTTCTTCTCCTTGTACCCGATATTCTACAGACAATTCGGTTCCTATGCGAAAACTTCCATTTATATAAGCTTTAGTAGCCCATGCATTCACTTTCTCCACAGAAGCAGGAACAGACGATTTCTGTATATCTACCGTCCAATCACAAATATAACGTCCGTTACGATATGCCTTAAAAACACGAGGACGAGTAAAATCAGTCACAGTTTCCGCTGCAGGTTCCAATACTGTTTTAGAACCTTCCAAATTCAGCTTATTTATTTTAATGTTTCTATAATCAGCATCCTCATTCACATAAATAATAGCTATGTGATTGTATAAATCTAATGAAGGAGCCGTTCCAGACTGGTTTTCCACTTCAATTGTTCGTTCAATTTCCTGCTTTACTGTTATTTTCCACCAATAATCCTGATAAGTTTTCAGCAACACATCTACTGGATTTGTAAAATCAATTGCAGTATTAGCGTTAGCCGGAAGTTCTTCCAAAGAAGAAAAGCTAAAATCTGGGAAACCAGAAGGTTTGACGCAAACCGTAGTATCAGGATAAATCAAAGACTCCGTATTCGCTACCAGTTTTGTAATCGGCAGGCTGTCTATAAAAGCATCTTCACCAATGGTCAATTCAATGGTACGTGCCTGATTATTAAACACAGCTTCTCCAGTCATTCCTTCTACCTGAATCTCTTGAATCACTCCTTCAATATATGGATAGGGAATGTCATTCTCTATACAAGAAGACAAATTCAATACCAAGAGTGATATAAAACTATATTTTAACGCTTTTACAAGCATAATCTATTAAATTAAAAATAAGTACAAAGACCAATATTAATCGAGAATATATTAATTTTAAAATCTGCAGAACTTTGACGATAAGATCCGTGTTCCACCTGATTAGTGGTCTGTTCAGCCCACTTAAACTTCAAGCCGACCACATTAATGGATACCTCTACAGCCATATTATTAGTCACAAAGGCGGTCAAACCTGGTGCTGCTCCAATTTGGAGACTATGAGAAGTCTGATAGGTTCCAGTTGCTTTCTGATCTGCACCAGAAATCGTCTTACCCTGACCATATCCATAGGTCAGTCTCAGCTCATTAAAGAAGCCAAAGACCTTACTATTTCCCAGTCCCATATACGTGCGAAGGAATCCAGATGCCGTATATTCATGTTCCAAATACTTATAATCACTAATATCAAATGTCAGGTCATCACCCAAGTCAATATTGATATTTCCCAAATCAGCATACGTTCGATTATAATTCAAACGCATACCCGCAGCCATATTATCCCGGAAAAAATATCCGGCATACGGACTGACCTTAAAAGTATACCCTTCTCCGTTTATATCATTCAACATAAGGAACTTATAATTATCTCCCGTCAACTCCATATAAGAAAAGGTAACACCGCCCATCCAAGAACCTTTTGGAACAAAAAGTGAGGGCTTTATATTACGGTCATAGCTTTTCCGTGCATACACTGAAGTAATGCACAAGAGCGTAAAAAATAAAATTAAATATCTTTTCATGTAAAATATTAATAGTATGACAATTCAAAATCATCAACCCAAAGGGTACTGCCAATCGCCAGCTGACCTATCACATTCATTCCATCAAAATATCCACCATAACGACTGGAAGTCGCCACAATAGTAATCTTATCCGGACGTTTATTAGTTACCGTATACTCTACAGGAATTTCAAAATGAGTATATTCAGATACTGTCTCATTGGTAATGAAGTGTCCTTCACCAATCGTTTCGTCTCCTGACCATAACTGAATATATATATCACACTCATCTGAAGTCAATGTACGGTCAGCAGGTATACTTCCACTAGACATCGTAGCTCCAGGCTGATACTTAAAGTATCCTGATAATTTCGTAGGGCGTGCACCTTCATAAGGTCTACCAAATGTTACACTTGAAGCGGGATTGGAAGTATTTGTTTTATAACTTCCAATGAAAAGATTACCAGCAGCCTTTACACTTACAATTAAAACTTTTACTTGTACGGTTTGCAACTGAGCCGCTAATCCAGAACGAGAATCTTCAACCCCCATACTATTGGAATTACCTCCCAATGTCACTCCTTCGTTACCTGTTGCCCAAAAACTATTTGCAGCATCAGAGTTTGGATACCAGTTCTTACCATTCTGACTCCACGTATCAAAATTCAAATTAGGTATTTCCACATACGGTTCAGTCGTAAATATGCAAGTTTCACCAGTTTTATCTCCACATAAAATATAATACTCATATTCTGTACCAAAATCCAATGGAGAAATTTTGGCCGAATAGTTTTTTGTACCCTCTTCCTGAACTGCGCCTATAGTAGTCCATTCTGAATCAGATTTTTTCTTATAACGGAACTGTACCGGCGAAGTTATTTCCTCTAAATTACAAGCACCTGATAGAAAAGCAAACTGCCCCCACACTTTAGAAGCATCCATACGAATATCGTCAGTCTTCAAATCAGGACTATCCTGCTTGGTAGGTACTTTCACCGTCACATCATATTGATGAATGGTCTGATCTACTGTTACATCAAAAGAAGCATTACCCTCTGTTATATCCAGGTTTACTTTGTAATAATATGCAGCTTCTGCACTTTCTGTAATAGTCTGAGAAAACGTACTACCCTCTCCAAAATCAACCTTTATAGTTAAAGGCTGACCGGATTTTACATAAGCCGCTCGTGTTTCATCTTTTACAAAAGGTATTATAAAAGCATCTGCTCCTTCCACTGCACAAGAATAAGTTGCAAAAGCCGTTTTAAAACTTTCGGAACAGTTTACAGACACCATAGCCTGTGCCAATTTACAAGTAATCTCTACAGCTTTATTTTTATCTTTTTCGATAATAACTTCTTTCTGGCCTTCATAAAAAGGAAGAGCCTCAAAACCCTGTGCATCTTTCTCTTTATCGGCCGAATATGCCTTAAGAGTATAGGTAGCTACAGGCAATAACACGTTATTCAAATCAGTCCAATTATCCGCATGCTTAACCACGCCTCCTGATTCATCTAGAATATCTATTGCCAAAATTTCCGACTCTGTAATATCGGCTCGTGAAGTCACCTCTTTGTTAATATCTACAGAGGAAAGCTGAAGATAGCCATATCCTTTAGATTTCTCCATTTCTGACTGACAGGAAAAAAATAATCCTGCCCCCAAAAACAAGCCAATCAGCATATTCGTTAATCTCATAACCTTTAATTCTCGTTTTTAGGATTTACAATTACCGTGACATCGTCTTCTTTTGTAGTCACTCCATCTGAAACAGCCAAATTAAATATACTATTTCCAGATTCTACCACCTGAGGAACCATAACCAATAATTCTCCCAGTTTAAAGGTAAATTCCGTACAAGTTCCAGCATGTAACTGAACATATTCATCATCAGTCACAAGACCTAGCCCTATAATCTTTTCCTTAAGTTCTTCATCCATATTACATATATCAAATGTTTCAGGTAATCCCACCATACCTAAAAGTTTAGAAATCTCCCCGGATATAGTAACATTCAAATTCTTAATTCCATTAGAAGCCTTAATTTTTACATCCTGCAAATCAGGGATTGTAGTATCTCCATTTGTACAAGTGTACGTAGCAGGTAATCCTTCAAATGTTATAGAAGTTTCTGGGTCTGTATCTCCCCCCTCTTCAGGCTCTTCCGGTCCGTCATAAATAATATTCTCTACTGGAATTTCAATAGTTTCTCCTTGTTCTGTAAATGTTAAATCTACAGTCAGTCCAATAGACAAATGTGATTCAGTAGCCCCATTCTCTGTCAAGCTTATCACAAAAGAGTCTCCGCCAGCCAAATCAGCATGTCCACCTTCTGCATTTTCCGGTTTCTGCACAGTTGCCAGCAATTCTATAAAATTACCTTCTTTAGATGTCGCCTTTACCGCTACATTTAAAGAATTCTTCTGCACTGGAGTTTTAAAATAATACTTCTTACCAATGGAACTATTATCGAATACTTGACTCGCATTTTCTCCATTATCAATCGTCACAGTGTAATCATCCTTAAACGAATCCGTAAAAGCAGTGGTCAGAGCCAGTTCTATTTCAATACAAGCCAATTTACAAGTCAAATCCACATTTGTAGAAATTCCTTTTGTTACAGAAAAAGTCTGTTCTCCTTTGAAAAAAGGTCGTTCCGACACACTCACATTTTGACCGTCATAATTATAGGCTTGTACTGAATAGTTTCCTTCATTCAATGGAATTATAATTTTCCCTTCCTGATTCTTTAAGTCAGCAACCACTCCTTTTGCCACTTCTTCTTGAGTTTCGGTATTGGTTACAATCAAAGTATACTGATTGACATCCACATCTTCTTTATCAAAATTTCCAGAAGCCGTTCCATTATCTACCGCTGCATCTGCACGCCCCATTGCGACGCCATTATATATAGATGACAAGCCAAGTTCCAATGCACCAGCATCCTTTCCAATCTCGTTTCTCCCCATAATCTCATCTCGCATCTCACAAGATGAAAATCCTACTACAAAGGCTAATAGCCCCATTAAAATGCTATATTTTTTCATATTTATCATCTTTTATTCTGTAACTGGAATATATTCACCCGGAACAGAAACTGTAACATCCTTCTCAGTAACTCCATCGTCCACAACTACAGTCAAACCATATTTTCCTCCGGGTACATCTGTTTTATTAGGTTTGATAGTCAAAGTATAGGAATAACAAGGCAACAAATCAATATCCTTAGTATTTACAAACCCCTCTACAGTCACCGGATTTCCCTCTTTATCAATCAATGAAAATGTCAAAGTACAGGTTGTACCTTCGTTGCCAGTCTTTAAATAAAGTTCTTTTCCGGCATCTTCCTTACTCATATTCCAAGCTTCTGTCATATATGGAGTTTTGATTGTCACCTTGCAATCCTGGAAATAGTCTTCAAATGTATCAGCATCACTATTCCCTTTATAGACTACTGACATTTTTGCATTGGCAGGTTTGCAAGTAATAGAAATCGTTTTCCTATCACCTTGAGCTACAGAGAAAGTCTGACTGCCCTTTACATAAAGTTTATCATAGCCAGCTGCTACATCTTCTCCATAATAAGCAATCACTGTATAAGAAACATCAAAATCAACCTTCTGCTCTACTTCCAATTCATTGTAAAGCTTGTCAGTATAAACGGCCTCCTCACCTTTATATAAGGATACCTTATAGTTATTCACATTCTTATAGGCACTTTCGTCTATGGAACGACTCTCATAAGACAAACTAGATGATAAATCAATCATCACGCTACCTTTACCAGAAAAGCTCTCCTGATCTTTTTCATTGCTACAACTTCCCAAGCAAGCGAGCAACATTGACAAAAAAGAAATCTTTAAATAATTTTTTACCTTCATTTGAATATCTATTTTTCCGCATGCAAAGTAACACCAATTCCCAAACCCTCACAAGGTCTATTTATTTTATTTTTGG
>OGMI01000782.1_pt1 | contig 10878 bp, 1 predicted proteins | sample 1573201 | NCBI WGS metagenome assembly OGMI01 (sample SAMEA2582012, study PRJEB24529) | metagenome | biome: Human gut stool | place: China | collected 2011
CCGTAAGCTCCTTGTCCTTATAGGCATAGACATTCAGACGGCTTTCTCCCGCCTCATAGATTACGCCCGGCAGGTGGTACTCCGCGTTCTCTATCCTGAGGGCTTCCTTGAAGAACATCATCCTCTTCCGTGGAGGATTGTACCAGATGTATTTCTCGCTGCCCTTGCGCGGGTCGCACCACAACAGGTTGGACGGAATCCTGCCGTATGGTGTAATGCTATGATTTTCTGAATATCCCCGTACCAGCTCGTTCATGAACTCCACCGTCACCGGACGGCCTTCGCCCATTCTTCCGCTTTCATCTATGTCCCTGACCTCGATAAAATAACTGTTGTAATTCATACTATGACTATTATTCTCTTGGGCATATACAATCAACGCCGCCCTCGGATGAAGCAGCATCCTCAGTTTTCTTGTAAGTTCATTCGTTTCCAACATTACATTTTTATTATTTTGTCAGTCCGGCATTTCGGGGCCGGAGTTCCCGTAACTACAGGCTATGAAAGGTCGTGTCCCGTACATGCAAGGTTGACTGGAAAAATACCGCAAGCCCTCCGGGCGAGGATGATTTTTCCACGACACCCGGAGGGCCTGGCCTTGCATTGTACGAGCAGGACACGGGCTACCTTTGCCTGTGAGTTAGGGGACTCGGCTACGATATGAATGTACTTTTGACCGGGCTGTATATCAGTTTATAGCGGTGCATCATAACGTTTTTTGTATGGTTTCACGAAAAAAACGCTGTATTCAGCGCGCAAATATTTTATTCAATGCTAACAGGCAAATAATGACGATTTTATAATTAGTTGAATATTAACGGATTACTATTTTGTAATAAAAAAGGGAACACCTTCTGATAAAAAATTATTGTCTTACTCGCATCGGTCACAAGCAAAACCGTACAGATTTATTGCACGAGTAACAGTCTCAATATCAACACATAACAGTTCGATGTTAAATCAAATAAATCGTCTTGAATATTTATAATTTGTAAAACAACCATTTTGTCCGTTCATTTCATCGCCCATAATGAAATATTGTTGTAACTTTGTAGCATTCCATTTTACCATATACTCGTACAGGAAATCTTGACTTGTAAATGCCGTTGAGATACGGTGTGCTTTGTCGTTGTTTGTTTTCGTATTCAAGACCTGTACGTGGTTATTGCCTGCCGACAATCTTAATTAATGTCTAACCTAATATCTAAAAACAATGAAGAAAACTATGCTTTTTTCTTCCCTGTTCTGTTTATCAGCACTGCTTGGTATTGCCAGTCCTCCCGGTCCCGTTGACGGGACAGCCGTATGGTTCAGGACCGCACCGGTCAGCGGTAACTTACAGGGACTGTACCGATGGTTCGACTTTTCCGGAGATTCTTCGGTATTTTATTCATGGAACAAGGCTTCCGGCAGCTATGAGTTCACCCAGCTCAGAAGCCAATTGAAAACCATCAACTTCAATCCGGCACTTGACTTTTCCAAAGGGGATTCTGTCAAATGGGGAGAGCTGTGGCGTTCGTCACTATCTCAGGGTACGTTCATTGGCGTCTTTGCTCCCTATGAACTGACGACCGAAGGTGTCATTTACGGCATTGCAAGCGGTGACGGTGGCGGAAGCCTTGTCACGAGCGACAAGGTGGTAAGGCCTGGCGGAGCCGAACCGCTTGACTATGGGGATCTTCTTGGAGAAGACCTTCTGTATACAGAAAAGGATTCCATACCACAGGAGCTTTTCAAGGAGCATTCGCCCAAAGTCCTGACATACTACCGTGCAGCCAATCCGAATACTTCCGTTTGGGGATGTCCGGACGGAATCCTCACGATGGGCAGTGCCTATAATGTTTCTGATGAGCATTTCAACGGACCGTTTGACGTTTCCGGTTTCAATAATACCGGTTTCAAGGGTTATTCACCGGAACTTCTCATCTATAACCGCATACTCACTCCAGGTGAAAGACGCAGGGTGGAAAGCTATCTGGCCATGAAATACGGTATTACTCTGAACGATTCTTACCTTGACAGGGACGGCAACCTCATTTGGGACCGAGCCGGAGTCGGTGTGTATCACAACCGGGTTACGGCCGTGTCGCGCGACGATGCCGGAGATTTTCTGCAGCCTGTCTCCACGACTTCCTACGAAGAGGGACCGGCATATATGGTACTCAAGGAGAATGACAGCTATCACAAATCCGATTCCTACGGTCTTCCGTCGGAGTCCCACCTTCTTGTCATGGGGCGCGAGTACGGCAATTCCATGCCTGACAAGTCCTTCCTGTTCTGGGGAGACGACGGCGGTTCGCTTGAGACCCATACTTCTTCTACCGATACCTTATGGCATATCATGGACCGTACATGGCTTGTCAGGACGAATATGCCGACTACTGTCGATGCTGAGGCTGTCCGATGGACTGCATCGGGCATGACTGTCACGTCCGACGGTTTCCTTGACAACCTAATGCAACAGGAAAACACGGCAGGTACGGCGTTGACACCGGAACTTTCAGACGGTACCGGATTCATCGAGTTCCAATGCCCGTTCACACACCCGCATTTTGATGTTGGTTTTGCCTTTTCAGGCGAGGGAGTATGTGCATATGGTATCCGTATCTCTTCGGATGGCAGTATAATGATGATTGCCGATGGAGAAGTGGGTACCGATACAGTGGCCACCAACGTGAACGGCAGCAGGATTTCAGTTACCAAGACCGGCGACATGATATACCTGCGTATAAACGGAGTGGGCAGTGAAAGTCTTTCCAAGCCGATTCCGCATACATCACGGCAGTCCGCATACCGGGGCATCATCAGTGCGGCAATGTCGGACACTCTTTTGTCTTTATCGTCTGTGCGTTCCAACGGGTTCACTGAAACCGGATATTTTGCCGAATTGGGGCATAATATGACACACGACATGGAGTTCTACCGTTATAGCCGCAACCGTACAGTCATGTTTATCGACCCTACGGGAGAAGGCAGGTTCGATGCGGGGAACACAGTCATGGTCAGGTGTTCCATTCCCGATATGGAACGCGGCAAGACAATCTTCCACAACATCCCATGGGATGCAGACGGCAACGGTTACGACCTCTTCACGTTTGCATACTTTGAAGGCCTTATGGCTGATTTCACCGCTTATCCTGCCGGTTGTAAAGATGGTATTCCGCAAAAGGACGGACGTATAGGCATCGACATTGCCATCGGCTCTCCAACATATGATTATGTGTTGCGGGCAGATTCCGTCACCGGCTATGAACGTGACTCCCTGGTTCGCAGCGGAAGTTTCATTTCCGACAAATATGAAATAGACAGTCTGTTCTCAGGTGTCTATATGTTGGAAGTAAGACAGACGGGTGGTACAAACCTGTATGCTTCAGTTCCGGCCAGTCAGGCGGGCACATATGCGTCTACTGAAAGGATGTATACAACCGGTACATTCTCGTGGAAAGTTGCAGATATCCATTCCGGTTACAGAGCCGGTATCGAACATAAAGAGGATTATACCAAGAAACTTGAATTTGGCTTCGAGATAATCGGTGACAAGGCATATCCAATAGAGAAGGAAAATACCAAGAGCGACAGGTATGTGCAGATCAAGGAAGGCGATGTCCTCTCTTTCCGCTTCGACAAGACCGGAATTTACTATATGCTCAATGACTCAGTGGTACATAAAGCGGGGAAAATAGCTGACCATAATTGGGGATTCTGCGTCGATTTCAAGACAGGAGAAACCCGGATGTACAACATGACGGTTGATGGTGAGGCCTGCAGTTTCCCGTATTCTACGCACCATGTCATTGTAGAAGAACTTGATTCCCATATTGTTCGCCGCATAGTGAAAATCGGAAACGGTTGCGATGCTTCTGTGCCGAATGAAGTTGTGGAAGAGGTACAGGGTATCTGGCAATCTCCCGGAATCGGCATCGGAGAAGAGAGCGGGACGGAAGAAACCGGCAACTCGTTCCGTGTCTATCCGGAGGACGAAAACTCCCGTATCTATACTGCCGAACTCACTCTTGCCCGCCCGGATCAGGCTACCCTGTTTGTGTTTGATGCAGCCGGTCGGTTGCAGAAAGAGACACAGTTCTCAGGAAACCCCGACAAGCAGGCTCGGTTCGAGCTCTCCGTTCCGGGAGTGTATGTCGTCAAGGCAATCACTTCCGATGAAGAATACACAACAAAAATCATTGTAAAATAAACTGCAAGCCGAGAGCAGAGACAAACAAGCTCGCTTGATTTGGCTATGCCGAGGCGCAGCGTTGATTATTAAAATAAACCAATCCAAATACCTAATACGATGAAACGAAAACTTCAATTTGTAAGTATCGTTGCATTGGTCTGCCTATGTGCTTCTGTGGGCATCTATTCTATGCAGCAGGGGCATACCGACAGGGCTTTGCAACGGGAAGTGTGTCAGGATGCAGAGGCATCGGCACGCATGAGCGGTTCTTCCGCCTCCGACAAACAGAGTGTTTCCAATGTTGTCGGAAAGGTTACATCCAAACCTGATGTTCCCGTAATCAAAGATCGGACTGCTATGGCGGAATGTCCGGCTGACGGGACCGTACGGAAATATTTCACCACCACACAGTCAGACAGCATATCCGTTGCCGGTGGCTGCCTTTCCGTAGCCGAAGGACAGTTGTTGCGTCCGGTAAGTCTCTCTATCAGTGCGGTGGACAGCGTAGATCTGCCGGAATTGGACTTTGCCATGTGCAACGTCACGGGCGAAAGCGACGGCTACCGGTTCCTGCCCCACGGCACGCACTTCACGGAAGAGGGTGCGACTATACGTCTGAAGTACGACCGCACACGAATTCCGAGCGGCTATACCGAGGACGACATACGCACATACTACTACGATACCGAAGAGGGTCACTGGGTAGCTCTCGACAGGGTGAAGGTCAACAGGGAACTGGCATACGTCGAGTCCAGGACCACCCATTTCACCGATATGATCAACGGTGTCATACAGGCACCGGAATCCCCCGAGACGGAAGGGTTCGCCCCGACGATGATGAACGACATCAAGGCGGCCGATCCGACGGCGAAGCTCAACATCATCACGCCTCCGACAGCGAATAACCGTGGCTCCGCCAACCTGCAGTATGCCTTCGAGATGCCTCCAGCCCGCAACGGCATGGCACCGTCTTTAGCGATAAGCTACAACAGCGACGGCGGAAACGGCTGGCTCGGTCAGGGATGGGATCTTCCAGTCCCGTCAATCACACTTGACACACGCTGGGGTGTACCCCGTTACGACCTGGCCAACGAAACAGAGACCTACTCGCTCTCCGGCTCCATGCTCTCCACCATGGACGATGACGGCGCAATGAGCGTGGCGCACCGCGGCGACAAAATCGCTCGCAAGTCCGACCGGCAATTCTATACCCGTCAGGGAGGTGACTTCTCGCGTATCATCCGTAAAGGCAACAGCCCGGCGGACTACTATTGGGAAGTGACCGACAAACAGGGCGTGGTATATACCTATGGTGGCGAGGGTGCCGTCTTGAAGGGCACTATCACAGACCTGTCGGGCAACACCCGCGAGGTGATATCGGAATGGAGGCTCAGACGTGTGGAGGAAACTCACGGTGACTGGATTGAGTACGAGTACACGGCAGTGGACGAACCAGTCCGAGGAGGTTTGGTAGCCAAGGCGATATATCTATCCAAAGTAAAAGCGGGAAATGCCGATGAAGAGGCTCATACCGTCGTTACCCTGACAGGAAACAGGATCAAGCGGCAGAAAGCAAACAACGCCCGTTACGGTTACCTGACCTCTTCCAACAGGCTGCTTGAAAAGATTGTCGTAGAATTCATGGGCGAGAAGCTGCGCAGCTATACTTTCTCGTATGTCGATGGCGCATTCCACAAGGACATGCTGGAGAGCGTCCGCCAACTTGATGATGCCGACAATGAGTTTGCATTTCAGACGTTTGACTATTACGATGACGTGCAGGCGGCAAGCGGGTATGTACCTTTCAGTACTCAGTCCGAGACATGGAACACACACGATGACTGGTTGGATGCCGGATTCATCAATCCGTTAAAGTCTTTCGGTACTTTCAGCGATCGTCCGACGGCTTTGGGTGGAACGACAAGTTCTTCCATTGGTGGTTCTGTGTTTGTCGGATTCGGTCCGGATGACCAGAGTCCCACCAGCAGTAACACTCTTGGCGGCTCTTTTGATTACAGCAACGACCAATCGAAAGGTTTATCAACCCTTATAGATTTGAATGGAGACGGATTGCCGGATAAGGTGTTCCGTCAAGGCGGCAGTGTTTACTATCGTCCACAGTTGAAGTCCGAAAGCGACAAATCTGTGGAATATGGTGCGCCGATTAAGGTAAAAGGCATTAGCGGATTCTCTTCAAGTAGCAGTAATTCTTTCTCAGGCGGTTTTGCAGAAAAAGTCGGATGGGGCGGACTTGTTGCGACCTTGAATAAGACATGGTCAAAAACAAAAACCAGGACGAAACAATATTTCAGTGATATAAACGGTGACGGTCTTGTCGATCTCGTTTCCAATGGAAAGGTGTATTTTAACCATATCGAACTTGATGCACAGGGTAATGCCGTGCCGACATTTACTCTCAGCAGTGCCGACACACCAAGCCCTATCATATACAATCCTGATAATATAGACAAAACAATCGGAGAGGTTGACCCTGAAGAACAGGCAGAACTTATCAAAAATTCTCCTATGATTGATATTGTCCGCGTATGGGTTGCCCCAAAAGCCGGAACTATAAGTATTTCCGGAAATGTCGCGCTCATGACTCCAAGCGGTGATTACGATGCCGAGGAATACGAAAAGGCCGACGGTGTCCGTGTAGCCATTCAGGTCGGGGGATCTGAACGTTGGAACAAAACAATAGCCAAAGGGGATGCTACAGCTTATCCCGCGCATGTGAACAATCTTTCCGTGAAAAAAGGCGACCGCATTTATTTCCGTGTACAGTCCGGAACGGAAGAAATGAGTAACGGAGCACTTGATAAAGTAAGCTGGTCTCCGGTCATCACATACTCCGGTGTCGGATATACCACGCCGAACGGGTATAAGTCGAATGTATACCGTCCTGAAGAAGGTGCCGTATATTATGCTGCTTCTTCTGCCATGATCGATGAAGGCAATGATGTTGTTTCCGTTACAGGCCTGTTTACAAAACCGCTCACTTCTGATGATGTTGTCATAAAGGTATTCGGATCGAATGATAAAGCGGATGGCGAAGGAAATCCAAACCCGAATTACCGTGAAGAAGAAGTGTTCTCCCGCACTTTTGCCTGGAATGAAACATTTAATGACAGCTTGAAATTTCAGATTCAGAATACGAATCTGTTCACAAATTTCAGATTTGAAGTTTCATCTTCTTCCAATGTGCGCTGGGAAGAGATCAGATGGAAACCGGTTGTTGTCTATAAGGATACCGACGGCAACGAACATCAATGGAACACGAGTGCCGACATGCAATTATATGCACAACAGGTATTTTCCGCAGCTCCGTATGTCTTTGCAGAAGAAGATTCTCTGATATCCGTAAAACCGGATTTGAAATTTCCTCTTTTGTCTTCATATGATGGTGAAATAGTTCTTACGGCAAAGACTGTCAACAAGTTGTTGGGTAAATGTACTGTCAGTGTCAGCAATGGCAGTGTCATGCCGGACTCTATTCTTATTAACCGCCACGAAATAGAGGAAGATACGGTTTGGCTTGAATTTTATTCCAAAGATTGCCAGCTTGCAGATAAGTTGTTGCAGGCAAAAGTTTCCATTGGAAATCCTGTTGACACCCTGTCGTTGGAGCCTAAACTGATTGAAGCTAACTTATATACAGTTGCAGACCCGGCAGGATTTGGTCCGTTGTATCGCGGTTGGGGTGGATTTGCATATAATACTGCCGAGGGCAGATACGCAAAGCCTATCAATGAGTCGCTGTTAGAATTACCGAAAGACAAAGACAAAAAAATCGACCCGTTGACTTTGGCATTCACTCCGGTCGTCGTTGACCTCAACACTCTTGACCGTTGGTGCGGACAAAGACCGGAAATCTATCTGACGGCTTCCGAGATGGGCGCATCCCGTTTGAGCGAGCAAAATGTCGTCCTTACCAATCCTTTCGATGAATTGGGCGATGTTGCAGGACTTTCAGGAGAGCATTTGCAGGGTACAGGTGCTGTAGCCATAAACCAAGAGGTTGTCAGCAAAAGCGATGTAACTCAAACCGGTCTTATCGGTATCACAAAAAGTGAAGCTACAGGAGAAAGTTCGACCCGCATGACCATGATGGACATGAACGGAGACGGTTATCCGGATATTGTAGCCAAAGGTACAATTCAATATACCAATACATCCGGAGGTATTAGCGGAGAACGTTATTCAGGCATAGGCTCTATGAACAGCAGCAATGCCGCTACCACATGGGGTGCCGGAAGTGCCCCTATAATATCTGCCAGTATGACTGTGGCTCACATGGCAGGCTGGAAAGGGACTGCCGCAAATCAGAAATCAAGCACCGATTCAAAAGCAAGTGTAAATGTATCCGTCGGCGTTCCGCACAATGAAGATTGGAGCACGGAAAGTTTTGTGGATGTTAACGGTGATGGATTGCCGGATAAAATCATGTCCGACAAAAGAGTCCGTTTGAATTACGGTTATTCGTTCTCTGAGCCAGTCAATTGGGACATCGATCGCATACAAGGCGGCGAAGCCACTTCTGTCAGTGTCGGAGCAGGTGTATCTGGTGGCGAAAATCCGTTTAAGAATACATTTGAACATCTCGAAAGCGGTTCTACAAGTTTTGCCGGAGGTTATAACATGGTTACGACCAAAAACGGAGAGAAGTACAACCTCATGGATGTGAATTCGGACGGTCTCCCTGATAAGGTGTGGATTTCCGATGAAGGTGTTATGGTGGCCTTTAACATCGGTAATGATTTTACAGATGCGATATCATGGGAAGGTGCGACAGCATTGAATAAATCCGCATCCACCTCTGAATCTGGTAATGTTGCATTTACTGTGAATGTAACCCCGAAAGTTATACCGATAAAGTTCTCTGTCAATCCGAATGTTTCGTTAAGCCATAGTATCAATCGTACCAACTATACACTTCAGGATATTGACGGTGACGGATACCTGGATGTTGTTGAGTCCGACAAGGAGGACGAACTTACCGTAAAGCGTTCCACTATCGGGCGTACCAATATGCTCAAGTCCGTAACCAACTCCCTCGGCGGACGCTTCGAACTGGACTATGAACACTCCACCCCGACCTACGGGCTTCCCGGCGGCAAGTGGGTGATGTCGTCACTGACAGTCGATGACGGAATACATGATGACGGCCCGCTGATGAAGACCGCCTTCGAGTATGCGGACGGTAACCGTGACCGCCATGAACGCGACTTCCTCGGATTCGGAAAGGTCGTCACCAAGAACCTTGACACCGAGAACGGTGAGAGCGTATATCGCCGCGCCGTTCAGGAGTTCGCCGTTGACAACTATTACAAGTCCGGCAACCTCGTGGCTTCCTACGTCACCGATGCTTCCGGCAACAAATTCACCGAGACCGTCAACGAGTATGACACCTACAGCGTCACCGCCGATGCCGACAGCTACTCCTTCACCAAGAAGGATGTGCTCTACAGCGACCGCGCCTCCGCGTTTGTTCCTTTACGCTACACCGCCAACAGGCAGTACGAGGGAACTTCGTCAGGTGTGACCGTTTCCGAGGCATGGAACGAGTATTATCTCAACGGCCATCACGGCGAGCTGAAGTCCTACCGCTACAGCGACAAGGGCACTCTCGGCAACAGCGGTTCGGGAAGTTACGACTACACCACCAATATCCGTTACACCTCCAATACCGGAAAGCACATCTACGGATTGCCGGTCCAAGTGACAGTTGTCGGCGGCAGCGGCACGGTATACCATGACGTGTCGGCAACCTACGACACCAAGTACCCTAACCATCTGACACAGGTTACCCGGCGACTCGGCAACGGTACAGCCGTCACCGACTACAGGTACGACCGCTACGGCAACATCACACAGAAAACCCTCCCGGTAAACTCCAAGGGACAGCGTATGTGGTACAAGTACCGCTACGAGCCTGAGATGAACATGTATGTCGAACGTATCGACGATGCCTGGGGCTACCGCAGCGAGGCCGGCAATTTCGATTACCGTTACGGTATCGCCCTTGAACGCCGCGATCTTAACAACTTCTACTACGAGACGGAGATTGACAACATTGGTCGAGTCACCAAGGTTCGCGGTCCTAACGAGCTGGCTACCGGAGTGCCTTACATTATCGCGTTCGAGTACCAGCCTAAGGCAGGCTTCAGCGACTCGGGAATATCCGCACCGGCATACGCCGTCACCAAGCATTACGACATCCAGCATCCGGACGATGACCTTGAGACCGTTACATTCGTCGACGGTTTCGGCCGCCCTGTGCAGGTGAAGAAGGACGGTGTGATTACGACAGCCTCCAAAGGCTCGGGCGCATCCGACCAGAATGTGATGATTGTCAGCGGACGTAATGTCTATGACGCTTTCGGTCGCGTAGCCAAAGCCTACTACCCGACAACGGAGGAAACCGGAAGCAAGACCTCGTTCAACACCGCGTTTGACAATGTCACTCCGACCGTGACGGCCTATGACGTCCTTGACCGTGCGTTGAGCGTAACGCTCCCCGACAACTCGGAGACCGTCACCGAATATACAGTTGACAATGGATTGAAAGCCCTTGTCACAAAGGTTACCGATGCCCTTGGCAACAGCCAGTCCACCTATACCAACGGTAGCGGCAAGACCGTGAAGGCGGTACAGCACAGCGGCCCGGACGGCGATATCACCACTTCGTTCGAGTATGACGG
>OGMI01000789.1_pt1 | contig 10812 bp, 8 predicted proteins | sample 1573201 | NCBI WGS metagenome assembly OGMI01 (sample SAMEA2582012, study PRJEB24529) | metagenome | biome: Human gut stool | place: China | collected 2011
ACTATGTTTCAACTATTTCAAAGACCGAATAGTCCTCTTTTACGGGACAGTAGTGTCTTATCTTCATTAGTGATATTTCAAAGATGTGGTTAAGTTTAGCTGTTACAGTCGTTTGATTTTTACTAGCGTGGCAAAGCTTTGAGTATATTCAGTAAAGCTATACACGTGTAGTAATAGGAGGTTTTGCTAATATTTTTAGCCATATTCTGTTCCTTTGATGTAGTTGATTTTATTAAGGACATATTTTAATTTGATTCTAATTTCCTGGGTTTGTTTGTATTTGATTTTTGTTTTTATATCAAATTCACTGAAAGATAAACTAGTATCTACCTTAATCTGCTTGTTGTTGCAATTTAATATGTTGTATTGCATTGGAAATGAGTTCTATAATATTAATTTTATTCGATTGTAGAATTAATAAATAATTTGAAATTCTCTCTAGTCAGAATTCTGGTTTTTGTTTCATGGATAAATCTTTTTTATTATTTTTTTTAAAGTTATAAAATCTCACTCTAAGAATAAACTTATATCTATCTTTTTTTCTATGCATTTTCTTTTTTTAATATATGTTGAATATGTTAAAACTTAAATATCAAGAATTATTATCATAATTCTTTTTCTCTTGTAGTCTGATATACAATAATTTATTACGAAATTCTCTTCTGAGTTCTCTTTTATCTATAAAATAAAAAAAATGCATATCTTTGTAAACGTAATACCATTGAATAACATCTTATTATTAATTATGAAACTAAGCTTTATTTCATTAGTAGCTTTATTTTGCTCTTTAGTAGCATGTACTCATAATTCTTCAGAATCTAAGGATGAAGATTATGCAGCTTTGGTTAATCCTTTTATAGGAACAGATTTTACAGGAAACACATACCCTGGTGCACAGGCACCTTTTGGTATGGTACAATTAAGTCCAGATAATGGTTTAGCTGGTTGGGATCGAATTGCTGGTTATTATTATCCAGATAGTACTATTGCAGGATTTAGTCATACGCATCTTTCAGGAACCGGTGCAGGTGATTTGTATGATGTGTCATTTATGCCTGTTACTTTACCTTATAAAGAACAATCTGAAGGCAATCTTGGTATCTATTCTAAATTCAATCACTCTGATGAACACGCTTATGCCGGATATTATAGTGTACTCTTAAAAGACTATAACATTAAGGTGGAGCTTACTGCAACAGAGCGTGTAGGTATTCAACGTTACACATTCCCCGCAGCAGAATCAGCAGTTTTCTTGAACTTGAAAAAAGCGATGAACTGGGACTTTACCAATGATTCTCAGATAGCCATTGTTGATTCATGTACAATTGAAGGATATCGTTTCTCGCAGGGCTGGGCTCGTGACCAGAAACTATTTTTCAGAAGCCGTTTTTCTAAACCTTTTGAAAGTGTAGATATTGATACAACAGCGGTTGTATTGAAAGGTCAGCGTATAGGAACAGCTTACATTGCACAATTCAAATTCAATACAAAGGATGGTGAACAGATTACAATTGCAACTTCACTTTCGAGTGTAAGTAAAGAAGGTGCGGAAAAAAATCTATCTGTTGAAGCTCCTCATGATGATTTTGATCGTTATGTTGCCGATGCTAAAGATCGTTGGAATGCTCAGTTGGGTAAGATTAACGTTCAGGGTACAAATGCAGATGATAAAGTGAAATTTTACACTTCTCTTTATCATACGATGCTTGCTCCAACAATTTATAGTGATGTAGATGGAAGTTATAGAGGTGCTGACGGTGAGATACATAAAACCGATGGATGGGTAAATTATAGTACATTCTCCCTTTGGGATACTTATCGCGCTTCACACCCTTTGTTTACCTATACAGAACCAGATCGTACAAACGACATGATAAAATCTTTCCTTGCATTTTTTGAACAGCACGGACGCCTGCCTTTATGGCCATTATGGGGCGGAGAAACGGAAATGATGATAGGTTATCATGCAGTTCCTGTTATTGTGGACGCTTATTTGAAAGGAATTGGTGATTTTGATGCAGAACAAGCTTTGAATGCATGTGTCGTTTCCGCTGACATGGACAGTTACAGAGGTCTTGGCTTGTACAAGAAGCACGGGTATATTCCTTATAACATAACTTATGATAATTCAGAAAACTGGTCACTGTCTAAAACGTTGGAGTATGCTTATGATGACTACTGTATTGCACGTATGGCAGAGAAAATGGGTAAGAAAGATATTGCAGAGCGATTCTATACCCGTGCCCAGAATTACAAGAACCTCTATAATCCGGCAAGTGGATTTATGCAGCCATTGGATGATAAAGGTGTCTTTATCAAAAACTTTAATCCGGATGACTACACCGAATATATCTGTGAAAGTAATGCATGGCATTACCTTTGGTCTGTACAGCACGATACGAAGGGCTTGATGGAATTAATGGGTGGACAGAAAAAGTTTGAAGAAAAACTGGATAGTATGTTTACCTATATTCCTGCCGGAAAAGAAGATTTGCCAATTTTCAGTACAGGTATGATTGGTCAATATGTTCATGGTAATGAACCTAGCCATCATGTAATTTATTTATATAACCAGACCCAGAATAAATGGAAAACTCAAAAATATATTGCTCAAGTAATGAATGAGCTGTATTTAAATACTCCAGCCGGAATCTGTGGAAACGAAGATTGCGGACAGATGTCTGCTTGGTTTGTTTTTAGTGCTATGGGATTTTATCCTGTTAATCCAGTTGGAGGCATTTATGAATTGGGAACCCCTCTCTTCCCTGAGCTGAAACTTCATTTGAATAATGGAAAGGTATTTACTGTGCTGGCTCCTCAGGTAAGCAAGGAGAATATCTATGTTCAGTCGGTTAAAATTGATGGTAAGCCGTACGATAAGACTTATATTACACACGAACAGATAATGAATGGTGCTACTGTCGAATTCGAGATGGGCAGCAAACCTAATATTTGAAAACGAAATAGATAAATGAGAAAAATAAGTTTGCTTGTTAGAGGGCTTATCGGACTTATCGTCAGCATCGCTTCTTATGCATGTGTAGAGTCCTCGGAAGCAGCGTTGGAAGAAGACTATGTATCTTATGTAAATCCTTTTATCGGGACTGGAGGCCACGGACACACTTTTCCGGGGCCTGTAGTTCCCCACGGTATGATACAACCCGGTCCGGATACACGAATTGATGGTTGGGATTCGTGTTCAGGATATTATTATCCAGATTCAACAATAAATGGTTTTTCACATACACACATCAGTGGAACCGGTTGTTGTGATTATGGAGATATCCTGTTGATGCCTACGGTAGGTGAGCAGCGTTACGAGCCTACTGGCTTGGCTAGTCAGCAAGTCGCATATGCATCTGCTTTTTCACATGATTCGGAAGTTGCAGTTCCCGGATATTATACTGTATACTTGAAAACATACGGTGTTAAAGCAGAATTATCAGCCACTACTCGTGCTGCCATTCATCGTTATACTTTCCCGCAGAGCTCAGAGTCTGGTTTTATTTTAGACCTGGATTATAGTTTGCAGCGGCAGGAGAATAAGGAAATGGTGATAGATGTGTTAAGTGATACGGAGATTCGTGGTTATAAACGAACTGCCTATTGGGCTTTTGACCAGCCGGTTTACTTCTACATGAAATTTTCCAAGCCGTTTACCTATAAGCTGGTTGATGATACCGTAACTGTTGATGATGAGGTGGGAGAACAGGCCCGTATGAAAGCATTGTTGAATTTTTCTACTTCACGAAATGAACAAGTCCTAGTGAAGGTAGGAATTTCAGCTGTTGATATGGAAGGAGCTCGGGCCAATGTAGAGAAAGAAATTCCAGATTGGGATTTTGATAAAGTCTGTTTGTCTGCATCGGTTGCATGGAATCAATTCCTGTCGAAAATAGATGTCCATACGGAAGATCGGGATCAGCTGGCTATTTTTTACACGGGTTTATACCACATGGCAATTGCTCCAAGTATATTTACAGATGTTGATGGAAGATATTTTGGAATGGATCATCAAATCCATAAAACAATCCCGGGCGAGAATTATTATACAATATTTTCTTTATGGGATACGTTTCGGGCTGTTCATCCGCTTTGGACTATTCTTGACCCTAAACTTAATTCAGACTTTATCCGTTCTTTAATTAAGAAAAGTGGGGAAGGAGGTATTTATCCCAAGTGGGATATGGCATCCAATTATACAGCTACCATGATCGGATACCACGCTGTTTCATTAATCGCAGATGCCTATGCTAAGGGATACAGGGACTTTGATATCCAGAAAGCTTATAAAGCTGCTTTACGTGCTGCAGAATATGATACTACGGGTGTTAAATGTCCGCGCTGGATGATTCCTTATCTCATGCCTGTTGCTCGGTATTATAAAAATACAATAGGTTATATCCCGTGTGATAAAGATAATGAAGCTGTGGCTAAAGGTTTGGAATATGCATACGACGATTGGTGTATAGCTCAACTGGCATCAGCCTTGGGGGATACTGCAAATGCTGTAAAGTATACGCGTTTTGCTAAAGGGTATCAGAAGTATTATGATTCGTCAACAGGGTTTATGCGGGGGCTGGATTCCCATGGAAAATGGAGAACGCCTTTTAATCCAAAAGCTTCTAACCATAGAAATGATGACTACTGCGAAGGAAATGCATGGCAGTGGACATGGTTTGTCCCTCATGATGTAGATGGATTAGTCAATTTGATGGGAGGTAGAACGAAATTCATTCAAAAGCTTGATTCCTTATTTACGATTGATTCAACTATCGAAGGGACTGCAACTTCTGTTGATATTTCCGGACTCATAGGACAATATGCCCATGGTAACGAACCGAGTCACCACATAATTCATTTCTATAATTATGTAGGTCAGCCATGGAAAACTCAGGAGCTTGTTGATAAAGTTCTTACTACATTGTATTTCAATGATGTAGAAGGACTTTCCGGTAATGAGGATTGTGGTCAGATGTCTGCCTGGTATATTATGAATGCCATGGGATTTTATCAGGTATGTCCGGGTCTTCCTGTGTATTCCATAGGTCGTCCGCTTTTTGATAAAGTGACAATAACTCTTCCGGAGAATAAGATTTTTACTATATTTGCAAAAAACAATTCGAAAGGAAATAAATACATTAAGGCCGTTAAGTTGAATAATAGAACATTGGATACTCCGTTCTTTACTCATGATGATATAAAGGGGGGAGGAACGATGGAAATTATAATGACTAATAAACGAACTAATTGGGGAATTAATTAACACTTATACCATGAAAAAACTATTTTTATTAGCTTTCTTATTGCCACTAGCATTATGGGGCAAGGCAAAGGATTTTACGCAATACGTAAATCCTTTGATGGGTACGCAGTCTACCTTTGAGTTATCTACTGGTAATACATACCCTGCTATAGCAGTACCATGGGGTATGAACTTTTGGACACCGCAGACCGGTAAGATGGGTGACGGATGGCAGTATACCTATACTGCAACTAAGATTAGAGGATTTAAGCAGACTCATCAACCCAGTCCGTGGATTAACGATTACGGACAGTTCTCTATTATGCCTGTTGTAGGCAAACCTGAGTTTGACGAAGATAAACGTGCCAGCTGGTTCTCTCATAAAGGAGAAATAGCTAAGCCTCACTATTATAAGGTTTATTTGGCTGAGCATGATGTAGTGACCGAAATGGTTCCTACAGAACGCGCTGCAATGTTCCGCTTTACTTTCCCTGAAAGTGATGCTTCTTATGTAGTAATCGATGCTTTCAATAACGGTTCATCCATACAGATTATTCCGTCAGAGAATAAGATTATCGGTTATTCTACCAGAAACAGTGGCGGTGTTCCAGAGAATTTCAAAAACTATTTTGTGATTGTTTTTGATAAGCCTTTCACTTATAAATCAAGCTTCAACGGTAAAGAGTTGAATGAAGGTGTTCTTTCACAAACTGCCGATCATGTTGGAGCTGTTATTGGTTTTAAAACTGCTAAAGGCGAAAAAGTGCATGCTCGCATTGCTTCTTCATTCATCAGTCCGGAACAAGCTGAGTTGAACTTGAAGGAACTTGGTAATGATAATCTGGAAACTCTGGCACAGAAAGGACAGCAGGCATGGAATGAAATGTTAGGCCGAATTGAAGTCGAAGGCGGTAGCTTGGATCAGTACCGTATGTTCTATTCTTGCCTGTATCGTTCTTTGCTTTTCCCACGTAAGTTTTACGAAATCGATGCAGCCGGAAAAGTTATGCATTATAGCCCGACAACCGGAGAAGTACTTCCAGGTTACTATTACACAGATACCGGTGTATGGGATACTTTCCGTTGTCTGTTCCCGTTGCTTAATTTGATGTATCCTTCTGTCAATAAAGAAATTCAGGAAGGATATCTCAATGCATACCGCGAAAGTGGCTTCTATCCAGAATGGGCGAGTCCGGGCCATCGTGGTTGTATGGTTGGAAACAATACTGCTTCTGTTTTGGCTGACGCTTATTTAAAAGGCATCCGTGTAGAAGACTCGGAAACACTCTGGAAAGGTCTGATGGCAGCTGTTAATGGCGTACATCCTACCGTTAACTCTTCAGGTCGTGAAGGTTACAACTATTACAATGAATTAGGTTACGTACCTTATGATGTGAAGATCAACGAAAATGCAGCACGTACATTGGAATATGCGTACGATGACTGGTGTCTGTATCAGTTGGCTAAGGAACTGAAACGTCCTAAGAAAGAAATTAATCTTTTTGCAAAAAGAGCCATGAACTATAAGAACCTGTTCGACCCCGAAACCAAGCTGATGCGTGGCAAGAACAAGGATGGACAGTTTATGAAACCATTCTCTCCATTGAAATGGGGTGATGCCTTTACTGAAGGTAACAGCTGGCATTATACTTGGTCTGTATTCCATGACCCTCAGGGACTTATCGACCTGATGGGAGGTAAGGAAACATTTGTAGAAATGCTCGATTCTGTCTTTAACGTACCGCCTGTATTCGATGACAGCTACTATGGTCAGGTAATACACGAAATTCGTGAAATGACAGTGATGAACATGGGTAATTATGCACACGGAAACCAGCCTATCCAGCACATGATATATCTGTATAACTATGCCGGACAGCCTTGGAAAGCACAGTATTGGTTGCGTCAGGTTATGAACCGTATGTATACACCGACACCGGATGCATATTGTGGTGACGAAGACAATGGTCAGACATCTGCATGGTATGTATTTACTTCTTTGGGATTCTATCCGGTTTGTCCGGGAACCAATCAGTATATACTGGGAGCTCCTTTGTTCAAGAAAGCCAAACTGCATTTCGAAAACGGTAATGTAATGGAAATTGATGCACCGAACAACAGTGACGAAAATTTCTATCTTAACAAGTATGTAATTAACGGTCAGGAAAGTACCCGTAACTACATTGAGTATGAAACTTTGCTGAAAGGCGGACGTATAGAATGCGATATGACTGCGCAGCCTAATAAGAATAGAGGAGTAAACGAAGCTGACTTCCCATATTCATTCTCTCGTGAAGTTTCTAAAAAGAAATAATAATCAATCACGACTATAAAAAAAGCACTCAAGAATTTTTCTTGAGTGCTTTTTTTATAGGTTTACGTCTTGATTTAAATCTGCTCCATAGCCTGATTTAAATCATCTATAATATCATTTATATTTTCGATACCGACAGACAGACGAATCAAGTCAGGAGCTACTCCAGCCTCTATCAGCTGTTCTTCCGAAAGCTGTCTGTGTGTATGGCTGGCAGGATGCAACACACAGGTACGTGCGTCAGCTACGTGTGTTACGATACAAGCCAGTTGCAACTTGTCCATAAAGCGTATCGCATCTTCGCGAGTACCCTTCAGGCCGAAAGCAATGACACCACAAGAGCCGTTTGGCATGTATTTTTGTGCAAGCTCATAATATTTACTGCTTTTCAGTCCGCAGTAATTAACCCATTTGACTTTAGGATTAGCTTCCAGCCATTCAGCAACTTTTTGAGCATTCTCACAGTGGCGGGGGACACGTAGGTGCAAGGTTTCCAGTCCTAAGTTCAGCAAGAATGCATTTTCGGGTGATTGGATAGAGCCTAAGTCACGCATCAGTTGGGCTGTTGCTTTAGTGATATAGGCCATTTTTCCAAATGCTTTGGTATAGGTTAAGCCATGATAAGATTCATCTGGACGGGTCAGTCCCGGGAATTTATCGGCATAAGCATCCCAGTCAAAGTTGCCACTGTCAACAATAGCACCTCCTACACAGCAGGCATGGCCATCCATATATTTGGTTGTAGAGTGGGTTACGATATCAGCTCCCCATTCGAAGGGACGGCAGTTAATGGGAGTAGCAAAAGTGTTGTCAACAATCAGAGGAACTCCGTGTTTATGAGCAATACGGGCAAACTTTTCTATATCCAGTACATTGATGCTAGGATTAGAAATTGTTTCACCGAAAAGACATTTTGTATTGGGGCGGAAAGCTTTAGAAATCTCTTCTTCTGAAGCATCTGCATCTACGAATGTCACGTCAATACCTTGTTTTTTCATGGTAACACCAAACAAGTTGAAAGTACCTCCGTAGATAGTTGATGCACATACAAAATGGTCACCTGCTTCGCAAATATTGAATACCGCATAATAGTTGGCAGCCTGACCTGATGATGTAAGCATCGCAGCTACACCACCTTCCAGTTCAGCTATTTTGGCCGCAACAGCATCATTAGTCGGATTTTGAAGTCGTGTGTAAAAATATCCGCTTTCTTCCAGATCGAACAGGCGGGCCATTTGTTCACTGTTGTCATATTTAAAGGTTGTACTTTGGTAAATGGGCAGTACACGTGGTTCACCTTTTTTAGGTTTCCACCCAGCTTGAACACAGAGTGTTTCTTTGTTGAATTTCTTTTCCATATGTTTTTATATTGCTAGGTATTGTTTTTATTTTATGTACAAATGTAAGAATAATCTTCTATTCAATAGCTGTTTATTTTAAAAAGTACTATCTTTGACCTCGAATTATCTATGGCATTTTAGTAATCCCCGTTTTTACCGGGTTAAATAGGTTTTATTTAGATTATGGGAGAGACAATCAACTTCAGGCATGTTCTGCCTATACAAATTCGTTTTAGCGACGTTGACCAGTTCGGCCACATGAATAATTCTGTCTATTTTTCATTGTACGATTTGGCCAAGACTACTTATTTCAGAGATGTTTTCGGTGAGCAGGATTGGAATAAAATGGCTGTTGTTGTAGCCAATATCAATGCAAATTTTCTGGCCCCGGTTTTCTTTTCTGACAACTTGGTTATAGAAACTGCAGTTATACATTTGGGCAATAAAAGTTTTACACTATTGCAGCGGGTCGTTAATCCGGAGTCTGGTATGGTAAAATGCGAATGTCGGACAGTAATGGTGGGTTATAATATTGCTACGAACGAGCCGGTTCCCATTCCTTTGGAGTATAAAGAAAGAGTTTGTAATTTTGAAGGCAAGACGTTGGAGGAATTATCACAGCCTATAGAAATGAAATAAAAAAATGAGGTAACAATGCTTTTCAGTGTTACCTCATTTTTTATAAAAGTTATTTATAAGATTTTTCGTAAATATCCAGAATTTCTTCATCTCTCAGTGGGCGAGGATCAAGTCGGAATAAATCACCCATCGTTTCACGTGCATTTTGTACCATTTTGCTCAAATCATTTTTCTGGATTCCCCAGTCGCTTAATTTAAGGTCTTGTACGTGGCATTCTTTTTGCATTACCAGCAATGCATCAATGAAATCAGATGGCCGGTTGCTTTTCTTTTGCGTCATTGCTTCAGCCATTTTCATGTATCTTTTCATACAGTCATTTCGGAAAGTCTCAAAGTACGCAGCCGACAGGCAAATCAGTCCGGCTCCATGAGGCAGTTGGGGGTAGAAAGCACTCATGGCATGCTCCATAGAATGTTCGGAGGTGCAGCTGGAAGTTGATTCTACCATTCCGGCCAGTGTGCTTGCCCATGCCAGTTTGGCTCTGGCTTTTAGATTCCTTCCATCAGCTACAGCTATAGGCAGATATTTATATATAAGTCGGATAGCTTCCAGTGCGTACAAGTCACTTATTGGCGTAGCACAGTTTGCAATAAAGCCTTCTGCAGCGTGGAAGAAAGCATCGAATCCCTGATAGGCTGTCAGATGCGGTGGAATACTTGTCATCAGTTCCGGATCAATGATGGACAATACGGGATAAGTATATTGACATCCGAAGCCTATTTTTTCCTGGGCTGTTTCATGAGTAATTACGGTCCAAGGGTCAGCTTCGGTACCTGTTCCGGCTGTCGTTGGAATAGCAATGATGGGCAATGCTTTTTTTACCGGTCTTCCTTTTCCGCTTCCCGATAGAATATAGTCCCAGTAATCTCCTTCATTGCATGCCATAATGGCGATACTTTTTGCCGAATCGATAGAACTTCCTCCACCAAGTCCGATAACGAAGTCACAATGTTCGTTACGGCATAGCTGGGCAGCTTCCATTACATGCTGTTTGATAGGATTAGGCAATACTTTATCGAAAACAACACTTTCAACATCGTTTTCTTTCAGGAATCCTATTACTTTATCTAGGTAACCATATTTTTTCATCGAGCCCCCGGCAGAAATTACAATCAATGCTTTTTTACCGGGGAGTTTCTCTGTTGCCAGTTTCTTTATTTCACCGCAGCCGAATAAAATTCGGGTTGGAATGTGTAGACTGAATACGGGATTTGCATTCATACTACTATGATTTTTACAAATTATTTACGATAAAATAGGTTTATATTTCTCA
>OGMI01000791.1_pt1 | contig 10803 bp, 9 predicted proteins | sample 1573201 | NCBI WGS metagenome assembly OGMI01 (sample SAMEA2582012, study PRJEB24529) | metagenome | biome: Human gut stool | place: China | collected 2011
AGATACCCCCACCTATAACAAAAAAGCATACGATATGGATTGCGCATACATCGAGGTGAATGATCCGGATAACTTCACATTCGCCAATTTGGTGAACCGCGAGAATTGCCTGACAGGCGAATCCTTTGTCTCATACAACATCATGGATTATGCAATCAGCTATTCCGACCGTTTTACTCCCGAACAGCGGGCGCGTATTCGTCATGTCTTGCTATACAGTCCTCTGATACCGGGCCCAAAAGCCGGTCAGGAAGCAGGCACGCGCTCTGCGCCAAGCGGACTCATGAAGTTACCAATCCGTACCGCCAAATAGGGATTGCGATAAAAAGAAAAAAGGAGATGAACAATCATTTGTTCATCTCCTTTTCCAATATCTTTATCCGTTCCAATGTTTTTCCCGCTTCCGTAGAAGGAAACAGCTGAAGAACTTTCTGCAGATAGTTCTTAGCCTTATCATACCCGTTAGCGAACACATCCGATAACCCGTTACGGTAACTGGCATATTGCATCCGTGTGGGAGAAACAATTTTCTTATAGTTATCTTCCAGCGTCTTCTTCTTTCGCTCGGCCTGCAGGTAGTAATAATTACCTAAAAAGATATTTGCCTGAAGATTATCTGCATCCAAAGCCAACACCGTCTCATAGAGTTTCAAGGCATCTTTCGCCTCGCCACGCATCATCTGCATCTCCGCACAGGCTACAAGGCCGGGAACATCTTCCGGATAATACTGCAACCATTCCTTATAAAAAAGGTATGCTTTGTCATAATTCCGCTTATCCTTGTAATAAGCAGCCAGTTCGCGTACCAGACGAGGAGCCACCGCACTGTTCTTCTCAATGCGGGTCCAATAAAACATCTCCGTCTGCTCCGCTCCCATGCCTGCGGCCTGACGGAACAAACTCACGGCATAATCATCCTTACCGGCTGATAAGGCATCGGACACTTTCTGCAACAACACATCTGCCGATTGTGCCAAAAGTGACATCGGGCACAGCAAGAGCCCAAAGAAAAGTAAAGTTAAGGTTTTCATTTTTTAAGTCTATATAGTTTAACAGCCCGAAATCGCTCATAGAGAGTCACCTACAAATTTACAAACTTCCCCGCCAATCATCAATAGATAAAAGTAGAAATATAGTTAATCTTTCCCACTATTTTTGCTTTTCTGCGTACCTTTGCCCCCCGTTAAACAAAATATCGCGAATGAAGCCCATAGACAGACAGATATTACAGATAGCCTTACCTTCCATCGTATCGAATATCACCGTGCCTTTGCTCGGACTAATCGATGTGGCTATCGTGGGGCATCTGGGTGCTCCCGCCTATATCGGCGCCATTGCGGTAGGCGGTATGCTGTTCAATATCATTTATTGGATATTCGGCTTTCTGCGTATGGGAACCAGCGGCATGACATCACAGGCTTATGGTAAACGGGATTTCCCCGAAATTGTTCGGCTGCTGATACGTTCCGTAGGTATAGGGCTGGCTGTGGCTCTTTGCCTTATCCTGCTGCAAGTGCCTATCAGGCAAGCGGCCTTCCTCATTATCCACCCCACGGAAGAAGTCAGGGAAATGGCGACGCTCTATTTCCACATCTGCATATGGGGCGCTCCTGCCATGTTAGGATTATACGGGCTCTCCGGATGGTATATCGGCATGCAGAACTCGCGCATTCCCATGTACATTGCCATTACACAGAACATCGTGAACATCATCGCCAGCCTCAGCCTTGTCTATTTCTTCAATATGAAGGTAGAAGGCGTAGCCTTGGGGACGCTGATCGCCCAATACGCGGGCTTCTTCATGGGACTCATACTGTGGATGAACCGTTACGGTAAACTGAAAAAGCACATCGTTTGGAAAGGGGTATTGCAAAAAGAAGCAATGGTACGCTTTTTCCAAGTGAACCGCGACATATTCCTACGTACGCTCTGCCTTGTAGCCGTCACGTTATTCTTCACCTCGGCAGGCGCTTCGCAAGGTGAAATTATACTGGCGGTAAATACATTGCTGATGCAGCTCTTCACCCTTTTCTCTTACGTAATGGACGGCTTCGCCTATGCGGGAGAGGCACTGAGCGGACGATACATAGGCGCCCGCAACCGGGAAGCATTTACAAACACCGCCCGGCACCTGTTTATGTGGGGCGGCTGGATGGCCATACTCTTTACATTGGTTTACGCGTTGGGTGGGAATGCTTTTCTGGGACTGCTGACCGATGACCGAAACGTGATAACCGCCGCCGATACCTATTTCTATTGGGCGCTTGCCATACCCGTTGCCGGAATCGCCGCCTTTATTTGGGACGGTATCTTTATCGGCGCTACCGCCACCCGCGGAATGCTCGCATCTATGGCAGCGGCGGCCGTCTGCTTCTTTGCCGCATTTTACGGGTTCCGCCCGGCTTTAGGCAACCATGCCTTATGGCTTGCTTTTCTTATCTACCTCTCCATACGGGGAGCTATGCAGACCTTGCTCAGCCGAAAGATTATCGAAGAAAGCTTCAGCTAAAGCCGTTGCGCATACCTGCAAAGAAATTACTTCTCCTCCAACAGCAGGAAACTGTCCAGCCTGCCAAAGAGCATCCTCGCCCAATGATTAGACAATGCATAAAACCACATCATAGGAATGAAACAGAAGAAGAAACGCTTGGCGGAGTAAGCCAGAACATTCTGGATGGAGTCCCATTTATAATCAATCTGATAAAGAACCATCACATAAAAAGCCAGAGAGATGACAACCATCGCCAGCAAAGCCAGATTATCTTTCCTCTTGAGTAAGAACCAGCCGTTTGCGAGCAATGATAGGGAGAACGCCATAACAGTCCAGCCGAAGAACTGCGTATCTTTATAATAGGCTTTCATAAACGCCCAAATAATACCGGCTTTCTCCGCATCCCAATAAGGACGGAATATGACGATGTTTTCGGCATAAAAGCCGCTCACCCACGAAAAGACCGCCCACAAAAGCGCGGGAAACAGCGCAGCGGCAACAGGCAGCAAATCTTTCCAATGCCTGTTCCTGAGCACATCCGCAAAAACAACCGCCAAGGCCGCACCGATAAAGACTATCCCTTCCGAACGCGTCCATATATTTACGGCAAGCAGCAAGGAACCGAGGTACAAATCTTTCCGTTCCCTGCACTTCAGCCATAAAGCAATATAAATAATGCCCGACGAAGCAGTGGCGGCATGAATGACATTAGTGGCCGACAACGACGAAAACGCAATCATCTCCGGAGTAATCAGCACGAAGAAAGTGGCGACAGCCGCACCCGTAGGCCCTGTCACGCGCTGCATGCTGCCGTAGAAAGCTATCAACAGGGATAAATACATCAATGCCGGAACAAGCTTGGACGTTTCCGCTCCCAAAAGATAGACAAAAGCATAACTCAACTGAACCATCGGAGCATACGTCATGTAACTGCCCGCATCGTGGATGTGCGGCATATAGCTCTGCTGAAAGATGCTCAAGTTCCTGAAAGTATGTTCCTGTGCCATGACATAACCAATGGTATCAAATCCCGCCAGACTATCCCTGTCGAACGTAGGGAAATACATGCACTTGGTAAAGTTCATATACTCGAAGTACGCAATAAGCACGATAAAGAAGCACCAGACAAGGTTGCAGTTCGAAGTATCGATACGGACAGCCTTCTTATAATACATTATCACCCCGTCCCTGCGCTTGTACAGAAACGACAGTAACAGAAGCAGTATCAACACTCCCCCAAGCATAACGCTGGCAGTTATCAGTTTTATTTTAAGCAGGTTGATGATGAGCATCATCATTGTTTGCAGTCCGATTCCCACCGGAAAGGCAAGACCTATCTTTTCGCTCCACGTAAACTTCACGGAGATGCAGTTGACGGCAAGAAAGCCTATTGCAATAACGAGAATTATTCCTAATACAAGCATAAGCTACTGTTTTTTCGGTTGGACAACCGGTAATACGGCGTGTTGAATCTCCGGATCAACTTGATAAGGAAGCCTGTCTTTACCTTCTCCGTTCACTATGGCTACGTGGGTTATCCTATCCGCATACTTGCTTTCTTCCAATTCACTTTCCAATATGAGCAGGCGGGGGTACAGGAAACGGGTCGCGTAAAGCTTATTGCCGATTTCCCGCTTAAACGGACTGCCTTTCTTCAGGAAAGCCTCCTGAGAAGGATAAAGAATGACCGCATTCTCCGGCGTGGCCTGCTTTATGAAAAGAAGATAATCGTAGTCAACTCCCAGCTTCATCTTCATTTTCTCTTCAAAAGTAAGCTCGGGATGTTTCTTTATCGTCGCCATATTCTCTTTCAGCAGACTGCTGTATACCCAACGATAAGCCGGCTGTTTCGTCAATGTATATTTAACGAGGAGCAAAGCAAGAACCATGAACAGCACATTCCTTGCAAGCCACACGGCGTACACGGCAAAAGTTTTCCTTTGCTTCTCCTGTTTCCCTTCCTTAGTCGTTTTCTCAGATTGCATACCCGGTATTTACTTTTCGTTAAACCTATATTTCAGCAATATGCCGATAGCTTCCACTCCATCATGCCATTTTATCTTTTTCCCCTCTTGCCTGGAGCGCGGATAATAGCGTATCGGAACTTCCTTTATCTTATATCCCCTTCTGAGAACCTTGGCCGTCACCTCCGGGCAGAACCCGAACCTGTCGCAGACAAGCGGTATGGACTTCAGCAAGGAAGCGTCAAACATCTTGTAACAAGTAGGCTCGTCCGTTATCTTCCGGGAGAAAAGCAGGCTTGTGACAAAAGACACCAGCCGCCCGCCCCAATAAAAGGTACGATATATCGGCTTATTGTCACCGCCCAACAGCCTGGAGCCATATACAACCCTATATTCTCCCGACAGAATAGGCTCCAGCAAAACCCGGTAGTCGTCCGGGTCATATTCCAAATCGGCATCTTGTATGATTATGACGTCACCGGTGGAGCGCGCTATTCCCTGACGCACCGCATATCCCTTCCCCCGGTTTGCCGGCAGCCTGAGATACCGAATGCAGGCATCCGCATACTGCGCTTGGGCTTTCTCCACCTCCCGTTCCGTATCGTCGGCGGAGCAATCGTCAATCACCCATATCTCTTTTTCCACAGCGGCAGGAAGCTCCGCGCCTATAACCTTTTCCAAAACCCTGAAGATGGTTCCGGCCTCATTATAAGCAGGTATTATTACGGAGAGTTTCTTTACTGATTTCTTCATCTTTATCGATTAGGATATTATCCCTTCAGGCCGCGTCCCCAAAGAGCCCATAAGGTAATCGTCCGCAAAGTAATGAAATTTTGATTAGAAAGTCACGATAAGCGCCATTAATATTTATTCGCAAATAAATGCGAGCAAAAACAAATCGTTCGTGTTATCTTTGCTCGAAAAAGAACAAGATGCCCGATACCGTACCCAATCCCGAAAATACGCTGCACATCAAGAACATGGTCTGCAACCGTTGCATCATGGTGGTGAGAAACCAGCTTGAGCAATTGGGACTCCACCCCCTTTCGGTGGAACTGGGCATCGCCGTCCTGCCCGACACCGTTACAGACGAGGTATATCAGAGCGTAAAAGCCTCGCTTGAGCCTTTCGGATTCGAACTGATTGACGATAAGAAGTCCCAGACAACAGAGCGGATAAAAGACGCCATCATCGAATTAGTGCATTACAACGACAACGATTTGAAGGTCAACCTGTCCGATTATCTGGCAGCCAAACTGCATCGGGAGTACAGCGCGCTAAGCAAACTGTTCTCGGAAGTCACCGATACCACTATCGAGAAGTATCTCATCGCGCAGAAGATAGAGCGCGCCAAAGAACTGCTGGTATACGGAGAACTATCCCTGAACGAAATAGCCGACAAGCTGAACTATTCGAGCGCAGCCTACCTCAGCTCCCAATTCAAGAGCGTCACCGGGTTGACACCCAGTTATTTCAAGAAGATAAAAGCAAACAAGCGCAAACCGCTTGACGAGGTATAGGCGTAATCTTGTAAATCATATCCCGAATTTTACAATTCCCAAGCAACTTCCCTGCCGTATCTTTGTTCCATATAAAAGTTTGGAACGTGAGATAAATAAGTTCCCAACCCTTGGTATCAGGCGTACCAACCGTTGGTATTTCCGGTTTCAGCCGTTGGTACTGAAAGTTCCACACCAAGAGCTAACAATTTAGATACAACATTATGGCAAACAAAAGCATTGTTCAAGAAACTTTCCCCGTGTTGGGAATGAGTTGCGCCTCATGCTCGGCAAGAGTGGAGAAGACGTTAAACCATCAGTCCGGCGTCCAAAAAGCGACCGTAAACTACGCTTCGGCAATGGCGACCGTGGAATATGACACCCGGGATTGCTGCCGGATACGACTTGCTGATAAAACAGGATGAGGATACGCCGGATGAGTTGGAGCAGGCACACGACAAAAAATATCGAGCGCTGAAATTCCGTACCACATGGGCCATCGTCTTGTCCGTACCCATTATGGTTATCGGCATGTTCTTTATGGACATGCCGTACGCCAATCTCATTATGTGGCTGCTCTCCACCCCCGTCGTATTCTGGTTGGGAAGAAGTTTCTTTACCAGCGCATGGAAGCAACTGAAACATGGCACGGCCAATATGGATACGTTGGTAGCCAACAGTACCGGGATTGCTTACCTTTTCAGCCTGTTCAACATGCTGTTCCCCGGGTTTTGGCTGGAAAGGGGTATTCATCCGCACGTCTACTTCGAAGCGGCGAGTGTCATCATCGCCTTTATCCTGCTGGGACGGCTGCTGGAAGAAAAGGCAAAAGGAAACACTTCCTCCGCCATCAAGAAACTTATGGGACTGCAACCCAAGACGGTAACCGTCATTGACGGTTCCTCGTCGGAGAAGATTGTCCCGATTGGACAGATTCGTCCGGGAGACATTATTTTAGTGAAACCGGGAGAGCGGATCGCCGTAGACGGCACCGTCACGGAAGGCAGCTCTTATGTGGACGAAAGCATGTTGAGCGGTGAGCCGGTGGCGGTAGCCAAACAAAAGGACGCAAAAGTCTTTGCCGGCACTATCAATCAGAAAGGAAGTTTCCGGTTCAGCGCGGAGAAAGTAGGGACAGATACGCTGTTGGCAAAAATCATCCACATGGTGCAGGACGCGCAAGGCAGTAAAGCCCCCGTCCAGCAATTGGTAGATAAGATTGCGGGTATCTTCGTACCGGTTATTATCGGCATTGCCGTGCTCTCCTTCATCGCATGGATGTTGCTGGACGGACAGAGCGGATTCACACACGGACTGCTGGCATTGGTTACGGTACTTATCATCGCCTGCCCATGCGCCCTGGGACTTGCCACACCTACCGCCATCATGGTAGGCATCGGCAAAGGCGCAGAACGGGGCATTCTGATAAAAGACGCCGAAAGTCTGGAAACCGCCAAGAAGATTGATACGGTGGTACTGGACAAAACCGGAACCGTAACCGAAGGGAAGCCGGTAGTCGGCGATTTGATTTGGGAAACGCAGACGGCGGAGACCGGAAACATCTTTTACAGCCTGGAAAAGTTATCGGAACATCCGCTTGCCGAAGCGGTAGTCCGCCACTTACAAGATGCCCGAAGCGTAAGCATCGATAATTTTGAAAGTATCACCGGCAGGGGCGTAAAAGGCGAGTCGAACGGAAAAGCCTATTATGCCGGCAACCGGAAACTGCTGGAAGAGAACCGGATTGCCGTCAGCCAGTCGCTAAGCGACGAAGCCGCCCGTCTGACAGCGGACGCGCAGACCGTTATCTGGTTTGCCGACAGCGAAAACGCGCTTGCCATAGCCGGGATTACAGACCAAATCAAACCGACCTCCATACAGGCCGTCAGCGAATTGCAAGCCGCCGGCATCGAAGTCTGCATGCTGACGGGCGACAACGAAGCCACCGCACGGGAGATTGCACGCAAAGCGGGTATTCTTCATTATAAAGCAGGAGTATTGCCGCAGGATAAGGCCGCCTTTATCAGTGACCTGCAGAAAAACGGCAGAAAAGTAGCAATGGTAGGCGACGGCATCAACGACAGTGCAGCCCTGGCGCAAGCGGATTTAAGCATCGCCATGGGCGGCGGCAGCGACATCGCCATGGATGTAGCCAAGATGACCATCATCTCTTCCGACCTCACAAAGATACCGGAAGCGTTGAAGCTCTCCAGACTGACCGTGCGCACCATTCGTCAGAACCTGTTTTGGGCGTTCATTTATAATATAATAGGTGTACCCGTCGCAGCCGGCGTACTCTACCCCGTCAACGGCTTCCTGCTGAATCCCATGATAGCCGGCGCGGCCATGGCGTTCAGCAGCGTCAGCGTGGTAACCAACAGCTTGCGGCTGAAAAGGAAAAAGATAGAGAGTGCCGAAAGCCCTGCCATCGACCCGACAGGACAACCGGGCAATAAAGTAGAACCATCAACAGAAAAAATCATGAGAAAAGAATTTAAAGTGGAAGGCATGATGTGCAACCATTGCCGCATGCATGTAGAGAAAGCATTGAACAGTATGGAAGGCATACACGCCACCGTAACCCTGGACCCTCCTGTAGCCACCGTAGAGTTTTCGGACGGTGAAAAGACGCTCGAAGAACTGCAGAAAGTAGTGACGAAAGAAGCCGGCGACTACACACTGAAGGCATAAGTGTAGAATTCATACGGTTTTCATACAGAAAAGAAGGAGGAAATCAAAGTAAATATCTACCTTTGCGCGCTAATTTACAGATAAAGATATGAACGCAAAAGCCAAAGGATATATTTTAGGTTCCATCGCCGCAGCCTCCTACGGCATGAATCCACTGTTTGCCCTCCCGTTGTACAAGGCCGGCATGGACCCGGACTCGGTACTTTTTTTCAGATACCTCTTCGCCATCCCGTTGCTGGGCATTATGATAAAGGCGAGAGGGCGGTCATTCAAGATACAGCGGAAAGAAACATTTCCGCTCATCATCATGGGATTGCTCGTGGCCCTCTCCTCACTGACGCTTTTCCTGAGCTATAACTACATGGCCGCCGGCATAGCGTCTACACTGCTGTTCGTCTATCCCATCATGGTGGCGCTTATTATGGCCATGGTTTTCAAAGAGAAGCTGGCACTGCAAACCATCGTCTGCATGCTGCTTGCACTGGGAGGTATCGGACTGCTCTACAAGAGCGAGGACGGCAGCACACTGAGCCTGATAGGGACACTGCTGGTTTTCGCGTCTTCCCTTTCCTATGCCATATACATCGTGGGCATCAACCAGACATCGTTGAAAAATGTGGCTACGCTTAAAGTCACCTTCTATGTCCTTCTCTTCGGCCTATCGCTTTTTGTGGCACGCCTGCTCTATTCCGGCGTACTGAACACACCGGACCAGTGGTATCTGTGGGCCAATCTGCTTGCATTGGCTGTCTTCCCCACCGCCATATCCTTCCTCTGCACTACCGGTGCCATCCAATATATCGGCTCCACCCCGACCGCCATTCTCGGCGCATTGGAGCCCGTGACAGCCATCTTCTTCGGAATAGCCGTCTTTGGAGAAAGCCTGACAGTCAGAGAAAGCTTCGGACTGGTGATGATTATCGTAGCCGTAACGTTCGTCATCGCAGGAGGCAATATTACAAGCCAACTGGTCCGCTTCAGGAAACTGTTCCCAAGACTCCCGATAAGAAGCAAAAAAAGAAACTAATCCTATAAAACCATCATCAACCATGAAGAAAAGTCTCTACCTGCTTTTACTGCTGTTGTTTCCTATCGGGCTGCAGGCTCAGTCCGAGGTTATAGTACTCCACCCGGATGAAGGCAAAGCCGAAGTGAACGAAGCCGAATACACCAGAATTTTCCTGGCAGGCACCATCGACATGGGCAAAAGCATAGACTGGCAAAAGGCAACCTGCGACTGGTTCCGCGCACGCCCCCAAGGTAAATACATCCTATACAATCCCCGAAGGGACAAGGGACTCAGCGGCGAAATGTCCGACTTTGAACATCAAGTGAACTGGGAACTGGAACATCTGGAAAAAGCCGACCTGATAATCATGAATATCCTGGCAAGCAGCAAGTCCCCCATCACCCTGCTGGAGATGGGACTGCACATGCGTTCGGGTAAACTGCACGTTATCTGTGAACCCGGTTTCTACCGCTACGACAATGTGCGGATTACTTGCAACCGCTATGGCGTTCCGTTATATCACAGCATGGACGAGTTCCTAAAGACTGTGCGTTAGGCAACTATCCTACCACATTCTGCTGCACTTTTCAGTTTAATTCTTTATCTTTGCTGCAAAGCAATGTAACAAAACTATATATTATGGCAACCTATAAAAGAATCTTATTGAAACTCAGCGGCGAGAGCCTGATGGGTGAAAAGCAATACGGCATCGACGAGAAACGCCTTGCCGAGTACGCAGCTCAAATCAAAGAAATCCACGAATTGGGAGTACAAATAGGCATCGTGATAGGCGGTGGAAACATTTTCCGCGGATTGAGCGGTGCCAACAAAGGGTTCGACCGTGTGAAAGGCGACCAGATGGGAATGCTGGCAACCGTCATCAACAGCCTTGCACTCAGTTCGGCTCTGGTAGCTGCCGGCGTGAAGGCCCGCGTGCTGACTGCCGTACGTATGGAACCCATCGGTGAATTCTACAATAAATGGCGTGCCATCGAATGTATGGAAGCAGGCGAAGTAGTCATCATGTCCGCCGGTACAGGCAATCCGTTCTTCACTACCGATACCGGTTCCAGTCTGCGCGGCATCGAGATTGAGGCGGATGTCATGCTGAAAGGTACCCGTGTGGACGGCATCTACACCTCCGACCCG
>OGMI01000796.1_pt1 | contig 10721 bp, 9 predicted proteins | sample 1573201 | NCBI WGS metagenome assembly OGMI01 (sample SAMEA2582012, study PRJEB24529) | metagenome | biome: Human gut stool | place: China | collected 2011
GAAAAATTCCAACAAGAATTGCATCGCAACACTTTCAATGGAAAACCAAATACTTTTGTGTACCAACGCTATTCTTTGCTCCCACACCAAAAGCAGATTTTAGATAAGCTGAAAGTAGAACGGGAGGAGTGTAGTAATTTCCGTAATCTGGTAGTAGCGGCTACTGGTACTGGAAAAACTGTGATTTCTGCTTTCGACTATCAGTCTTTTTGTCAGCGACAAAAAGGAGCAGGACAAACCTGTCGCATCCTGTTTACGGCTCATCGTGAGGAAATCCTTCGCCAGTCCTTACACACCTATCGCAGTGTACTGCAAGACGCCAACTTCGGTACGTTGTGAGTAGGCAATGAAGCTCCCCAAACTGAGGCTGATTATGCCCATCTGTTTGTTTCCATATCCATGTTCAATTCACGGTTTGAAGCCCTGTTTTCACAGTTTCCGGCTGATTATTACGACTACATTGTCATTGATGAGGCTCATCACAGTCAGGCCGATAGTTACAGGAAACTTTTTTCGCATTTCCATCCTCAATTATTAATTGGGCTTACTGCCACCCCGGAACGTATGGACGGAAAAGACCTTCGACCTGATTTTGGCGGACGCATCAGTGCCGAGATACGTCTTCCCCAAGCTCTTCAAGCCGGATTGCTGACTCCCTTCCAATACCTGTGCGTGACCGATGATACCGACCTGACCGATGATTCTCTCTGGAACGGACAACGCTATGTCATCGACCGACTGGCCGACAAACTATGCGTACCCGAACGGGCACAACACATTGTGGATGCTTTACACCGTTACTTGGCCGATGAATATACCTGCCGTGCCTTATGCTTCTGCGTCAATAAGAAGCATGCCGACTTTATGGCTCTTCAGCTTCAGAAATATGGATTTAATGCGAAAAGCCTGACTTCCGATACGCAGCAACCGCAGCGTAAGCAACTGGCTGAAGACCTTCGTAACGGATTGGTGCACTACTTGTGTGTGGTCGACATCTTCAATGAAGGGGTCGATATACCCGAAGTAGATACAGTGCTCTTTCTTCGTCCCACTGACAGTTTGACTATCTTTCTGCAACAGTTGGGCCGTGGCCTTCGTCTTTCTCCCGGAAAAACCGAACTTACCGTCCTCGACTTTGTAGCACAAGCTCATAAGAAGTATGACTTCGCCTCAAAATTCCGTGCCCTGACTTTGCGTCCCGAAAAGAACATTGCCCAGCAGATAGCGAACGGTTTCACCCTTTTACCTACTGGGTGCAGCATCATCATGGAAAAGAAGGCCCGGCAATATATCTTAGAGAACATTCAGCAAGCCATCTACAACAAAATTCGTTTGGTGAAAGAAATCAACTCCTATACTACGCTGCCTACGCTTACTCAATTTTTGGAGAATAACGGACAAGACATTCGTGTGGTATATGCGGGAAACTTCTGTTGGACATCTCTTAAACGGGCCGCAGGTCGTATCTCTTATACAGATGATGCTATTACCCGACGACTAGAGAAGGGCATGGGCAATCTGATACATCATAATACTGCCTCCTATTTGCATTTTGTGGCTGATTTTCTGTCGGGAAGCAAACGCTATCTGGATGAAGATTATTTGCCGTATACTACTATGTTGTATTATAACCTATATCAGGAGCGAATCGACAAAACTGAACTGAAAGAAATGGGTATGTATCAGGCATTAGCTTTATTATATGATGACCGTTATCAGTATTTCAAGCAAGAAGCTGGCGAAATTGTGTCTTACTTATTATCACATTTGGAAATTACTACCACACCGCTTGGATCCTTACCCTTTATCGAACTATACGGATACTATACCCGTGAGGAGATATTTACGTTGGTCGGAAGGCAAACCGAAGAGAAAAAAATGTCAGGTTCGGTATCAGGTGTATTCAATTTGCCGGAGTACGATATCACCTTGCTCTTCGTCACTTTGAACAAATCCGACAAAGACTTTTCTCCTTCTACGCAATACGATGATTATGTCATCAATAAAGACTACTTCCATTGGCAGTCTAAGAATACCGATTCTCATCACAATCGCGGAGGACGGATTTACACCGAGCAACCTCAGCGGCATAACAAGATTGTGCTGTTTGTGCGCGAAGAGAAGAAAGACGGTTTTGGAAACACCTGTCCTTTTCATTGTTTTGGCCTTGTAGATTATGTCTCTTCGCATGGTGATTTTCCTATGAATATCACTTGGAAACTGGAGAAACCTGTGATGCCACAATACCTGAAAGTGGTATAAAGGTAGATGATTTCTAAAAGCTCATACTTTATTATAAAAATAAAAAGGTTATAGTTGTTGCAATAGTAAAATTACAGACAACTATAACCTTAAAATGTCTACCTCAGCTGATGCTTATTTTTTTCTCCAGAAGAACAGTGAACCAATCAATGTATGTTTTACAGAGTTCAGTTCATCAGCTCGTTCAGTGATATTGTCCAAAAATGGATCTGCATCTTTTTCAGATAAGACTCCCTCTGCAATAAACTGTCTGACAGTTCGTTTTTCGTTATTGAGAAGCATTCTGATAGCTTTGGATAATTGTTCTTGCATGCGGGAGATATTGTTTTCCACTTCCTTATGCAAATGCAAAAGGTCTTCCTTTTGTTTTTCATCCAGCAAAGTAGAACTACTAAGCTCATCCAGTAATCTTATATCTTCTTTTTGCATGATGATAAATCCTCGTCCCAGGTCATACAGATTTCCAATGGTCTTTCTAAAATATAGTACAATCCAGTTATGGTTTTTCGCCATTTCACGTAAATGTCGTAGCCGAAAATAGAGTTTCGGGTATCCATGGAAAACGTACCATCATGGTCGTATAATTCGTCAAGCGAGTTCATGAGCCGTCTGAACGATGTTTGCGACAGAATTCCTTGTTCATATAAACTCTTGCATACAGCTTTCTCTTTGTCTAATAGCTTCAAACGTATCTCTGCAAGGAAGTCATTCGTGGGCGCTGCAATTTGTATGTCTTCTTCTGGTGTCGGTAAGTATTTGCCTACTTTCTCCCAATTAGCTCCATTAAGTGGTTCTCTTTTCTGGAGTTTGTCGTAATACTTTTCTGCACTCTCACGAATGCTTTTGCGTATTCTGGATTCCATGATGATGCGTGCTGATGGGGTACTGATAAGTCCCAGTTTTTTAAGCAGCCAACGCATTGTTGTGGCATTGATAGAGAGTGTAAGTGTTACGATACCTGCGGTAAAGAACAAAATCTGGCTTCGTATTTCTTCGGGGATTGCAGGAGTGTACGATACCATAAGCGCAAGTGTCATACCTAAAGCTCCTCTCAGACCTCCCCAGGTTAGGATTACAGATTCTCGTTTGGTAAGGCCATATCCCAGACTTTTCATAATCGGATAAAGCAGCGTAATCATGAGGAACCGGAAAAGGTTCAAGGCAATGTACATGACAATCAGCACTCCTAAATTCAGCCATGAGAAATCTACTTTTTCTGCAATTACAAGTCCTACCATAATAAATACCAGGGTATTGGCGATGTGGCTGAGTAATTCCCAAAACTTGGCCATGAAAATGTTTACTTCCGGACGTAGTCTGGGACGGCCTACATAGGCAATGGTAAGGCCGAATGCTACCAGGGCAATCACGCCTGATACTCCTAAATAATATTGCGAAAGGATGAATGTCAGGTAGGCAGCCAAAATAATCACGCTGTTTTGAATCATTTCTTCCGAGTTGATTCGAGTTATGAACCAGATGGAAATCCGTGCTAATAGCCAGCCCATTAGTACGCCGCCGGCTACTACTTGAACAAACTGCACCAGTGGTGATACATCGCTGGCCCCACTGAGTGTATAAGCTCCGAAGAATAACATGAAACATACGATACCTGTTCCATCGTTAAGCAATGATTCTGCATCTACCAAAGTAGAGAATCGTTTACTGGTTTTCAGTTCATGCAGCAATGCAACTACAGCTACTGGGTCTGTGGCACTGATAAGGGCACCAAACATAAGTGCGAAAGGCCAGGTCCAGGCTTCGTATCCTGGTAAAAAGTAACTGATGGTGATAAGGAAGACTGCAGTCAGTCCCATACAGATTAATAGTCCCGGGACTGCCAGCAGCGTTGCATTTGCCAGTGTTTTCTTGAAAATGTGCATGTTCATTTCATATGCCGCATCAAAAATCAGGATAGGCAGAAAGACATACAGAATAAAATCAGGGTTAGTGTCTGCTACATTTCCCAGTGCTTTACTGACATCTGGGAATGCTTGAAGAAAGCCGGCGCGGTCCAGTAAACCGATACCAAGCCCGAGTACAAACAGAGCAACTGTATACGGAAAGTTGCTGTGCTTTAGCAGTGATTTCAGAATGGCCCCAATCAATAAACCTGCTACGGTTATTAAGAGGGGGGATAATAGTGCAAATTCTTCCATAAAATATAATGTATTAATTAAAAGTTTTCAGCATTTCGCTTGCTATTTACAAAAATAAGCAAATCTGTTAGATGTGCAAGTTCTTTTTTACTCGTAATATGGATAATTATGCATGCGGCTGCAAAAGTGTAAATATTTTGTAGTAAAATATTGCTATTTGTTATGAAATTGCTACCTTTGGCGTATTCTAAGTATGAAAAGCATGAAAGTTACGATTTTACAAAACGATATTTACTGGTCTGATATTTCTGCTAACACACAGCATGTGGATGAAATAATGGATAAGGCCGACAAAGCAGACTTGTATGTACTGCCCGAGATGTTTTCTACAGGTTTTTGTACACACCCTGAGGGAATAGCCGATAAAAATGGCAGTACGCTAGCGTGGATGCGTAAGAAGGCTGCGGAGAAAGATGCTGCAATTGCTGGTAGCATTGCAGTCGAGGAAGATGGAAAATTCTATAATCGTTTTCATTTTGTCTATCCTGATGGGAAGGTTGTTTGTTATAATAAGAAACATCTGTTTACTTACGGTGGGGAAGACAAACGGTTTATACCGGGTAACGAAAGGGTGATAGCCGAGTATAAAGGTGTACGTATATTGCTGCAGATTTGTTATGACTTGCGTTTCCCGGTTTTCTCGCGTAACCGCAATGACTACGATGTTGCGATATATGTAGCCAGTTGGCCTACTCCGCGTGTTGAGGCTTGGAAGGCTTTGCTCAAGGCACGTGCCATAGAAAACCAGTGCTACGTGCTGGCTGTCAACCGGGTTGGGTCTGATCCGTTCTGTCAGTATTGTGGTGGCAGTGCTGTGATAGATCCGTATGGCAAGATTGTATCGGCTTGTGAAGACGGCAAGGAATGTATTGCCGTTGCAGATATCGATATGAAAGAATTATTGGCATTCAGAGAGAAGTTTCCTGTTTTGGAGGATGCCGACTCATTTAAATTAGACTAACAATCGAATTCTATGGAAAAAATATTATTACTAGGCGATCAGGCTATTGCTTTAGGAGCCATTCATGCGGGGATAGCGGGTGTATATGCTTACCCCGGTACTCCTTCAACAGAAATTACCGAGTATATTCAGGAACATCCTTTGGCTAAGGAGAGAAAATTGCATAGTACATGGTGTACCAATGAAAAAACAGCTATGGAGGCTGCTTTAGGTGTGTCTTATGTGGGTAAGCGTGCACTGGTATGTATGAAACATGTGGGAATGAATGTTTGTGCAGATGCCTTTGTTAACTCAGCCATTACAGGTGTGAATGGTGGAGTAGTGGTGTTGGCGGCAGACGACCCTTCAATGCATTCTTCGCAGAACGAGCAGGATTCCCGTTTTTATGGCAAATTTGCCATGATTCCTATTCTTGAGCCGGCTTCTCAGCAGGAGGCTTATGATATGATGGCTTATGCTTACGAATTGTCCGAGCGTGAGGGGTTTCCGGTACTGATGCGTATTACGACCCGCATGGCGCACTCGCGTGCCGCAGTGGCTGTGAAATCAGATTTCCTGAATGTTATGTCTACAGGACGTCCTTCTGTTCCTTCTGATTGGGTGTTGCTGCCAGGAAATGCCCGCCGCAGGTATCAGGAAGTAATTGCTGCCCAGCCCACTTTAGCACGTTTGTCTGAGGATTCTTCTTTTAATGATTATAAACCGCAGACTGGTAATGAAAATAAGGCGAAGCTGGGTATTCTGGCGTGTGGTATTGGTTATAATTACGTGATGGAAAATTATCCGGATGGATGTCCTTATCCGGTTTTGAAGATTGCTCAATATCCTTTGCCTTCGGATAAGTTGCTGGCTTTGGCTGAGTCGTGCGAGTCGCTGCTGGTTGTAGAAGACGGACAGCCTTTTGTGGAGGAGCAGCTTAAAGGGATTTTGCCTGGAAAATATATCGTAAAGGGCCGCCTTAGTGGTGACCTTCCTCGTACGGGTGAGCTGACCCCCGACAGTGTGCGTCTGGCATTGGGCTTACAGCCGGTTTCGGTTTATGCTGCAGCCCAGAACATTGTCCCCCGTCCGCCAGCATTGTGCAACGGATGTGGTCACCGCGATGTGTACGATGCACTGAACCGTGTGGCTGCACAATACCCTGATGCCAAAATTTTTGGAGACATCGGCTGTTATACTCTAGGGGCACTTCCACCTTTCCGTACGCTGAGCAGTTGTGTGGATATGGGTGCTTCTATTACGATGGCAAAGGGGGCTGCTGATGCAGGACTTTTCCCTGCCATTGCGGTGATTGGAGATTCTACATTCACACACTCTGGAATGACCGGATTGCTGGATGCAGTAAACGATAAGGCCAACATTACCGTTATTATTTCCGACAATCTTACTACGGCAATGACAGGTGGACAGGATTCGGCCGGAACTAATAAGTTCGAGGCAATCTGTCTGGGATTGGGAGTTGAGCCGGAGCATGTGCGTGTCGTAGTCCCGTTACCTAAGAACATGGAGGAAATCACACGCATCCTTAAAGAGGAGATAGAGTACAATGGAGTTTCTGTCATTATTCCACGTCGTGAATGTATGCAGACACTTAACCGTAAGTTAAAACAGAAAAGAGCAGCAAAAGCATGAAAACAGATATAATTTTATCAGGCGTAGGAGGACAGGGTATTCTTTCTATTGCTACAATTATAGGTGAAGCAGCGACACGTTTGGGGTTGACACTGAAACAGGCTGAAGTACACGGTATGAGCCAGCGTGGGGGAGATGTGCAGTCTAATCTGCGTTTGTCTGACCAGCCGATTGCATCCGATTTGATACCGTTGGGCATGGCAGATATTATTCTATCATTGGAGCCGATGGAGGCTTTGCGTTATCTTCCTTATCTTTCTAAAGAAGGATGGATTATTACTTCGTCTGCGCCTTTCATCAATATTCCTAATTATCCTGACACCGAACAGTTGATGCAGGAACTGAACAGTTTGCCGCATGTTGTGGCACTGGATGTGGATGCTATTGCGAAAGAGAATAACATGCCGCGGTGCGGTAATGTGATTTTGCTGGGTGCGGCAGCTGTCTTGAAGATTATCGATACCGATGAGTTGTATCATAGTATTGAGCGGATATTCCGGTCGAAGGGGGAAGCTGTTGTAGAAATGAATCACCGTGCTTTTAAGATAGGTTATGAATATGCACAACAATTAATGAAGGAGCAGCCATATGAGTAAGGTGTTTAGTGAAGAGCTGGTAGCACAGGTTGTTAAGGAGATGAAAGTAGCCGACCTTTCTAATGCTACCATTGGTGATGTCTTGCTGGTTGCTTCTCGTCTGGAGCAGCTTACGGGTATTCCTTTTGTGCGTATGGACCAGGGGTCTCCGGGACTTCCTGCCAATAGAGTGGGTATTGAGGTTGAAAAGGCAGCGCTTGATAAAGGATTGGGTGCACAATATCCGGCGGCAGCTGGGGTGGCCGAACTGAAGGAGGCTGCATCTCGTTTCATAAAGGCTTTTATCGATATTGATATTTCTCCGCGTGCATGTTTGCCTACAACAGGGTCTGTGGCCGGTTCGTTCGGTGCATTTATAGCATGTACACAGCGCATTCCCGGTAAAGACAAGGTTTTATTTATTGACCCGGGGTTCCCTATCCAGAAGTCGCAGCTTCGCATCCTGGGTATTCAGTGGAAACTGTTTGATATTCATGATTATCGCGGACAGGCTTTGCGTGGAAAGTTGGAAGAGTTCCTGCGGGAGGGCGATATAGCTGCCATTGTTTATTCTAATCCTAATAATCCGGCTTGGATTTGTTTGGAGGAGGAGGAGCTGCAGATTATCGGTGAACTTGCTACGCGTTACGATACGATTGTGATGGAAGACCAGGCCTACTTCTGTATGGACTTCCGTCATCCTTTCGGTCGTCCTTATCAGGCTCCGTTTGTGCCTACGGTGGCTCGTTATACGGATAACTATATATTGTTCTTGTCTGCTTCGAAGATATTCAGCTATGCCGGACAGCGTATTGCCTTGGCTTGTGTGTCCGATAAATTGTTCGACAAGCAGTATCCTGCATTGGCAGAGCGCTATGAGGATTCCGGGGTATTCGGACCTACTTTCATTGCATCGATTATGTATATGATTACTTCCGGATGTACAGCTACTACTCAATATGGCTTGGCCGAGATGCTGAATCAGTCGGTCGAAGGTAAGATTGATTTTGTGGCCGATACCCGTGAATACGAGCGCAGGGCAGCACGCATGAAGAAAATTTTTACCGATAACGGATTTTCCATCGTCTACGATCGTGATGTAACGCAGAAGGTGGGCGACGGTTTCTTCTTTACGCTGGGTTATCCGGGCTTGACAGGAGGCGAACTGTTGTGTGAGCTGATGTATTACGGTGTCAGCAGCATTTCGCTGGCTACTACCGGAAGCGACCAGCAGGGTGTGAGGGCTTGTACATCGCGTATGCGTGAAGAATTGTATCCGGTATTGGAAGAGCGTATGAAGGCTTTCAGAGCCGACCATCCGATAGATTGATAAACAAAATATTACACACAAATAACTGACTTTAAATTGAAATACGATTATGATTTGGAACACGAATAAAGAGTGCATGGACCCGGAGCAGATGCGCGAGCTGCAGGGAAAGCGTTTACAGAAGTTGGTGGATTATGTATACCACAATACGCCATTCTATAGAAAGAAAATGCAGGAGATGGATTTGTTGCCCGGAGATATCAAGTCTATCGATGATATTGTGAAACTCCCTTTTACTACCAAGCAGGACCTGCGCGATAATTATCCTTATGGCCTGATGGCTGCCCCCAAGTCGGAGATTGTGCGTGTGCATGCTTCTTCGGGAACTACGGGTAATCCTACTGTAGTAGGTTATACGCGTAAGGATTTGGAAATCTGGAAGGAGGCGATTGCCCGTTCGCTTACGGCTTATGGTATTACACGCGAAGATACTGTTTCTGTAGGTTATGGCTATGGACTGTTCACTGGCGGACTGGGAGCGCATTATGGGGTAGAGCATATTGGTGCTACTGTGATACCGACTTCTACCGGAAATACGGAAAAGCATATTCGCCTGTTGCGCGACCTTCAGATTACCGGACTGGCTTGTACTCCTTCGTATGCTTTGTATTTGGCTGAGGCTTTAGAAAAGGCCGGACTGTCGAAAAAAGATATTTTCTTGCGGGTAGGTATTTTTGGTGCTGAGCCGTGGACCGAGAATATGCGTCGTGAAATAGAGGACCGTCTGGGTATTAACGGATATAATATTTATGGATTGAGTGAAATTATCGGTCCGGGTGTTGCCCATGAGTGTGAGTGTAAAAACGGCTCGCATATAGCTGAGGACCATTTCTACCCCGAAATTATTTCACCCGATACGCTGGAACCGCTTCCTAGAGGCCAGGTTGGCGAAATGGTATTTACCACGCTTACTAAAGAGGGTATGCCGCTGCTGCGTTATCGTACAAAAGACTTGACCTCACTGATGGAAGGCACTTGTCCGTGTGGCCGTACTACCGTACGTATGACTCCGATTATGGGACGTAGTGACGATATGCTTATTATCCGTGGTATTAATGTATTCCCGTCGCAGGTAGAAAGTGTAATCCTCGAAATGAAAGAGTTCGAACCGCATTACCTGCTGGTTGTAGACCGTGTCAAAAATCTGGATACCTTGCAGGTGCAGGTGGAAGTTCGCAGAGATTTCTTTACAGACGATATTGGCTCGATGCTGAATCTGAAGAAAGCGCTTTCCGACAGACTGAAGAGTGTCCTGTCTATCAGTGCGGATGTGAAGCTTGTAGAGCCTAACAGCATTGCACGCAGTGAAGGAAAGTCTAAACGGGTGATAGATAAGCGAGTTTTAGTTTAATATATAAATTAGATAGCTATGACAATAAAGCAACTCTCTGTTTTTCTGGAGAATAAAACCGGAAGAATAAACGATGTAGTACGTACATTGGGAAAAAATGATATAAATATGCATGCATTCAGCATGGCCGAAACAGCGGACTTTGGTATTCTTCGCCTTATTGTGTCGGATGTGGAGAAAGCTGTTGAGGTGTTACGTGCGCAGGATTTTGCAGTTATGTCTACCGACGTGGTTTGCCTGAGTTGTGCCAATGTGCCGGGCTCACTGGCCGAGGTTTTGGAATGCCTCGCTGCCGAGAATGTTTTTATAGAGTATATGTATGCTTTTGCACAAAAGGATACAGCCAATGTGGTGATAAAGCCTAATAATATCCCTCATTGTCTGGAAGTCCTTAAAGCTCATCAGTGTAATGTGCTGAATAAGGAAAAATTATAATAGCCTGTCTGGTATT
>OGMI01000798.1_pt1 | contig 10704 bp, 8 predicted proteins | sample 1573201 | NCBI WGS metagenome assembly OGMI01 (sample SAMEA2582012, study PRJEB24529) | metagenome | biome: Human gut stool | place: China | collected 2011
TATTTTAAAAAAACCCTTTGAGATAGAGTTTGAAACTTTAAAAGAGATCTTAAAATTGGAAGATAAGTATGAAAGGTTTTTTGATTTTGAAAAAAATGTAATAAAAAATATAATGGTAGATTTAGGAGAGTTATTTGCATTAAAGTATGAGAAAGTTAAAATAGGAAAAAATATAAATAATAAGGTGATAGGTTTTAAATTTAGTTTTGGTAATTATGTATGGGAAGAGGATGAGAATTTAAAACTTAAGAGTGTTTTATTTATCATTAAAAGTGATATTGTAGATGCAGCTGAAGTCTATGCTATTCTTAAAGAAGGAATAAGAAATTATAACTATGAAACTGTGTATAAGGCATGCTTTAAGGCGAAACAGAATTGGAAAAGTAGTAATATGAATTTTGATGATTATTTAAAATTTACAATTTCTAATTTAAATAATAAAGATATTGAACCAAAGGTATTTGTTAGAAGAAAGTTTAATAACAGTAGAGAGTTAAGAAAAGTATTTATTAATGAGATGGAAAAAGTAAAACCTAATACTCTTTTAGATAGCACATTTTTTTCTAATGAATTTCTAACTTCATTATATAATTTAAAGGAAGATAAAATTCTAAACTTTCAGAATGATTTTATAATGATAATTATAAATTGGAAAAGGGATAAGGAATCAACAATAAAAATATATATAAAATAAAAAAACTGCTCTTTTGAGCAGTTTCAAATTCATTTTAAGTGGCTGGGGTGGCTGGATTCGAACCAACGCATGACGGAGTCAAAGTCCGTTGCCTTACCGCTTGGCGACACCCCAACAGCAACATAGTAATATTACCATATAATTTTAAATTAGTCAATATATTTTTTTATTTTTTCATCCATAATTTTAATTCTTCATCAGTTGCTAAGACATAGTGCTCTCCACCTAAATGGTGTTGAGTTCCTTTAGAATAGTCAATACCACTAGTTTTATAGTCATAAGTTTCAGCTTTTCTATTTCTTTCAAGATTAGGATCAGGAATAGGAATAGCTGATAATAAACTTTTTGTATATGGATGTATAGGGTTTGAAAATATCTCTTCAGTAGTTCCTGTCTCTACAAGATGTCCAAGATGTAAAACTCCTATTCTATCTGAAATATATTTAACCATGGATAAGTCATGGGCTATAAATAGGAAAGCTGTTCCTGTTTTCTTTTGTATCTCTTTCATAAGATTGACTACTTGAGCTTGAATAGATACATCTAGAGCTGATATAGCTTCATCAGCAATTATAAGTTCAGGATTCATAATTAAAGCTCTAGCTATTCCAATTCTCTGTCTTTGTCCTCCAGAGAATTGATGTGGATATCTTAAAGCGTGTTCTCTAGATAATCCTACTAAATCAAGAATTTTATAGACTTTTTCCTCTCTCTCTTGAGAATTTTTATAAAGTCCATGTATATCTAATCCTTGAGCTATTATATCTATAACTTTCATTCTTGGATTTAAACATGCCATAGGGTCTTGGAATATCATTTGCATCTTTGTTCTAAGATGTTTTATAGCGTCTTTAGAAAGTTTTCCAGAGATATTAACACCATTGAAAATTATCTCTCCCTCTGTAGGTTCATAAAGTCTTATGATAGAACGTCCTGTTGTAGATTTTCCAGAACCAGATTCTCCTACTAGTCCATAAGTTTCCCCTGGATAAATTTTAAAAGATATATCATCTACAGCTTTTACAGTAAATTTTTTATTTATTCTAAAATATTGTTTAAGATTTTTAACTTCTAATAAAGGAGTCTTTTCCACTTTATTTTCCTCCTTTTTTCATTTTTTCTATACGTGCTTTTAAAGATGCAGGCATCTCAACTTTAGGAGCATTTTCATGCATTAGCCATGAAGAAACTCTATGCTTTCCTCCAACATCAAACATAGGTGGTTCCTCTTTAAAATCTATATTTAAGGCATAAATATTTCTAGGAGCAAAAGCATCTCCTACTACTTTGTTTAATAAGTTAGGTGGTGTTCCTGGAATTGTATATAATACTTCATCATGGGAATCTATATCTGGCATAGAAGAAAGAAGACCCCAAGTATATGGATGACGAGGATCATAGAATATCTCATCTACACTTCCCTTTTCTATAATTTTTCCAGCATACATTACAGCTACATAATCAGCTACCTTAGCAACAACTCCTAAATCATGAGTTATATATATAACAGATAGATTTTTCTTAAGTTGTAACTCCTTTATTAACTCTAGTATTTTAGCTTGAATTGTAACATCTAGTGCAGTAGTTGGCTCATCACAAATTAAGATATCAGGATCACAAGCTAGTGCAATAGCTATTACTACCCTTTGACGCATTCCACCAGAAAGTTGGTGAGGATAGTTTTTCATACGTTTTTCAGGATCAGTAATTCCTACCTCTTCTAATAATTTTACAGCTTTTTCATAAGCTTCTTTTTTAGGAATATTATAATGATAACACATACCTTCCATAATCTGTTTTCCTATTGTCATAGTAGGATTTAAAGATGTCATAGGATCTTGGAAAACCATTGCAATACGTTTTCCACAGATATGTTTTTGCATCTGTTTAGGAGTCAATTTAATAATATCCTTTGTAACTTTTATTCCCTCAGTATTTGTATATGTGAATTTAATACTACCATTATTTATAAAACCATTATTACTAAGTATTCCCATTATAGCTTTTACAGTAACAGATTTTCCAGAACCAGACTCTCCAACTATAGCTATAGTTTCTCCTCTATATAGATCTAAACGTACTCCACGAATAGCATTTACAACTCCATTAGAAGTACGAAAGCATATATCTAAATCACGAATTGATAAAATTCTCTCTCTTTCCATCTCTTTTACATCTCCTTCATCTTAGGATCAAAGGCATCTTTTAATCCATCTGCTAATAGATTGAAACTAAGCATTAAAATACCTAAGATAAGTGCTGGTATAATTGTCATATATGGTGATATCATAAAAGATTTAAACCCTTCAGATATCATTACTCCTAAGGAAACATTTGGAGCAGGAATCCCCAATCCAACGAAAGATAGAGTAGTTTCCATAAAAATAGCATTTGGAATTGAAAACATTGACATAATAATCAATTGTCCAAAAATATTAGGTAAAATATCTTTAAAAATTATATGCATGTCAGATGCTCCTAAAGTCCTAGATGCCAATACAAATTCTTGCTCTTTTAATTTTAGCATTTGAGCTCTTGCTATTCTACTCATTCCAATCCAACCAGTGAATACTAAAACTAATAGGATAGGAACTATACCAGGTTTTAATATAACTAACATAAGTGTAGCTATAACAAGTGTTGGAATAGAGTTAATTATCTCAACTATACGTTGCATAACCATATCAACTTTTCCACCAAAATACCCAGAAATTAGTCCATAAGTCATTCCAATAGCCATATCAATAACTATAGCAGCTGCAGCAACAAGTAGAGATACTCTTGTTCCACTCCAAGTTCTAAGCCAAATATCTCTTCCCATTGTATCAGTTCCAAAAAGATAGTGAACCCCTGTCACTTTTTTTAGTTCATACATATCTTTTCCTCTAGCATATCCGTCTAAAATTCCTAATTTTTCAAGTAATGGAATCTTAGGGGGAAGGCTTTGGTGAGCTAGATTATTTCCATTTATTTCATAGTGAGATAAAATAGGAGCTAGAATTGCAAAGAGTATTATTACTAATATACATACAAGTCCAATAACAGCTCCTTTGTTAGCTTTAAAACGAATGAAGAAATCTCTCCAAAATGAGTGATTCTCATAAGTTTTATCTATATGAATATCATGATTATGAGCTAATTTAAAATCATCAGCACTAAACTTAATATTTGAATTACTCATTTGTTCCTCCTTTTACAAGTCTAATACGTGGATCGATTACTCCATATAATAAATCTACAATCAACATAATTACAATGTACATAACACTATATACAAAGGCACAAGCCATAATTACATTATAATCATTAACTTGGATTCCCATTGTTAATAGTTGACCTATTCCAGGAATAGAGAACATTTTTTCAATAACAAGAGAACCAGTCATAAGTCCTACTATCAATGGAGCTAATACAGTAATAACTTGAATTAATGTATTTCTTAAGGCATGACGAAATATCAATATATTTTTACTCAATCCTTTAGATTGTGCAAGCTGCATATATTCACTTCCCAGTACTTCAGCCATCTCACTTCTAGTAAATCTTGCAATATTTGCTATTGTAAATACAGATAGAGCTATAGAGGGCATAATGCTAGAGACAAAAGGCTCCCTAACATTGTAAAGAACTGGTAATATATTTAATTTTTTAGCAAATAATAAAATAAAGAATAGTGCAAAAACAAATGATGGAATAGATACCCCTATAACAGATAGAAGTGAAGCAAAAGTATCTATCCATGTATTCTTTTTAAGAGCAGCTACTATTCCTAAGATAAGACCGAAAAATAAACCTATTACCACAGCTTGTAAACCTATACGAATAGATACTCCAAGACGAGCTCCTAAGATTTGGGATACAGGCATATTTTTTTGTATAGAATAACTCACTCCAAAATCTCCATGTAACATCATTTTAAGATAGTTGAAAAACTGTACAATAAAAGGTTTATCAAGCCCATATTTAGCTTTTATAATAGCTAGTTGACTAGGTGTTAGTTTTTCATCATTAAAAGGTGTTCCAGGCATTAATTGAAGCATTAAATATAGAATAAAAACTATTACAATTAAAGTTAATGCTGCAATAGCTAAACGTTTTAATATATATTTTAACATCTCAATTACCTCTAAAATTATATTTATTAAAAAATTGGGGCTGTTATAAAAACAGCCTCAATCTCAATTATTCTTTTACTGCATTTTTATAAACAGTAGGAACTCCTACTGAGTGGAATTCAATTCCTTTAATATTTGGTTTTATCATCATAGCTGAACCAGTTTGATATACAGGTAAGATAGTAGCTTCATCCATTACTATTTTTTCTGCATCTTTTAAAGCTTGCCATCTTTCTTCTAGTTTAGTTACTAAACTTCCTTTGCTAGCTTCATAAACTAGTCTGTCATACTCTTTGTTAGACCAGCTACCAAAGTTATATGATGCTCCTGAAACCCACATATCTAAATATGTCATAGGGTCTGCATAGTCAGGTCCCCAACGAGTAAGTCCTAAATCAAACTCTCCAGCTTGCATAAGTTGTAAACGAGATTTTTTAGGTTGTTGTTTAAGTGTTAAAGTAACCCCAGGTAGATTTGTTTCTATCTCAGATTTTAGATATTCAGCAACTTTTTTACTTGCTTCAGTATCTTCAAATAATAATTCAAAATTAAAACTATCTTTTCCTAGCTCTTTTTTAGCTTTTTCATAGTATTCTTTAGCTTTTGCTTTATCTACTTTTAAGTATTCTGGAGATGTAGCTCTAAAATCTTTTTTATCAGGACCAACAGCTAATTTCACTGGGACAGCAAAGTTTGCTGCAATAGATCCATCTTTTAATAGATTTTCTGCAATTTGCTCTTTATCATATGAAAGTGCTAAAGCTAGACGTAGATTAGCATTTTCTAATCCAGGAACTTTTGTATTAGGAGATACATACCAAAGGTATCCTCCTAAAGTATTTTGCATTTCTGGGGAATCTTTATATTGTTCAACCAATTCTCCAGTTAATTTCATAACATCTACAGTTCCTTGCTCATAAGCAACTACTGCAGATTGAGAATCTTTTACAAGTTAGGCTTCTGCTGCCATTGCCAAGACCATTTGTGGTTCATAGTATTTATCGTTTTTAACAAGTTCATATCCAGAACCTTGATTCCAAACTGTCATTTTAAATGGTCCATTAGCAAGGATAGCTTCTGGAGTTAAAGCATATTGATCTCCAAATTTATTATAAAATTCCTCGCTGATAGGATAGAAAGATGGGAATGCCATCAATTGATAAAAGAAAGGAACTGCATAATTAAGTTCAACTTTTAATGTTTTATCATCTATAGCAGAAATTCCTAATTCTTCTATACCTTTTTCTCCCTTAGCTATTTCAGCAGCATTTTTTACTCCAGCTACATCTAACATATATGAGTACTCAGATGCTGTAGCAGGATTTGCTAATCTCCTCCATGCAAAAACGAAGTCTTGAGCTTTAACAGGTGATCCATCACTCCATTTAGCATCTCTTAATTTGAAGATATAAGTTTTTCCATCTTCACTTACCTCTGTACTTTCTGCCATTCCAGGAATAGGATTACCATCAGCATCTAGTTGGTACAATCCCTCAATAACTGCAGCAATAGCATCAAAAGAATAACCATCTGTAGCAACTCCAGTATCCATAGAAGAGAGTTCTATGTCAGAGGCAACATTTAAAACTTTTTTTGAATTATCTACAGCTTGAGTTGTTTCTTTAGAACCACCACAAGCAGCTAAAAGAGCTAAAGTAGCTAATCCAACTAAAAGATTTTTAATCTTCTTCATAAAATTTTCCCCCCTTTTGAAAAATTTTTACTTTGAATAAGCTTAAGTATACTCTTAAAAACTTCATTTGTCAATAAAAATAAAAAAATTTTTTTATTTTTCAAAATAATTAAAATTTTATTACTTAATTTCATAATTCTATATAAAAAAGAGCCTGTTGTAATTTACAACAGACTCTTATCTATTAATTATTATTTTTTTACTATACTAATTTTTTTAATTCAGTAGCAACAAATTCTACATGTGGTCCAATTATAACTTGAACTGCATTTCCTCTTTTCATAATTCCTGCTGCCACTTTTTTAATTTCTGCATCATTTACTTTAGCACCATCAACTACTTCTAATCTTAATCTTGTTGCACAGTTGTCAATTGATACTAAGTTTTCTTTTCCTCCTAATAGAGGTAATAGAGCTGCTGCTACAACAGCGTGAGCTGATGCTCCACCTTCTGCTACTATTTCGACAACTTCTTCATCTTCTCTTCCTGGAGTTGCTAAGTTAAATTTATTAATAGCAAATGTAAATACTACATAGTAGATTACAAAGAAGATTACTCCAAGAACTAGTAACATTATTGGGCTGCTAGCATTAGGGTTACGTAGAGATAATACGAAGTCAACTAATCCTGCAGAGAATCCAAATCCAGCCATCCAGTTAAACGAAGCAGCTAAGAATACAGAGATACCAGTTAATACAGCGTGAACTACATATAATGCTGGAGCAACAAACATGAAAGCAAATTCGATAGGTTCTGTAACTCCTGTAAAGAAGCTAGCAAATCCAGCAGCTAACATGATAGATTTTATTTTTTGTTGGTTAGCAGGTTTAGCAGTTTTAATGAAAGCGAAACAAGCACCTAATAATCCAAACATCATAATAGGGAAGAATCCAGCTTGATACATTCCAACATGGTAAGATCCTTCAACTGCAGCAGGTAATCCAGCATAAGCAGCAGCAGGGTCTCCCCAGAATCTTCCAATATCATTAATACCAGCAACGTTAAACCAGAAAACAGAGTTTAGAGCGTGGTGTAATCCAACAGGGATTAATAATCTGTTGAAGAATCCATAAACTCCAGCTCCTATTGGACCTAATTTAGCAATAGAGATTCCGAATCCAACTAATCCAGAGTAAATAACTGGCCAAATGTATAATAAAATGAATGAAACTACTAACATAACTACAGAAGTTATAATTGGTACAAATCTTTTTCCACTGAAGAAAGCTAAGAACTTAGGAAGTTCTAAAGTGTGGAATTTGTTGTATAATTCTCCAGCTACAACCCCACAAAGAATACCAACGAATTGGTTGTTGATCTTACCAAAAGCAGGAGAAACTTGATCTGCAGGAACTCCTGTCATTTGGGCAACAGCCCCAACTGAAAGTAAAGTAGTAACAACTTCAAAAGCAACTAATCCTGCTAAAGCAGCAGCACCATTTTTATCTTTTGAAAGACCAAAAGCAACACCAACAGCAAATAGAATAGGCATGTTATCGATGATAGCAGCCCCAGCTTTAATTAAGAAAGCAGCAAGTTGGCTATTTGCACCCCAACCTGTAGGGTCGATCCAGTATCCGATTCCCATAAGGATAGCTGCAGCTGGTAGAACTGCTACTGGAACCATTAATGCTTTACCAATTTTTTGTAAGTAGTTAAACATAAAAAACTTCCTCCTTTAAATATTTTGCTATTTCATTACATTTTTGAATAATGAATTTATATTTCATTCTTTCTTATGTTGATTATAGCATAAGTTTAGGAAATTTGCTACATTTATTTTAAAAAAAATTAGAAAAAATAATATTTTTTTATTCCGTATTGTTCGGAATTAAAATAAAATATTATGAAATAAATTCATATTTATTTTTTATATTTTATATGTTAGAATATAATGTAATATCTAATTATTTAGGGAGGATATATGGATGTTTCATTATTACATATAAAAGAAGATGTAAATAGATATGTAAATATTATTTCAAATTTAATAAATGTTGATGTAGGAGTAGTAGATAAAAATATGACAAGAGTTACTGGAACAGGACTCTATAAAAATATTGCTGGAGTATCTGCTTTGGGGAGTGTCTATAAGAACACTCTATTAACTGGAGAAACTCATATTATTGAAAATCCTAGAACTCACATACTTTGTTCTCAATGTAAGGATAAAGAGAATTGTAAAGAGAAATTAGAGATATCTACACCTATATATTGTCAAAATGAAATAGTTGGGGTTTTGGGATTAGTTTGTTTTAATGATGAGCAAAAGAAAAAAATCATAGCTAATATAGAATCTTATTTAAATTTTACTAAACAGATAGCTGAATTTATAGGTATAAAATTCTTTGAATATCAAGAGAAACTTTTGCAAGTTGATAAAGAAAAAACTTTAAGAGCTATAATAGAAAGTATCAATAAAGGAGTTATAGTCAGTGATAAAAATAATACAATTTTAAGTGTAAATCAGATAGCTATGAAAAAATTAGAGATACATGAAGATTGTATAGGAAAGTCTGTTTTAATGATAAGTCAAAATGATTATTTAATGAATGAAGAGATTTTTAAGCTGATAATAGCTAATAAAGAGTTTACAGTGGTTGGTAAATTAATATCTCTAACTTCTGTGGATAATAAAAGAAATAATGTTTTCATATTTGAAGATATGAAAAAAATAAATAAAAATATAGCAGAGATTACAAGTAATACCAATGTTATCTCATTAAATGATATATATGGAAATTCTATAGCAACTAAGAATTTAAAAGAGAATATATTAAAGGTTGCTGATACCTCTTCAACTGTTTTAATAACAGGAGAAAGTGGAACTGGAAAGGAATTAGTAGCTCGTTCTCTACACTCACACAGTAGTAGAAGAGATAAACCATTTGTAGTTATTAACTGTTCGGCTATTCCAGATTCACTTTTAGAGAGTGAACTTTTTGGATATGTAAAGGGAGCTTTTACAGGAGCAGATAATAGTGGAAGAATGGGAAAATTTGAGCTTGCTAATACTGGGGTAATATTTTTAGATGAGATTGGAGATATGCCACTATATTTACAAGCTAAAATTTTAAGAGTGATTCAAGAGAAAAAGATAGAAAGAATTGGGTCTAATAAAAGTGTAGATTTAGATATAAGAATAATTGCTGCTACTAATGTAGATTTAGAACAAAAAATAAGAGAGCAAAAATTTAGAAGTGATCTGTACTATAGATTAAATGTAATACCTATAAAACTTCTTCCATTGAGAGAGAGAAAAGATGATATTTTACCAATAGTAGAAAAGTTAATAGCTAAATACAATAGAGTTACTAATAAATATATTTCTACTATAGATGAAGATGTAAAGAATGTGCTTCTAACTTATGATTGGCCAGGAAATGTGAGAGAGTTAGAAAATGTTATTGAATTGATGTTTAATATGAGTGGAAATAGCAGTGTATTAAATAAAAATCTATTGCCAGAGTCTCTTTTTAAAAGAGATGAAAATAAAAGTTTAGATTTTAAATTAAATGAAAAGGAAGAAAATAGTGAATTAGAGGATTTTGAAATCATAGAAAAGAGATATATTTTAAAAGCTTTAGAAAAATATGGAGATACAACAGAGGCTAAAAAGAGTATTTCAGATAAAATGGGAATAGGATTAACAACTTTATATAGAAAGATGAAAAAGTTTGGAATTAATTAATTTTTTCATTTTGGTAAAAAAAGAGGAGATGTTTTTTTCGGATTGAAAAAGTTTTTCAAAATGAAAAAAACAAATCCTCTTTTGTTTTTTTTAAAAGCCCAATTTATAAGGAGTTTAATTTTTTTTAATTTGGCACACGAATTGCTATTAATATTTGTGTATATTATTTTAAATCTTAATTTACTATTTCTGTAAGAAAAATATTAAAATCATAAAAAATTATTGACAAATAAAAAAATTAAGTGTAATTATTAAGGGAGGAATTATTAAAATGGAAAAAGTAACAGAGAAAGTTTTAAGTATTCTTGAAGAGGAGCTTGTTCCTGCAGAAGGGTGTACAGAGCCAATAGCTATCGCTTATGCTGCTGCTAAATTAACAAATATTTTAGGAAATGTACCAGAAAAAATTGATGCATATCTTTCAGGAAATATAGTAAAAAATGTTAAAAGTGTAAAAATTCCTAACTCTGAAGGAATGGTAGGAATTGAAGCTTCTACAGCTATGGGAGCT
>OGMI01000799.1_pt1 | contig 10699 bp, 7 predicted proteins | sample 1573201 | NCBI WGS metagenome assembly OGMI01 (sample SAMEA2582012, study PRJEB24529) | metagenome | biome: Human gut stool | place: China | collected 2011
AGTACCGTTGCGAGCGACACATAGCGAGAGCGTGTCTTGAATGTTTTTGTTAATTTTGAACAATTGAAAGAAGACTAGGATGAGTTTCGCAAACGCCTAATTCAAAAAAACAAGAAAAGGAGAAAGGATTACATGAAATTAGAAAAATTAGTAGGTGACAGATTCAAGGAAAGACCGGCGGATTGTCAGGTAGACAGCCATGCACTTATGATCCGCGGCGGTTACATGAAGAATGTGGCAAACGGAATTTACTCTTCTTATATGCCACTTAAGAGAATCACAAGAAAGATCGAGCAGATCATCCGCGAAGAGATGGATGCGATTGATGGACAGGAAGTACAGTTCCCGGTTGTTATGCCGGCAAGTCTCTGGCAGGAGTCTGGCAGATACGACAGCATCGGAAAAGAACTTTTACGTTTTACAGACCGGAACGGAGCGCAGATGGTTCTTGGTATGACACATGAGGAAGCAGCCGTTCAGTTAGTAAGAGAATATGGACAGAGCTATGCAAAATACCCATTTATGATCTATCAGATCCAGACAAAATTCCGTGACGAGGCACGTCCAAGAGCAGGACTGATCCGTGTGCGTGAGTTTACCATGAAAGATGCGTACTCCTTCCACACAAGCCAGGAAGATTTAGAGCAGTACTATGATAAATGCCACAAAGCATATGAGAGAATTTATGCAAGAGCAGGAATCCCGGAGGTTGTATCTGTAAAATCCGATTCCGGTATGATGGGTGGAAATGTTTCCCATGAGTTCATGCTTTTGACTCCAATCGGAGAGGATTCCATCGTAATCTGTAACGAGTGTGATTACCGTGCAAACATGGAAGCAGCTGAAAACATTGTAGAGAACGAGACAGAGGTTATGCAGGAACTTACCAAAGTTGCAACACCTGGCATGCATACGATTGAGCAGGTCTGTGAATTTTTACATGTGGATGCAAAGAAATCCATGAAAGCCGTTGTTTACCAGAAAAATTCGGATGACAAATATATTCTCATTTTCGTGCGTGGTGACCTCGAAATTAATGAGACAAAGCTGACCAATTACCTTGGCTGCGATGTCCATCCGGGAGTGATCACAGAGGAGAGTGGCATTCAGGCAGGATTTATCGGACCGGTGAACCAGAATGCAGACTGCATCGTTTTATTTGACCGTTCTTTAAAGGGAACAACAAATCTTGTCTGCGGCGCCAATGAAGTGGATTATCATTACACAGGTCTGAATATGGAGCGCGAGTTCCCGGATGCAGAGTATGTTGATCTTGCAAAAGTTGTGGAGGGTGGTATCTGCCCATGCTGTGGTAAGAAATCACTGACCATTTCCCGTGGTATTGAGGTTGGTAACATCTTCCAGCTCGGAACGAAATACACCAAGACCATGAACATGACCTATGTGGACAAAGACGGCATAAGCAAAAATCCAATCATGGGTTGCTACGGTATCGGTGTCGGACGTATGGCAGCTTCCATTTGTGAAGCACATCATGATGATTATGGTCCAATCTGGCCAATGAGCATTGCTCCGTGGCAGGTTCACATCTGTGCGATGAACCTTGACAAAGAAGGTGTCAGGGAAGTAGCAGATACTTTATATGAGAATTTACAGAATGCCGGTGTGGAAGTGATCTATGATGACCGCTCCGTAAGTGCCGGAAATAAATTCTCCGATGCAGACCTTTTAGGGGTTCCGGTTCGTGTTGTTGTGAGCCCACGTAACTTAAAAGAGTCTGTTGTGGAAGTTTCCACCCGTGACAAGAGCCTTATGGAGAAAGTTCCGGTAGAAAATGCCGAGCAGTATGTAAAAGACCTTGTAGAGAAGATGAAAAAAGAGTGTAATCTGGTAAAATAAATGGAAAAAATAAACGGAATCCCGATGATTCCATTTGGACTTCTTGGCGGTTTCTGTGATCATCTGGAAATCAGAATCACAGGACTGTCGGAGGAAGGTTTTTCGTTTCGTGTACCGGAAAAAATAGAAAAAGCGGCGTGCCTTGAGATTTGTTTTTTTGACTTTTCTGCTGACTGTTACCGCAAAGTGCAGTTGGCAGAGAAGGAAAGAGAGATGAAGTTAACAGAGGAGACGCCCTTTTTCTTTATCTATTCGGTGTGGACAAAAAACGGGGAATACAGGGAGCAGGTAAAGCGTCTGGTGACAGATTATGACAACTACATATCGCTAAAACTCGCAGGAGATGATGCGTATCTTTCAGAAAAAATGGTTGGTTATCCGGCAGAATTGGACGAAGTTTACGCAGAGAGCTTCGAAGAGCAGAAGAAAGAGTGGTTCAGTTGTATTGGTGATGGAATACAGGAGTGCAGGAATACATGGGAGCATAAAAAGTGGAATATTACAGATTTACCTGAATTCGAGCTCGCCATCACAATAGACCGCCCGGAATTATATTATGATTTTCTACAAAAAGACTGGACGAGATTTTGCCACGATTACTGGAAAAACAATTTTCTGGAACATCACACATTGAGTAAGAAGAGAGTGACAAGAATCTACATTGGAAACCAGTTCTGCCACAACCTTTTTCCAAGGAAAGAATTGCTGTTTCAGGTGTTGGAGAAAGCGTTGGAGAACAATCTTGCGGTGACGCTTGCCTTCTCATATATTAGGAATCATCTGTTGGAAGAGATTGATGAACTGTTGCAGGAACTTGAAGTATGGTGCCAAAGCAGAGAAAAAGAGGCAGGCAAGGATCAGGAGGAAATTATCGTAAACGACTGGGCGATGCCTATACTTTTGCAGGGAAAACCACACTTAAAACCAGTGTTGGGAGTTCTGTTAAATAAACGTAGAAAAGATGTCCGTTTACCTTATAAACATGGTATCGGGAATCATGTGGACAGTCTGGCAGAAAATAATTTGAATTGTGGATTTTATCAGGATTATTTAAAAAATACATTCGATATACAAAGATTTGAATTTGAATCATGTGGATATAAGGTTACAATCCCAGATGGACACCACAGCCTGCATCTTCCTTTTTTCCAGACAAATACCTCACAGTATTGCACGCTTTATGCCGTTTGCAGATATGGTGACAGGGGAAAACAAAAGTTGCCGGAAAACTGCCCAAGATATTGTAACAAAAAAGTATTTCTATATCCGAAGCATTTGAAAATGGTGGGAAGATATAATTCACTGTTTGGATATGATGAGAAAATACTGTGGGATGAAAAACAATTGCAGGATTATCTCGAACAGGGGATTGACCGGATTGTTGTGAATGTTTCTTTGTAATAGTAGGACATTGTCTGGACAGGAATGCATTTTTATATAGAAAACGATTCCGCTGAAATGCAACAGGGGAGAAAAATACGATGGAGTCTGTTCTTGACCGTGTAATCAAGCAGAACACGGAAAATGTAAATTTATTAAAAACAAAAGATTACAATATTTTTTCTGTTTTACAGATACAGTCAAAGGAAGTTCTGATCTGCCGCATGATAGCTGACCTTTTAAATCCGAGAGGGCAGCATGGCGCAGGGGCAGAGTACTTAAAAATTTTCCTGAGAGATTGTCTTGGGATGGAAAAAATGGATACAAAACTGGCAGATCAGGCAATTGTGACGGCAGAATATGCGATTGATGATGAGCGGAGAATCGACATTGTAATTGAAATTGGCAGCTATTTTCTTCCGATAGAAGTGAAAATATATGCGGCTGACCAGAAAAGCCAGTGCTTTGATTATTATCAGTATGCAAAAAGAAGAGATGCGCAGGCGAAAGTGTATTATCTGACATTGGATGGACACAGACCGGGAAAAGACAGCACATCTTCCGGCAATCGGTCAGTAACGGAAGAGGACATTGTCTGTCTTTCGTTCCGTGAGCATATGTTAAACTGGCTGAAGGCATGTAAAAATTGTGGAAATACAGGAATGATTCCTATTTTAGAACAGTTTATCCAGAACATAGAACAGATCAGTGGCTATACAAGTGAGAAGGTGAGAAATATGGTAATTGATGAACTGCTTGTGTCTGGCGATTCCTTAAGAGCGGGGATGCAGATCGCAGATTCCATCAATGCTGCGAAAGCAAAGTTGATTTATCTGGTTTTCGAAGAGTTTGAAAAGCAGTTAGCAGGAGTTGCGGAAAGAAATCATTGGACGAGAGAGAAAAAAAGCAACTGGTATGAATATAAAGAACAGGCAGATGAATTTTTTTATAAATGGAACACTACCTATCCTGGAATCAACTACATTGTAAATGATGCCCCGATGCCGGATGGAAAACAGCTCTGGTTCCGTGTGGAGGTAGAACATCGTCTGTTCGCCGGATTCTGTGTCTTTGATCCGAATGCAGAATCGGAGGAAGGACACGGGGATCAGGTGGATGAATACGATGCTGCAACTGTAAAAGCAGTCGGGCATTATCTGAAAATCAGTGCGGCAGACCACAAGGACTGGTGGGCAACCAGGTGGTATCTGCCAGCCGGAGAACAGAAGCCAAACGATTCTGTTCCGAACTTTAAAATCATGAATGATGCAGCGATTGCACTGGCAGATAAAGAGTGCAGGTCGGAGTTTGTATCATTGTGTGTTCGTAACATTGAGGAGATGGTGGAGAGAGTGCTTGCTATTCCGGAATGAAAAAATTATAATAAAATAAGTATGTAGTGGATTGGAAAGGAGAAGCTGTTATGAACAAACGTAAGAAACTTCCAATTGGAATTGAGAGTTTTGAAGAGATGCGGAAAGAAGATTTTTATTATGTTGATAAAACGAGATGGATCGAGCAGCTTCTCGCCCAGTGGGGAAAGGTAAATCTTTTTACCCGTCCACGCCGGTTTGGAAAATCTTTAAATATGAGTATGCTTCAGACATTTTTTGAGGTAGGAGCAGACGCATCACTTTTTGATGGATTGTATATTTCAAAGAATAAAGAAGTCTGCAAACAGTATCTTGGAAAGTTTCCGGTTGTATCCATCAGTTTGAAAGGCGTGAATGGAAACACTTTCGACGAGGCACGGAGCTGTCTTGTAAAAGTTATCAACAGAGAAGCGCGTAGATTGCAGAACTTATCAGAAAGTGAAAAACTGACACAGGTTGATAAGGAACTTTTTGAAAAATTGCTTTCTCAGATGAAGGATGATGGAACGTTAAGCAGCAGCTTATTGGAACTTTCAGAACTTTTGGAAAAACATTATGAAGAAAAAGTGATCGTTTTGATTGATGAGTATGATGTGCCACTTGCAAAAGCAAATGAAAATGGCTATTACGATGAGATGGTACTTTTGATCCGTAATTTATTTGAAAATGTGTTAAAGACGAATCACAGTTTGAAGTTTGCTGTGTTGACAGGATGCCTTCGGGTTGCAAAAGAAAGCATTTTTACAGGATTGAATAATTTTAAAGTTTATTCCATTACGGATGTTGATTTTGATGAAAACTTTGGCTTTACAGATGATGAAGTAAAAGAGTTGCTTCATTATTATGGTCAGGATACACATTATGAGACGGTAAAAGAATGGTATGATGGGTATCGTTTTGGAAATGTTGATGTATATTGTCCATGGGATGTGATTAACTATTGCAGTGATCATATTGCAAATCAGGAGTGTGCACCAAAAAATTATTGGGTGAATACAAGCGGAAATGATGTGATCCATCGCTTTATCAATAGTATTTATGAACCGCAGAAACTCACAAAACTGGAGTTGGAACATCTTGTGAATGGTGGAAGTGTCCAGAAAGAAATCAGTCAGGAGATGACCTATAAGGAATTGTATTCATCAATCGATAATCTCTGGAGTACCCTTTTTATGACAGGGTATCTGACAAGCCGCAGCAATACGGATGGAAACAGGTATGATCTTGTGATCCCGAATAGAGAAATCAGAAATATTATCACAGAACATATTCTGAAATTATTTAAGGAGAATATTAAGCAGGATGGTCAGAAAGTAAACGCTTTTTGTGATGCCTTATTAACAGAGAAAGCGGATGTGGCAGAGAAGCTTTTTTCAGATTACATGCAAAAAACGATCAGTGTGAGAGATACTTTTGTACAGAAGCCGACAAAAGAAAATTTTTATCATGGAATTTTGCTTGGAATTCTTGGGTTTAAAGAAAACTGGCTTGTGACATCAAACAGAGAATCTGGAGATGGATTTAGTGATATCATGATCCAGGTAGGAGATTCTGAGGTCGGGATTGTTATTGAGGTGAAGTATGCCAATGATGGTAATCTGGAAGCAGAGTGCAAAAAAGCATTGAAACAGATTGATGATACAGGGTATGCAGAAGCGTTGCATCAGGACGGAATCTGTAAAATCTTAAAATATGCGATCGCATGTTATAAGAAAACCTGTAAGATTATGTTAGAGGCAGAAAAATGTTAAAAAATAAAATTTTTACATGGATGACATTGGGTGAAATATCTTTGTTATAACATGGTTCAGAGAGGATTTTTTTATGGGAAGTTATCTTAATCCGGGCAGCACAGCATTTCAGGGAAGTCTGCGGTCACAAATTTATATTGATAAAAGCGGACTGATTGAAAAGACGAACACAGTGCTTGGCACAGAGCAGAAATATGTCTGCGTGAGCAGACCAAGACGATTCGGAAAATCTATGGCAGCAAATATGCTTGCGGCATATTATGACAGAGATTGTGATACGAAGGAATTTTTTGATAAACTTAAAATCAGTCAGTCAGAAGAGTATCTGAAACATTTGAACCAGTATGATGTGTTAAAAATTAACATGCAGGAATTTTTGAGCGCAACACAGAGCATGGAGGAAATGTTAAGATTACTGCAAAAGAGGCTGATCACAGATTTGAAAAACAGATATTCTTCATATGAGATAGAAGATAATCTGGTATTTGCGATGCAGGATGTCTATGCCAACACGCACCATCCGTTCATCATTTTAATTGATGAATGGGACTGCCTGTTCCGTGAATATGAGCAGGACAAAGAGTCACAGAAAAAGTATCTTGATTTCCTGCGGTTCTGGCTAAAGGATAAAGATTATATTGCCCTTGCGTATATGACGGGAATCCTCCCTATAAAAAAATACGGTTCTCACTCGGCATTGAATATGTTTATGGAATATTCCATGACAGATCCGGGAAATCTCGCAGAATTTTTTGGGTTTACGGAAGAAGAAGTGAAAAAACTCTGCGAAGAGTACGCTATGAATTTTGAGGAAGCAAAAGCATGGTATAACGGTTATGGACTCATTTCACACAGCCGTTTGGAAGATAGAAAATATTCAATATATAGTCCAAAGTCAGTTGTAGAAGCGATGTTGCGGCACAAATTCGGCACATACTGGAACCGAACAGAGACCTATGAGGCACTGAAAATATATATTCAGATGAATATGGATGGATTGAAAGATTCAGTGATCCAGATGCTTGCAGGGGAGGGTGTGCGTATTAATACCGGAACATTCAGCAACGACATGACAACTTTTGCAACAAAGGATGATGTACTGACCTTACTGGTGCACCTTGGTTATCTGACATATAACAGTGAGACAGAGAAAGTGACCATTCCAAACAAAGAAGTGTCACAGGAATATCTCAATGCCATCAGTACCATGGACTGGCACGAGGTAATGCGTTCGGTCGAAAATTCGCGTAAGTTAGTGGAAGCATTATGGAATCAGGATGCAAAAGCAGTTGCTGCCGGAATTGAGAATGTCCATGATGAGATTTCAATTCTTCAGTATCATGATGAAAACTCATTGAGTTGTACCATTCATCTGGCATTCTATTTTGCAAGAGAATATTATACGATCATCCGGGAACTGCCGACAGGAAAAGGTTTTGCAGATATCTGCATGATCCCAAGAAAAATACACGCGGATAAGCCGGCAGTGATTATTGAATTAAAGTGGGATAAGGATGCAGAAGGTGCAATCGCACAAATAAAAGAGAAAAAGTACGTGAAATCCTTAGAGGATTACAAAGGTAATCTTCTGTTAGCCGGAATTAATTATGATAAAAAGACAAAGACACATACCTGCGTGATTGAGAAAGTGGAACTTTAACAGATGAAAATTGTCGCAGGTTTAGGAAGTATTGATGAATATGAGACATTTGTAAAAGCGGGGGCGGATGAATTCTTTTGTGGATATGTGCCGTTTTCCTGGGCGGAAAAGTACGGTGTGATCCATCCGTTAAACCGTAGGGAAGTACTTTTTTACAATGTGCAGATTGGTTCCATGAGCGAACTGCAAATTCTGAAAAAAATGGTGGACTATTATGGCAAGCCGGTAGAATTGACGTTTAATTCCATCTACTATACAGGGGAGCAGTATCCTGTCATAGCGGAGATCATCACACAGTGCATGGCAGCAGGCTTTGAAAATTTTATCATTGCAGACCCGGCACTGATGCTGTACCTCAGACAGCAGAAAATCAACTGCGGAATCCATTTAAGCGGTGAGACCGCGGAAGTGAACCGGGGAATGTTAGAACAGATGTTACCGTTTGGAATCCGCCGTGTGATTTTTCACAGGAAAAATTCGCTGGAAGATATGCAAAGCTGTATTAAAGAGGCAGATTTCCCACATGAATATGAAGCCTTCATTTTGAATGAACTCTGTCATTTTTCCGGGGCATTCTGTAATTCCCTGCACTGTGATGAACTGACACATCTTTGCAGAGTACCATATGAACTAGGAAATCTGCACAAGAAAGAAGAGACAGATGCTGCGCAAAAAGATGTGGCAGAAACAGACAGAATACAGGGAAAAGAGGGGAAGGGACTTCCTTTGGATGAAGATGGTTATCTGACCGGCAGTACCGGTTGTGGGCTCTGCGCACTTTACCGCATGAAACAGGTCGGCATTACCCATTTAAAACTGGTCGGTCGTGGCAATTATACCGATTTTATGGAAAAGGATATAAGGCAGTTGCGGAAAGTTCTGGATATTTTGGAAAACTCCGACAGTGAGGCGCAATATCAGAAGAAAATGAAAGCCTCACTTTTTCCGGATGGATGCAGTCGAAACTGTTATTATCGGTGAGAAAAGAAGATCTGAGGAACATTTTTATATATTTGAACAGATAATTATTAGTTATATCGATAAAATTCATTAATAATAATGACTTTTCAGGAAAAGAGAACCTATGCTATACTGCTATCGGATGATAGGAAAAACAGGATGAAAATATATGCTGGCAGATAGAAAAAGCCACTTTTTTCACACTGTCTGGAACAAAAGTAAAAATAACAGGAGTTTAAAAAATGGAAAAAACAAAAGAGTACACATCCCCTTATGAAATGGACGGAAGAATTCCATGGCCGAAAGCGATCGTTTATGGTTTGCAGCATGTTCTGGCAATGTTTGTCGGAAACCTGACACCGCTGATCGTGATCTGTGGTGCATGCGGTATTGGAGCAGCATCTGACTTTGCAGAGGTTTATGTGGAATTATTACAGAATGCAATGATCATTGCAGGCGTTGTCACATTGGTTCAGCTTTTCGCAATCGGTCCTGTCGGTGGACGTGTTCCGATTATTATGGGAACGAGTTCCGGTTTTATTGGTGTATTTAAAAGCGTTGCAGGTGTTATGGGTGGCGGAGTGATCGCATATGGCGCGATCATGGGTGCGTCGATCATCGGTGGTCTGTTTGAGGGCGTGCTTGGATTTTTCTTAAAACCGCTCCGCAGATTTTTCCCTGCAGTGGTGACAGGAACAGTGGTTTTATCAATCGGACTTTCCCTGATCAGTGTTGGTGTCAGCTCCTTTGGAGGAGGATCTTCTGCGGCTGACTATGGTTCCTTGGAAAATTTATTCATCGGTCTTGTTGTGTTGATCATTATTCTTGGGGTAAAACATTTTGCAAAGGGAATGGCAAGTTCTTCCTCCATCCTGATCGGTATTATTGCAGGATATGTGTTATGTTTTATTATGGGAATGATCCTTCCGACAACCGCAGTGAATGCTGACGGAGTGGAATACACCAAAGCATGGGTTTTGAATTTTGATAAAGTGAGAGAAGCTTCCTGGTTTGCATTGCCGAAAGTAATGCCGGTAAAACCGATTTTTGATATGCGTGCGATCGTGCCGGTACTGATCATGTTTATCGTGACAGCCGTGGAAACGATCGGTGATATTTCCGGTGTTATGGAAGGCGGACTTGGCCGTGAAGCAACAGACAAGGAACTTTCCGGAGGCGTTGTGTGTGATGGACTTGGTTCTTCGCTTGCTGCGTTATTTGGCGTACTGCCAAATACTTCTTTCAGCCAGAACGTCGGACTGGTTACGATGACAAAAGTAGTAAACCGTATGGCACTTGCGTGCGGAGCAGGAGTGTTGATCCTGTGCGGACTGTTCCCAAAACTTGCAGCATTGATCTCTATTATGCCGCAGAGTGTTCTCGGTGGAGCAGCAGTTATGATGTTTTCTTCTATCGTAGTCAGCGGTATCCAGCTGATCACAAAGGAAAAACTGACCGGAAGAAATATTACGATCGTATCTGTTGCACTGGGACTTGGTTATGGACTTGGAGCAAACAGTGACATTTTAAGAATGCTGCCGGATACCATGCAGTTGATCTTCGGTGGTTCCGGAATCGTTCCGGCTGCAATTGTTGCACTGGTCTTAAATATTGTGCTTCCTAAGGATGAGGCTTAAGAAGATAGGTAAATAGAAGAAAAAGTGTATGGATAAATAGGATTTCCTTTGTGAGCTCTGCGAACAGGAACATCCTAT
>OGMI01000802.1_pt1 | contig 10677 bp, 10 predicted proteins | sample 1573201 | NCBI WGS metagenome assembly OGMI01 (sample SAMEA2582012, study PRJEB24529) | metagenome | biome: Human gut stool | place: China | collected 2011
CTCTTAATTTAATTCCAGTCTCTTTTATTCTCTCATTATCAATCAAAACTTTATTACTTTTTTGTTTTTTATATCTATCTAATATATCTTCTGGTATTGTTCTCGAATCTACAATAACTTCATCTATAATACCTTTTCCTATAACTTCTTCAATAGCTTTTATATGATCTGTAGCTGAATAATTTTGAGTTTCTCCAGGTTGCTCCATAGCATTGCATACATATACTACTTTTCCTTTTGTTTTTTTCAAACTCTCTTTTACCCCTTCTAATAAAAGGTTAGGGATTAAACTAGTATATAAACTTCCTATTCCAAAAACTATTAAATCAGCTTCCTCTAAGACTTTTAAATTTTCTTGTGGAGCTTTTCTCTTATTTTTATAGAAAACTCTTTTTATTTTTTCATTGGCATAAGGAATATTTGATTCCCCTTCAATAATTTTTCCACTCTCTGTTTCAGCATATAAAACAACTTTTTCTAAAGTAGCAGGTAAAATCTTAGCTTTTATATTAAAAAGCTTTCTTAACTTATCTACTGCATCTCTCATATTTCCAGTAATTTCATTCATAGCCATAATAAGTAAATTTCCTAAAGGATGAGCTCCTATGGAACTTTCTTCTTTAAATCTATATTGAAAGACATTCTCTATTATTGGTTCTACATCACTTAATGCTATTAAGACATTTCTTAAATCTCCTGGTGGTGGAGAATTAAATTCTTTTCTTAAAACTCCACTACTTCCTCCATCATCTGCTACAGAAACAATGGCAGTTAATTCTATTGGAAGATATTTTAATCCTCTCAGCACTACTGATATCCCACTTCCTCCACCTAAAACTACCACTTTTGGTTTTTTATTCATAGTATTCCTCCTAGCTGTTTTCCCCCTTTTTTTACATTATCTCTCGAATATAGAAAAAAATCAAGTATATAAAAAAAGTCCCCAGACTCCTCCAGGGACTAAAAATTATTTCTATTTTAATTATAAGTATTTTGCTTCTGTATCTCTTATTAACTTAGCAACTGCTTCAACTTTTGGCATATCTTCTTCTACTAAGTTAGCTAATGGAGCACGAACTCCCCCAATTTCGATATTGTGGTTGATTTTTAAAGTTGCTTTTATTACTCCATACATATTTCCTTTGCAAGAACATAAAGCAGTGATGATATCATTTACATCATATTGAATAGCACGAGCTGTTTCGTAATCTCCTTTTTGGAAACACTCTAAAGCTTTAAGGAATAATTTAGGCATTGCACCATAAGTTCCTCCTATTCCTCCTTCTGCTCCTATCATGAATCCTCCGATAAATTGTTCGTCTGGACCGTTGAATACTATTGTATCTTTTCCTCCAATAGCTTTAAATGTTTGAATGTCTTGAATAGGCATAGATGAGTTTTTAACTCCTATAACTCTAGGATTTTTTAACATTTCTCTATATAATGATGGTGTTAAAGCTACTCCTGCTAATTGTGGAATGTTATAAATTACGAAATCTGTATTAGGTGCAGCACTTGAAATGTCGTTCCAGTATTTAGCAATTGCATGCTCTGGTAAACGGAAATAAATAGGTGGTATAGCAGCTATTGCATCTACTCCTACACTTTCTGCATGAGCAGCTAATTCCATACTGTCAGCTGTATTGTTACATGCAACGTGAGCTATTACAGTTAATTTTCCTTGTGCTTCTTTCATTATTGTTTCTAAAACTAATTTTCTTTCTTCTTTTCCTTGGTAAATACATTCTCCAGATGATCCACCAACATATACTCCTTTAACTCCTGCTTCTATAAAATATCTAGTTAAAGCTTTTACTCCTTCAACGCTTATGTTTCCTTCTTTGTCATAACAAGCATAGAATGCTGGGATTACTCCATGATATTTTTCTAAATTTCTCATCTAAAACACTCCCTCTTATTTTTTTATTTAAAAATGTCTCATATCAATTATTGTTCACGAGAACATTTTACTAAATATAAAAGATTTTGTCAATAAGATTTTAAAAAAAATCGAAATTTTTATTTGATTTTCTTACAAAAGTACCTATTTATCAATGCTGGAAAACAATAAAAAAAAATAAAGAGCAAGTATGGCTTAGTTTATTAAAACACAGCCAACTTGCTCTATTTATTCAATCTTTATTTTACTATTAATTCTAGTGCTACTGGAACACTTGCAGGAACTTCCTCTTTTTTAATTATTTTATCTGCAACTTCAACTCCAACTGCTCCTATTTCTGCTGGTTTTTGTGCTACTGTTGCTCCCATTTTCCCTTCTTTTACTGCTGCTACTGCATCATCTGTAGCGTCAAATCCTACTACTAAGATATTTTTTCCTGTAGCTTCAATAGCTTTTAAAGCTCCTAATGCCATCTCATCATTATGAGCAAATACTGCATCTATTTCAGGTTGAGCTTGTAATATATTTTCCATTACAGTAAGTCCTCTTGTTCTATCAAAATCTGCTGCTTGTTTTGCTACAGTTGTTAATTTTCCATTTATAGCTTTATTAAATCCTTCTCCTCTATCTCTTGCTGCTGTTGTTCCAGGGATTCCTTCAAGTTCAACTACTTTTCCTGCTCCATTTAATTTTTTTACTATATAGTTTCCAGCCATTTCTCCACCTAAAACATTATCTGAAGCCACATGTGAAACTACTTTTCCTTTATTAGCTGCTCTATCTAGTGTTACAACTGGAATTTTACTTCTGTTAGCTGCTCTTACTGAACTTGCTACTGCATCAGAATCAGTTGGATTAATTAAAAGTACATCTACTCCTCTTATTAACAAATCTTCAACATTTCCTAACTCTTTTGATGGGTCATTTTGTGAGTCTAATACTATTAATTCATGTCCTAACTCTTTAGCTTTAGCCTCTGCTCCCTCTTTTAATGTAACGAAGAAAGGATTGTTTTGTGTAGATACTACTAACCCTATTTTTTCAGCATTAGCAACACTTGAAGCTGCCATAATTAAAGCTGCCATTCCAAATAATTTAACCATTTTTTTCATCTTTACCACCTCAACTTTTTATTTATTAGACTTTCTGTCTATTAAAACCGCTACTAATATTACTATTGCCTTTATCATCATTTGATAATAAGAAGATACATTTAATAAGTTTAAAGCATTTCCTAAAATCCCTATTATTAATGCCCCTAAAGCTGTTCCTGTAATTCTTCCAACCCCACCAGCAAGAGATGTTCCTCCTAATACAACTGCTGCTATTGCATCTAGTTCATAACCACTTCCAGCTGTTGGTTGAGCTGAATACAATCTCGATGTTAATATTACTCCAGCAAGAGCTGACAACATTCCACATAATCCATATACCCATATTTTTATTTTATCCACATGAATACCAGATAATTTAGTAGCCTCTTCATTTCCACCAATAGCATAAGTATATCTACCAAACTTAGTATGCATCAATAAATAATGTCCAAGTATGAAAAGTATAATCATTATATAAATAGGAATTGGAATGTTAAATAAATATCCTCCACCTATATTTTCAAAAAGAAGTCCACCATCATCTACAGTTATTGGTTTTCCTTCAGTAAAAACAAGAGTAGCCCCTCTTAAAAATGTCATTGTTACCAATGTTACTATAAATGCTTGAAGCTTCATCTTAGAAACTAAAAATCCATTAAAAAATCCAAATACCAATCCTAATGCTAATGTTACTATTAAAGACAGGATTGCATTATGTCCAGCATTTAACATAGAAGCCATAACAGCTCCACAAAAAGCTAAGATTGAACCTACTGAAAGATCTATTCCTCCAGTTAAAATTACTAAAGTCATTCCTATTGCTATTATTGAATTTATTGAAGTTTGTCTTAAAACATTTAATATATTTGCATGAGTTAAAAATCTAGGATTTAATATTGATACTATTACAGCAAATATAATAAGCCCTATTAAAGGTTTATTACTCCATATTTTTTTTAACATTCTTTCCCTCCTACTGCACATCTCATTATACTTTCTTGTGTTGCTTCTTCAGCTAAAAACTCCCCAGTTATTCTTCCATTATGAATAACCATTATTCTATCACTAAGTCCCATTATTTCAGGCATTTCTGAAGATATCATAATAATACTTAATCCCTTTGTTTTAAGTTCATTTATAAAATCATATATTTCCTTCTTAGCTCCTACGTCCACTCCTCTTGTAGGTTCGTCTAAAATAAGTATCTTAGGATTAGTTAATAAAGCTTTAGCAATTGCAACTTTTTGTTGATTTCCACCACTTAAATTTTTTATTTTTTGCTCCATAGTTGGAGTTTTTATCCTAAATTTCTCTATATACTCATCTACACTTACTTCTTCTTTCTTATGTTCTAATTTAAACAAACTTGAAAAAAAGTTTAAAGCAGATAGTGTCATATTATCTTTTACACTCATTCCAAGAACAAGTCCATCTCCCTTTCTATCCTCAGAAACATAGGCTATCCCACACTCTATTCCATCTTTTGCTGATCTGATATTTTTCTCTTCTCCATCAACAAAGATTTTTCCACTCTCTCTTTTTAAATGTCCATATATAGTTTTAGCTAGTTCTGTTCTTCCAGCTCCCATAAGTCCTGAAATTCCTAAAATTTCTCCATGATGCAAAGAGAAAGAGATATCATCTACATACTTATTTTTTAAATTTTCAACTCTTAAAGATTCCTTTCCCTTTTCAACTTTAACTCTTGGAAATTGCTCATCTAAACTTCTTCCAACCATATTTCTAATTATAAACTCTTCATCTATATCTTTTACTTCTGCTTCACAGATAAATTTACCATCTCTCATTACAGTTATATCGTCACAAATTTCTGGTATCTCCTTCAATCTATGAGAGATATACACTATACTTTTACCTTCAGAAGTAAGCTCTCTAATAACTTTAAATAAACTTTCTGTTTCACTATCTGTAAGGGCATCTGTTGGTTCGTCCATAACTATTATTTTAGCATTTTGAGAAAGAGCCTTAGCAATTTCTACCATTTGCATTTTTCCTATAGTTAAGTTTTTAACTAAAGTATCTTCACTCTCTTTTACATTTAATTTATCTAGAAGCATTCTAGCTTCTCTTTTCATCAAACCACTATCTATTTTCCCTATTCCATTTACCATCTCTCTACCTAAAAATATATTTTCTGTAATAGAAAGTTCAGGAATAAGATTTAGCTCTTGGTGAATTACTGCTATTCCTTTTTCTTGAGAGTCATTTACATTTCTAAAATCAACCTTTGAATTTCCAACATAAAGACTTCCACTATCCATATTGTAAATTCCAGTCATAACTTTTATAAGTGTTGATTTTCCTGCTCCATTTTCTCCCATAAGAGCCATAACTCTTCCCTTATAGATATTAAGTCTCGCTCCATCTAAAGCCTTAACTCCAGGAAATATTTTGACTATATCATTCATTTTTAATACTATCTCTTTACCCATATTTTCTCCTAGAAAACTACCCCTGATTTTAAGATAACATTAGCATACGGTGAACACTCTCCAGTTCTTACAATTGCTTCACTTTCTCTTGTTATTTTCTTAAACTCTTCATGTTTCACCCAAACTATTTTAGGATCCATTCCAAACTCCTTAAAACTTTTTAAAATCTCCTCTAACATAACTGGATTTTTTTCCTTTATCTCTTCAGCTAAAACTATCTCTTCTACTTGCATCTCACTTAAAATTGGTTTTAATACACTTATAAAAGATGGAAGTCCTGCTTCTACAGCTAAATCAATTCTTTTTACTTCTGAAGGAATAGGCAATCCAGCATCACATAATGTTATATGAGCAGTATGCCCAATTTTTGCTATTTCATAAGATAATTCACTGTTTAATAATCTACTTTTATTCATTTTTTACCCCCTTAAACTCTTCTACTTCCTCTATTGTTGGTATTGATGTTTGTGCACCTTTTCTAGTTACTGCTATTGCAGATACTTTAGTTGCAAACTCTATAGCTTCTCCAATATTGTTCCCTTCTAAAGTTCTCACAAGTCCACCTATAAAACTATCTCCAGCAGCTGTTGTATCTATAGCTTTTACTTTATAAGCTGAATGAAATTCACAAATTTCTCTATTTAGATGAAGAGATCCTTTACTTCCTAAAGTAACTATAAGATTAGAAACTCCCATATCTAAAAGTTTTTCTCCAGCTCTTTTTATCTCCTCTTCTGTTTCTGTTTGCATTCCTGTTATTAGAGCTAGTTCACTCTCATTTGGAATAATCAGATCACTATTTTTTATTATCTCATCATCTAACTCTCTTGCTGGAGCTGGATTTAAAATAGTCATTTTACCAAACTCTTTTGCTTTTGCTAAAGCATAAGCTACTGTTTCTACTGGTATTTCCAATTGGGCTACTAAAATATCACAATCTTTTATAACATCTAGATGTCTATCTACATACTCTTTATCTACTTCACTATTGGCTCCTGCTACAACTAAAATTCTATTTTGTCCATTCTCTTCAACTATTATTTTAGCTATTCCTGTAGATTTTTCTCCCTCTTCTATATATTCAGTTTTAACTCCACTAGCTTTCATAGAGTTTATTAAATCTTTTCCAAAAGAATCTTTTCCTACTTTTCCTAACATTGTAACTTCTGTTCCTAATTTTCCAATAGCCACTGCCTGATTAGCTCCTTTTCCCCCAGGAACTTGAAAGAACTCATCTCCAAAAAGTGTTTCTCCCCCTTTAGGAGCTCTTTTACATCTAGTTACCAAGTCCATATTTATGCTTCCAACTACTACTACTTTTTTCATATCTTTCTCCTTCTTTAAGATAAAATTGGTTCTATGTATATTTTTTTATTCTTACTTTTATTTATAAAGAGCTCATATATCTTTTCTCCCATCTCTTCCAAAGGAATTGAACACGAGATTATCTCTCTATTTAACAATTGAAAAAAATCTGTTTTTTCAAAACATGCTAATTGAATCTCTTTTTCTCTTTCTTTTAAAGCTTTCAAAACTCCACATAACATAAGATTATTTGAAGAAAATACAGCACTTACTGAAGTTTCTAAAAGTTTTTTTCCTATCTCATAGCCACTTTCAAAGAGATAATCTCCCTCATATATATTTTCCTCTTTGAACTCTACTTGAAAATCTCTATGTGCTTCTATATATCCTCTCATTCTCTCTCTAGCATTTAAAAAATCCAAATTTCCAGTTATCAATGCTATATCTCTATGTCCACTTTCTAAAAGTTTTCTTGTTATATTATAAGCTCCCTTATAATTGTCTAAAAACACTCCTGAAAGCTTAGAGTTTTCAAACTCTCTATCTAACAAATATACTGGTATTTTATGTCTCAATAGTGGTTCTAAAGGATTTACTTCATATTCCCCAGCTATCAATATAGCTATTACACCTGCTATCCTATGTCCCATTATATTTTTTATAGCTTCTTTCTCTTGCTCTAAACTTTCTACTGTATTATATAAAGCTATCTGATATCCACATTTATTAAAGTTTTTACAAATATAATTTATAAGTGTTGCAAAAAATGGATTACTGATATTTGGAACTAAAAGAGCTACTGTTTTATTTTCCATTTTAGATAAGTTTTGAGCTATCACATTAGGAGTATAGTTTTTTTTCTCAATAAAATCTTGTACTTTCTTTTTTGTTTCCTCACTTACATTCTCATGTCCATTAACAACTCTAGAAACTGTAGCTATTGATAATCCCAATTCCTTAGCTATATCTTTCATTTTCATATTATCACCACTTTATGTAACCGTTTACAATAGAATATTACCCTATGAATTGTTTTTTGTCAATACTATTTGTATTATTTTTATATAGTGTACACAGTTTAGATAAAAAAAAGAGAGAAAAATCTCTCTTTTTAGTTCAATAATAGTATAATTTTTTATAAAGATTTCCAAATATCTTTTAATTCTTTTACTAACTCTTGATTATTTCTTACTTCATCTCTTCCATATGCTGAGATACTCTTATCTATTACTAAATCCCAACCAACAAATTCACAAATACATTTGAATTGTCTACTGATTAACTCATACTCTTCATTTTCTAACGAATCTGCTCCTACTGCTACAATTCCAACTTTTTTATTTTTCTTTTCAGCTTCAAATTTTTTCATATACATTCTATCTAATACAGATTTTAATTGAGCTGAAATTCCCCACCAATATACTGGTGTCCCAAAGATTATTACATCTGCTGCTTCCATTTTATCAGCTAACATTTGTCCATCATCTTTTTGATTTACACATTTTCCTTTATGAGTTCCACAATAGTCACAAGCTAAACATCCTGCTACATTGTATTTTGTAACATCTAATAATTCTACCTCAGCATTTAGATTTTCTTTTATTCCTTCAGCTATACTCTCTAATGCTGCTAAAGTATTTCCTTTTCTTGGGCTTCCATTTAATAATAAAACTTTCATAATTTACCTCCACTTTCAAAGTATTTCTACCACTATATTTTACCACAAATTATGAACATTTTCTCTTATATATTTATTATAAATTTTTTCTACTTCATTCATTTGTTCTAAAGTTAAATTAGGAATATTGGCTGCTACTATATTATTTATAACTTGCTCTTTTCTACTAGCTCCTGGAATAACTGTACTTACAGCTTCATGCATAAGTATCCAACGCAATGCTATTGGAGCTAAATTTTCAGTTTTAAATACTCTTTTTAATTCACTAACTGCCTTTAATCCAGTTTCATAATCTACTCCTGAAAATGTTTCTCCCTTATCAAAAAACTCCCCATTACGATTATATGATCTGTGATCTCCTTTTCCAAATATTGTATTTTCATTGAATTTTCCTGTTAATAATCCACTTGCTAATGGTACTCTTGCTATAACACCAATATCATTTTTTATTGTTTTCTTAAAAAGTTCATCTAAAGGTTTTAAACGGAACATATTAAATATTACTTCAATAGCAGCTATATTATACTCCATAGCTTGTAACCCTTCACTTACCTTTTCAATACTTACTCCATAATTTGCTATTTTCCCTTTTTCTTTTATTTTATCTAAAGCAGAGAATAGCTCATCTTTTTTATATACAGATGTAGGTGGACAATGTAATAAAACCATATCTAATTTTTCTACTCCTAATCTTTTTAAGCTTCCATCTATGAACTTCTCCATATTCTCTCCAGTATATCCTTCAGCTGTATGTGGATTTAATCCTCTTCCACATTTAGTTGTTATATAAAGTTTATCTTTCTTATCCTTTATAAACTTTCCTATCATCTCTTCACTTTTTCCATCATTGTATATATCAGCTGTATCTATAAAGTTAATTCCATTTTTATAAGCAGTATTTAATATATTCATTGCTTCAACTTCATTGAAGTTATCTCCCCATTTTCCTCCTAATTGCCAAGTTCCTAAACCTATTTCTGATACCATAGCTCCTGTTTTTCCAAATCTTCTCTTCTCCATAATCTTCCTCCTTTTCATATTATATTTTAATTATATTTTTCATAATAAAAAAAAGCAAGAAGGCACTTTTCTGTTACTAGGTGAAATTTAGGTAACCTTTAAATATTTAAAATTTTGTTGTATAATATGCTGATAAAATTAATCTAGGAGATATTTATGGAAAAAATAAAATTAAGTTGTGAGATGGATTTTACTTTAAAATTGATAGGGGGAAAATACAAACTTTTGATACTATACTTTTTATTAGAAGATGAGAAGAAAAGATTTAATGAACTTTTATCTTCTATAGGTAGTATTTCTAAAAAAACTCTCACTAACCAATTAAGAGAGTTAGAAACCGATGGTTTAATTCAAAGAAAAATATATCCAGAAGTACCCCCAAAAGTAGAGTACTCCCTTACAGAAAAAGGAAAATCTCTCTCTGAAATTTTAAACCTTTTATGTGAGTGGGGAGAAAAAAATTTAGATAGAGATATTTATGAAATTACCAATCCTCAATGTAAATGAAAAAAACAACTCTTTCGAGTTGTTATTTACATATGGAGGCGACGACCAGATTTGAACTGGTGAATGGAGATTTTGCAGACCTCTGCCTTACCGCTTGGCGACGTCGCCATATTTAATTGTTAGTCAGTGGTGCCCAAAGGCGGAATCGAACCACCGACACGGGGATTTTCAGTCCCCTGCTCTACCGACTGAGCTATCTGGGCATATCTGGCGGAAGATCAGAGATTCGAACTCTGAAGCCTTGCGGCGCCGGTTTTCAAGACCGGTTCCTTACCAATTAGGATAGCCTTCCAGCCTTAGAAACACTTTATTTAAAAATGGTACCCCGTAGGGGAATCGAACCCCTGTTTCCAGAGTGAAAATCTGATGTCCTTACCACTGAACGAACGGGGCAGTGGTGGATCCAGCTGGAGTCGAACCAGCGACCACTCGGTTATGAGCCGAGTGCTCTGACCAACTGAGCTATGGATCCAAGTTTTTATGGCGTGTCTGAAGAGATTCGAACTCCTGACCCACGCCTTAGAAGGGCGTTGCTCTATCCAGCTGAGCTACAGACACATAAATGGTGCGTCATACAGGATTTGAACCTGTGGCAACACGATTAAAAGTCGTGTGCTCTACCAACTGAGCTAATGACGCATCTTTGGAGCGGGAAACGAGGGTCGAACTCGCGACATTCAGCTTGGAAGGCTGACGCTCTACCAACTGAGCTATTCCCGC
>OGMI01000803.1_pt1 | contig 10654 bp, 6 predicted proteins | sample 1573201 | NCBI WGS metagenome assembly OGMI01 (sample SAMEA2582012, study PRJEB24529) | metagenome | biome: Human gut stool | place: China | collected 2011
GCGCAAAGGTAGGTTTAGGGAACATGCGTGTCAAGGCGGAAAATAGAATGCTTACCATGATAGCAAGTAATCCTCAGTAGTGAAGCCAAAGCAGATAGATTCTAAAATCGCATCGGAATAGGACAGCCATTCCGATGCAATTATATCATACCAACAATATTAGACATTGTTCTTTAGCCATTTTTTAGCAGATTCCGTAAGGCGATATTTTTGCTTTGGATGATTAGGCTGTTCAGGATACAATGGCTCAATGGCACCATCCTTCAACGCAAGAAGGAAATAGTTTTCTCGGAATGATGTACGGTGTTTAAATCCCATATTTGACATGATTTCACTCATAGTCATGTAATCCTCACCCATCGAAAGGATCAATTTTTGAACTTGAACGGAACTTGGTCGGTAGTTGAGCGGAACTTGGTCGGTGGTTGGTCGGTGGTTGAACGGTACTTCTCCCTGCCGAGTATCAGATTCAGCTTTATGAGACCGCTTGAACGTGATAGTAACAAAACCTCCATCAGAACACCATGTGGGTGCTTCCACACCTTGTGCTTTACAGGCATCCATGATACGCCTTGCCCCACTGCCCCAGTTCTCCAAGTAAGTCATCCGATAAAGAGCTTCCGCTACTTTCAAATTGTGTGGATATGACTCGTGTGGCTCTTTAATGTTTTCAGCAGTTATCTGTGGTGGAAACGTACCGGGACTTGCAATCTCGATGCGGTCGTCATAGATGGCAAGACTAATGGTAAGATTATACCTTTCCCAATGACGATGACAAAGCGCATTGATAAGAGCCTCCCTTAATGCGTGATAAGGCACTTCAAGTTGTTCTTCACGTTCCAAACTATGGTTTGTAATTCTGCCACTGAGTGAAAGATGTTTGAAGCAGAATGCGACTCCGGCTTCTAAAAGCTGGAAGAAGTTGCCTTCGGCACGTTGGTTGTCGCGGAACATGTTTTTATTCGTCCCCACAAACCGCGCCATCCTTAACGTAAACTGTGGATATTCGTCAATGTTATCAGAAAATAGCAATACCGCTCCGTTTGTCGGAATACCATTCTTAAGCAACTTCCATTTTGACAGAATATCTCCTGTTGGTTCATACAAAGCGGATTCGGGGATGCGGCCACCATCAATACCTCGGCGAATACCATTACGAATCAGATTTTCGTTAAGATTAGCCAAGGTTACACCGTCTGCTGCCAACCTTTCCCACGCATACTGCTGAGGCTGGTGGGCGCGGATACGCTCATCGTACATATCCTGCGGCATCACTTTCGTTGTACTCTCAACCTTATAATACGGACAGCCATGGAAAGTATGTGGACGCTCACCCCATACCCAGCCGTCAAAGTGCATTGCTATGACTTTGTTGCCCGGATACTCCGGCACATCAACATACGCCACCCGCACATCTACCGCTGGTTCAAGTCCTGCCAATGCCTGAGCTATCTCTTGCTGCGTCTTGTCGGTTACTTCCTGGCCGATTATTTTCAGTGATTTAGGTGCAACACCAAATATCAGCCAACCGCCTTCGGTATTCAAGAAAGCACATGCCGAGTGCATACCGTCTTTCAACTCACCGGTAGTCTTCTTCAGTTCCAGAGTCCGTGACTCATCAGAGGCAATCAGTTTCTTTATATCGTCAATTGTCATAATCATAGAAGCAAATCTTGTTGGTAATGGTGATTGCTACTTAATCCATACGTCCTCATCTGTTTTCCATCTCTCAATCTGTGCTAATTGCTCATCCTTTAAATATGCCTTTAGGTGAGATTTGTTAATATATAGTAGAAATAGGAGGACACTCTTTGCTGTTTGTACTTTTTCCTCCCGAGTAAAACATGATGTAATACTGTTCAAGGTATATACACTCTCTGCCATATGACTTTCTGTATTCAATGTTAATCGATACATGAAATTCCCGTAATAACTTCGTTTATTTTCAGGAATATTCAATAGTATATCTTCTTTTCTGAGCATATTCTCAAAAGAATCATTATAACAGAAACTAGAGAATGCCTCCAACATTCTACGCATAATATTACCTATACTTATCTCCAGTATCTCATCAGGATCATCCTTGTTTGTATCAATCGCATATGAATACACACAGTCTATCAATTTTTTATACTCGTTATTCAAATACTTGACCTCAAGTTTATTTTTTGAGAGTTCCATAAATGAACGGTCTCCAGTTTTACCTTTAATTACCTCATTTCGTATTTTTAATAAATCAAAAATTGAGTGTAAATCATGAGACAACACCAAGATTCGACTATTAGTATTTCCTTTCAGAATATTTCCAAACTGGAATCTTAGTAAAGACATAACTCCTACACGATTACCATAGTCAAAACTCGACACAGGATCGTCAATTACAATTAGATATTCGGAAGAATATTTAGTTGCTTCAGTTTTACCGCCAAACAATTTAGCAAAGAAATAGCATAGTCCAAGTACATTTCGTTCACCGACACTAATTTTCTTTGGCTTAACTGATTTTCCATTGATTTTAAGTTTATAACAGCCATCTCCTGGCTCCAAAGCGACTTTACGTTTACTATAGAAAACGTACTGCAACTCTTGATTAATATAATCTAAAGCGATGTCAGTGCGTTCTTTTTGGGCTTTTAGAGATTTTATTTCATTACGAATATTTTCACACTCCTTGTTTTTAGCATCTAAAGATGCTCTATTTTTTTCACTATTCTCAATAGATTGCTTATAGTTTTGCAACAATGCAGAATGCAGTTTTCTTGCTAATAGATTATTCTCTAATCGTATTTGTTGGTAGAGCTGTTTGCGTTTATTTACTGAAATATTGAATCGCTCCACACATTTTTCTAATACATCTAATGCATTTCTCCAAGCAATGATTGCATCCTCGTATGCCAAGCAGTCTTCTTCCGAAAAGGGATCTGTTAGAGCCTTATATATATCACTTTTTCGCTGATTTATTTTTTGCTGAATTTTGTGTAATATGCCATTTAATTTTGTTAAGGCCACCCTAGCAGCATTAAGTTCCTGTTTGTTCAAGTTCCCTCCAAATTCGGGAAGTGATGTTTCCAATGTCGCAAATGTTTTCAACTCACCACATAATAAAGTCTCATATTTATCTGCTTCTTCGTTTAATATGTGTGTTAATGTTTGAGAGATATCAACCTTGTCTTGCTCAGTTATTTCACGCAAGCATACTGGACAGAAAGGCCAATCTTCTACCAACATTTGCTTTGTTTCTTCAGTAGAGTGTTGCGGATGCTGTGATAATAGTGCTAAAAGCCGATGCTCACGATCCGTCAATTTTGGCGTATCCAATGGTCTAATTAACAATTTAATTAGTGAATCTAATTTGTTGGGAAGTAATAGTACTTCTTTAACCCACATTAATTCTTGTGCGTTTTCAGATTCTCTATACAGATTTAAATTGTCTATTACTTTTTTGTGTAATATGTCATAACTTTCCGCTGGTTCTTCTAATTTTAATAATGTATTAACTACATCTTCAGAAATTCGGCTTTTAACTGTATTCCCTTTTACATCACGATCAATGTCTGCCCATCCTCCATCTGCACGAAGCGCATCTCTTATTTGATTAAAATAATATAATGGCGATATATTTTCTTTTGCATTATCATATTTTTTTTGTTCCTCATCCAGTTTTTCAAATTCATTTGTAAGTTTTACCAACAAAGTCTTTTTTTGTGCTATTAGCTCATCTAATTCAATTTGCTCGCCTAGCATAACAATTGTGTTAATGCCATCTTTTTCAACTCTTACTTGCTCTCGTACAAAATCTTCATTAAAGACAAAAACAGAATCTTTCTTGTCACTTGTTATAGCAGTGGTCGAAGTTACTGCTAAGTCAATGCTTTTCTCTTCTTCAGATTTTACGAGTTCTTCAATGCAATGAGCAATTGTTGTTTTTCCACTACCATTACGGCCATATATAACACTTAGAGCATCTTTTTTAAAAAGCTCCAACTCTGTTTCACTATCAAAACAGCCTCCTTTTATCTTAATTGTTTTGAAATTTTCAAACATAACTCTTTGTAGATAAAAATTTACGGTTCCGCAACCATTGATGGATAATAGTCCGAATTAACACTATATAATCGTGGAGCAGATTGATGCTCTTTATAGTTTTCCACTTGGTCAAGGACTTGATCAAAAACATCGTCACTCCATTCTGGTGGATAGCCGTTTTCATCAAGCAAGAACCATAGTTCCTGATTGAGTTCGGCACGAACATTACCGTTTGACAGCCAATCGGCGAAGCATGATTTTGTGTCAATCAACTCCTTTACTTTTTTGGCGAGTGCCTTACACTTGTCATTGATGATTAGCGAGCCTACCTTTCGGTCAATGCCATATTCAAAATTATGTACATCACGCATGTGCATCAGAATGTCATAGAAGGCTTTCTCCTCAAATGTAAGACCAAGTTTACGGAAACTTTCTTTGTCCTCGCCAAGTTTGCCAAGAATGTCGAGTGCCTGCTGTGTGGCATTACGGATAATCTCATCCACCGTCTCCTTCTGCGTCTGGGTTGCTTCGGCGGAAGAAAGTGCTGTGCGGCGATTGTGATATTCCTCTAGTGTCTTTTTGAGAAGGTCTTCAAATCTTTCTGCGGCGAATTTATTTGTATTCTTATATTGAGCAATGCTTTTCCGCAACATCTTAACGAGTACTTCAAGGCGAGTGGCAGGCAACTTAACCCCATTGAGTTGTTCTATAAAGCCGGGACTGAAAATGCTTTCCTCCACGTCGGTATCAAGTATGCTTACCACACTGTTGCACTGCAATGCTTCCGCCACCATGCGTTGTACAACGCGGTTCATACTTTCCGTATCGTGCTTTTCGCCCGATGCTTTGCGGATATATGTGGCAACACACATATAGCACTGCGACAACGACAACTGTTCGTGGTTCAGTACGTTTGACGGTTGGCAGATATCGTAGGCTATTTTAAGACGCTTCACATGAGCTAAGAAGAAAGTCTTGGCATCAACCTTTTTAGGTGTCTTACCTTCTTTCGCCACATTATACATTTTACTTAAAGTCAAGATATGTTCTGATGCCTTACCAAGACACTCTAACCGGTCAAGCGGTTTCGAGTTCTTGTCTATGAATGGCTTAAGATTGAAACCTACAAAGAGTTGGTTGATAAGCTCAAGTTCTACCAACAGTGCGCCCAACGCCTGCTGCACATCATCCTCACTTGGTCCGAAAGTCTCACCGCCATATTTCTTCATGGCTTCCATCATATTATTGCGAATGCCGATATAGTCAATGATATAACCGAAATCCTTTCCCGGATATTTACGATTCACACGGCTGACGGTCTGCACCAATGTATGCTTTTGCAGCGGCTTATCGTTGTATAGATAGGTGAGACACGGCACATCGAATCCTGTAATCCACATATCCACGACAATGACGATACGAAAGTTTGAGTATTCCTGTTTGAAGGCATTTTCGAGTGCTTTCGTACGCTTCTTGTCGCCAAGGTAGTCGTACATATCCTTGACATCATTTTTCCCACGAGTGGCAACCATGGCTATGGTCGGCATCGGCACCAACTCCTTCATCTCATTTTCTGGTACCACATAGTCCTCCGGGGCTTTATGTTCCTCGAACCAGTCCGGACGGAGTTTGCGGAATTTTTGCAGCAGTGCGTATCCTATTTCTCGCTTGCTGCATACCACCATCGCCTTTTGCACCACACCGGGCTTGTTGTCACACGAGGCAGTATAGTGCGCTATAATGTCAGCTGCAAGGCGTTCAAGCCGTTCTTCATCGCCAAGTATTTGTTCCATTGCACTCATCGCCTTTTTGCTTGCAGCGATGTCTGTTTCGGTTGCGCCTTCCTCTGCACACTGGGCATAATAGTCTTCTATTTCCTTTACCTTTTGAGAGTCGAGTGTTACTTTGGCGATGCGTGGAATGTACTTAATATCTTTGGTAATGTCATCATCCACGGCTTGCTGCATCGTGTAGCGATCTACAATATCACCAAACACTTGTATGGTTTCGGCAATAGGTGTACCCGTAAATCCCACAAATGTGGCGTTTGGGAATGCTGTGCGGAGTTGTTCGGCGTAGGGCTTGGTGACGAAAGCTCCGATTTTGCTCTCGTCAATCATCCTTACGGCGAGCGCACCACCGGAAGTCTGTTCCACCTTGGCTTCGATGTCCTTTAGTTCTACAACTTTTATTTTGTTGCTCAACCGGATTTGAGTACGATGAGCCTCGTCTGAGAAGCAAATGATATTGCGGCGCGTGTTCAATTCTCCGATGGTCTCGCAGAACTTCTGGATGGTACAGATAAAGAAACCACCGCTGTCACGAAGCGAAAGTTCGGTTTTCAATTCTTCACGGTCAGCAATAACCTTGACAGTTCCAAGTTGCAGAAAATCCTGAGAGCGCAAGAAGAGTTTTCCTGCCTGTGTCTGCAAGTCGTCACGGTCAACAATCATAATGACAGTGGGCGAACCAAGTTCCTTGCAACGCAGCGCGAGTTGCCGGGCGATAAACATCATGGTGTAGGTCTTGCCGCAACCGGTTGCTCCAAAGTACGTGCCACCTTTCGAGGTCTGTTCTTCAAAAGCGCGACAAATACTATCTTTCATCATGCGTGTAGCGAAGAACTGGGGATAGCGGCACACGATTTCTTCCTCCTTGCCGCTCTTCTCGTCAGGGAAATAGACGTAGTCGCGCAGGATTTCCAAAAATCTCGATGGCTCATACACACCTTTCACAATGGTTCGTACTTGGTCTATGCCCTTTTGCGCTGACTGGTCTTCGTTGTTTACCTTCTTCCACGCATAATAGTGTTCGTATGGGGTGTAGGTCGTGCCAAGTCGTGTGTTGTTGTCAGTGGCATCGCTGATGCACGACAGCGGACAATAACGCAACAGATGAGGAATGTCGCGCAAATATCGGATGTGTATCTGTTCGTATGCTTGCGCGATGTCGGCATCAAGTTTTGTGGGATTTTTCAACTCAAAGATGCAGAGTGGTATGCCATTGACAAAGAGCAACACGTCGGGGATGCGCACATCATCTTTCATACCGTAGGCAACCTCGAACTGATTAACCGCTCGAAAGATGTTATATTTTTTACAGTCGGGGTTCTCAAAATCAATAAAACGAATGTCAAAGTTCATTCCATCACCGTGACGGGTATAGCGGTAGCCGTCACGGACAAGCTGAAATGTGTTGCGCAGGCGTTCAAAGTGAGTTTGCCCGGGAACGTGGCGCAAATAGTTGATCACCTCATTGACATCGCTACCGGTGAGGTCGGGATAACGATGCTGCAAATACACTTGCAAATCGTTGACATTTGGGTCTTCGATAAGCAACGGTTCACGCAGTTGGCGGTGGATATTTCCGCCATGGGTATATTGCCAGCCCTCGTCTTGCAGCAGGTCAATCAGGGCTTCTTCATATTCACTTTCGTAGAATTTTCCTCTCATGACATTGGCGTATTAGGAGTGAGCAGCCCGTTGCACTAAGGCCGGGCAAAGTGTTTTGAGTCTCTCTCGTGCAGTTGTGACTATCTGTTTGGCACGTTCCATGCAATGGTAAACATCTACAATGGCTTGCTGCACATCTATGGGTGGCAGTGGAATTTGAAACTCACAGAATCTGTCCCAATCAAGATTTGATCGAATACTTCCGTCACTATAAAACCAACCTAAGCGGTCAGATTCACTACGCTTAAATTGAAGATTTAAGTATTCTGGCAAGATTCTGTCTCTTTTGTCTTTTGACACTGAAAAAGTTATATATGCAGGTGAAATAAGAGCCGGTTTATCGGAATTATATAGACCGACACGGATAGCCATATCACGTCCTGTTTGCATGCCAGAGAAAACGAAACGCCCTTTTCGCATAATCAGATACTTATTCTTTTTCAATCCATCTGTATTGGCATTTGTAGGCATAAATTCTTTTTGAATGTTTATGCCCATAAATGATAAATCTGCATCATTGATGTTTTGTTCCTCGTCTATCTCAATATACTCTCCAAGAGGCACGGATGGATATTTTGCCCGGCAATCCACAATATACGCTTGACAGGCGGCAGAAAGACGAGGTATCAGAGCCTCGTTCAGTTCTGCAAGAGTTTTCAATCCGTTGTAGGTGTCAACCAATTCACGCTGCACCTCAATCGAAGGGAGAGGAAATTCCATTGAACTAAATTCTACCCAAGAAAATACTTCTGTAGAAGAGCCCCATGAACGAAAACACGCGTTTCTATCCCATTCCTCACGTGAGATTAGAATATATAGATAATCCGGACAAAGTAAATTCGGGTCTTTTACTCGAAATGCTACGTTGTTCCAACTTATAATGAAGTAAGAATCGGTAGTATTGAAACCAAGTCCGATTTTTTTACCGTGTGTACGTGGATTATAAACGAACTCCTTAGGGCCAACTACCAGAAACTTAGACAAATCCATAGATTTCAGATCTGCTTTTGTGGGGATAATTTCTTTAGAGATGGTCATACCCCTGACATCATCAACGCCGAATTGTAAATTGGAATTGATGGCAGTACATTGCTCAATGTACTCACCCAAGCGCACCCATTTAGTTTCATTTGCACTCATACCCCAACTGTTTTAATGCATTACGAAGCGTGGCTTCATTCTCTCGTTGGAGCGACAGGAGTTCAGAAACGGCAGAGGCGGTTTCTGAGAGCACTTTATCATAATCGATATTCGTGTCGCTGTCAACGAACTCGATATAACGGCTCGGCACTAATGAGTAGTTATTCTTGGCAAGTTCTTCAATACCAACAGAACGGTAAAGTTCAGGCTCTGCGAAAGAAGCCCCATCAGTACCGACCGCTTGCCAACGGAAGAATATATCAATGGCTCGCTTCACTTGGTCTTCTTTTAGTTCTACCTTCTTTTTCTGCTCGCCTTTGACTGGGTTTTCAGTCCATGAGCGCAAATCCATAAAGAGAATTTCGCCATGACGGTCACGCAACATCCGTCCGTGGTGCATACCTCCGCGCTTGTTTTGATTGAGAATCCAAAGCGTAACCGATATGTCGGTGGTATAAAACAATTCACGAGGCAGAACAATAATCGCCTCCACCTTGTCGTTCTCAATGAGTTCCTGACGAATGGCAACGGTATCGTCATCGCCGAGCGCACCATTGGCAAGCAGGAAGCCGGCAATACCCTTGTCAGCCTTGAGTTTGGAGAGTATATGGAGAATCCATGCATAATTGGCATTGCTCTCTGGTGGAGTTCCATAATCTGCCCAGTTCACGCCTTGTTGAGTAACGTCCTTGGTAAACCAGTGTTTGAGGTTAAAAGGAGGATTTGCCATAATGTAGTCAAAGGCAAGTCCGGCATGCCAGTCTTTGTCAAAAGTAGAAATAGGGCCATCGCCCAAATGGTGGGATATGCCACGCATCGCCAAATTCATTTTGCCAAGGCGGAAAGTGGCGTCATCTTTCTCCTGACCGAAAACATTTACGGCCGTAATGTCACCTTGCTTTGCTTCTACATATTTTGTACATTGAATAAACATACCTCCGGATCCACAGCAGGGGTCATAGAGTGTGACGTCAAAAGGCTCAATAAAGGCGGCAATAAGTTCTACAATATCGTGTGGAGTGTAAAACTCGCCGTCCTCTTTGGTGGCATTTACGGCAAAAGACTTCAGAAAGTACTCATAGACACGACCTATCAAATCCTTTTCCTCGCCAAATACCTTGTGGGAAATCTTGTTCACTTCGTCAACGACCTTTTTAAGTTCGTTGGGCTGAATCTTTACAGCGGTGAATAATCCGAGTTTTACACAGCCTTTAAGCGTGTCTCCGCCGTCTTCGATTGCCTGCAAAGCATCGTCAAACGCCGCAACAAGGTCAGAAGTCGGCACATTGATCAGCATAGACCAGCGTGCCGCTTCCGGCACATACACAATATTCTTATAACGGGATGGAGAATCGAGGAACCTCGCAATTTTTTCCTCATCAGTAATTCCGCGGTCAATACACTGCTGGCGCATTTCGGCCTGTGCATCATCAAATTTTTCACCGATAAACCGTAGGAACACAAGCGTAAGTATCACATCTCGCTTTTCGTTGAGCGACGCACTACCACGGAGATAATCACGGCAGTTAAACAATATGGATTCAAGATTGAGGACGTTCTCCTCTTTTTTCTTTGTTGCTTTCTTTGCCATAATCAATCGTTATTACCGCCATTAATAAGTTGGCGAGGGTCAACATTAAGTAAACTTGCAATCTTTACAAGCATATCAAGGGAGGGCTGCATCTTGTTGGAACACCATCGGGAAACGGTCGCTTCATTCTTGCCTACTTGTTCGGCCAACCATTTTCCGGTCTTGCCGTTCTCAACTAACACAACTTTTATCCTATTTATCTTTTGCGATTCCATATGTTTTGATTTTGCCTGTTAATTACAATACTTTGATTTGTAACGCAAATATAGTGATAATACTCGGAAATACCGCATTGTGCCTCAAAAAAGTAGCCTGAACGCCCACAAATCAAGTATATTAGCTATATTTGCAATCACAGAGAGAAGAAATAGGCCAATGAACGAAGAAAACAAAATAATACTCTATCAGGACGATGATGAGATAACTCGTGTGTCTGTGCGTTTTG
>OGMI01000805.1_pt1 | contig 10648 bp, 6 predicted proteins | sample 1573201 | NCBI WGS metagenome assembly OGMI01 (sample SAMEA2582012, study PRJEB24529) | metagenome | biome: Human gut stool | place: China | collected 2011
ATAAAAAATCCTTCTCTGACGACTGGTTCTGATTCACCCGATGCACATACCAGCAGGTGCCCTCCCACAGCTCAATCTGAGTAACAGAAGGCCAGACCGCATAAAAATGAGAAGTTTCCTCCCTGTCTTTCCAATATAAAGAAGAAGTCCACCGTTTTCCTTCGCAAAGTAGCAGCGTTTTATCCTGAAGCTTATCCAGCTGCGCTTCATACACTCGCAAGGCCACCTCGTCTCCCGCCTGAAAGTCTCCACTCCCGTCTTTCTGTATCGCCACACGCGACTGTCCCACCACAGAGACTCTAAAATCAATATTTTCCAAAGAAAACTGATCGAAATTCTCATCCGAAGAACAAGCTACAGTACATAATAAAACAGTGAATAGAAGTAAATTGCGTATAATAAAATTCATGGTAAACAAATTTATCTTTATCTATTACTAACAAATAGAATGATAGACTTGTTTACCATGAACTTATATTTCGGATGACTAATTAGTGGAAGTACCTAATAATCATATTCAAAGCTGAAATCATCTACCCACATGGTGGAACCTGCTCCTCCCGTAAAATAATCTCCATATTTGCTGGCAGAACATACTATCAGCAAATATTTCGGAACACGGCTGGTAGAACGATAATCCAGTTCTATTTCAAAGTCCTTATAGGCAGATACAGTTTCCCCACAATTCATTTCACCATACGCGATGATATTGGGATCATTCTTATCAAAATACTTCGAATTTTTCGGATTTGTACGTATCTCTACCGGTTCATTCCAATCTCCCAAAGCAATCCAGACAATGCAAGTATCTGGTTTTCCCTTCAGAGCTGCATGTGCTTCATCCGCATAATTAATAGTAGATACAGTATATTTAAAATGACCTTTCAACTTTGTTGGACGAGCTGTAAACTCACGACCAAAACCTAAGATACCATTTGTACCATCAGTTGCCTTGTACTCTCCTAAAAACAAATTGCCCGCAGCAAACTTACCAATACTTCCCAGACCGACAAATTTTGAGCCTAATATCGCGGCCTGGCTACCTGCCGACCCGTTCTGCACATCGGAAGTAGGCTGTGTAATATTGTCATCGGCAGAAATTGTCGTACTGCCCCAGTTTCCCGTATCCCACCAGGAATCTTCACCTTCCAGCCAGGGACAGATTACCTTTCCATCCTTATGCCAGTCTTCAAATCCCATATTAGGCACCGTAGCTGCTTCTCCAGTAGTAAAGGTCACTTCTGCACCATATTCTTCACCGGAATAAGTACGGCATACGTAGGTGGTGTTTGCCTGCAAATGGATGATGCGGGCCGTAAAGTTTCCTCCGTCGTGGGTCAGTTCGGAAGCATCCACCCGTATCCAGTCGGCATCTCCCTCCTTCTTGTATTCACAGCCGTTATCCTGACCAGCCAGACCAAATCCATGTACCCAAGCTACATTCGTCCATTCATCCACACTGTTTACTCCCACCTTCACATCCGACAAATTGACATATAAAGTCCATTCTTCATCCAGAAAATCACCATATTTCACCTTTACCTTTGCAGTGGCAAAATTACCCTTCCTGGTCCAATAGAGCAGAGGAACACCTGTAGTACCATTCTGCGTTGAGCCGGCCGGCCCAAGCTTTAAATCTGTCAAATCAATAAGCCCCAGCCCTTGCTCCACAGGAATATCCACAGAAGCTTCATGCGTTTCAGGATAAAAACGAGCCTGCCCCACTTGCCCATCCACAGTAAAGACACGTTCAATTACCTGAGTGGCTTCTATCGCCCAGTCGTAATCCTGATATAATGACAATGTCACCTTCAACGGATGAGTCAAATCCAAGATTGAATCTGGCCCGATAGTAGCTTTTCCCCCTTCTGTAAGTTCCAACGTCTGTACCTTTACCTTTTTAGGATTCACCGTCTCTTCGAGCGCCAGTGTCACTTTCCGGTTCTCATTCGAGATTATGGCACTTCCCACCTGCCCTTCTACGGTCATTCCCGTGATATAAAGTTTCACAGTGGGATAAGGCAAATCATTCTGTATGCAAGCTGCCAGCAGACAGACAGACAGACAGGCCATCAGTCTGCTTATTCTTCTATATATCATCCTCTTCTCCATCAGATACACACCGTTATACCAATATTAATATTCAACAAGTTGATTTTAAAGTTCGCTCCACTGTTCGTACGCTTTCCGGTTTCACCCGAACTTTTTTTCTGCTTTTCCCAGTTGTATGTAAAGCCTGCCACTCCAAAAGAGACTTCGGCTCCTACATTCGGCATAATGGAAATGGCAATTCCCGGATTAATCCCGATGTTCAGCTGGTTGACGGAAGTATCCGTATATTTCAAGTTCTCATCCGCCCCCCGTGAGAAACGGGCAGACCCTGTGCTATATCCCAGTGTCGTTTCATTAAAAAGTCCGAACAGTCCCTTCGGGTCCAGACCGATATAGGAACGATGGAAAAGACTGAAGGAATAAGAGTCATCCGTGTACTTTATGTCTTTCAAGGATATGTCCAAATCCTCAATATTCAAGGATAAATTACCGATTCCTCCGGAAATACGGGAATAACCAAATTTCAAGCCGACCACCGTATTATCCTTTATCGCATAGCCCACAAACGGCTTTATTGACAAGGTACGCAGGTTCAAATCAATATCCTTCAGCAGCGAAAACAGCAACCGGCTGTTGTCACTTTCAAAGTTATACACCGAAATGGTCATACCTCCAATCCATTTGCTTTTCGGGATAAAACGGTAATTGGTAATCCCACGGTCGTAACGCCCTATCGGTTTGGTATAAATAATCCGTGAAGAATCGACCGGCATCTTTGCTTCCAGTATCGGCACGTACACTGTATCATGCACTATCACCACCTTATATTGTTCAAGAGAATCTCCCCGAACGGCAGAAACCGTTTCATTTGTTTGAGCACTCATCTGCAAACATCCCAAACAAGCCAACAAAAATATGCTTATATATAATACCTTCATCATGCTTACAAATAAAATGCGATTCCCAATCCGATTGAGAATATATTAATCTTAAAATTCGCAGAAGTAGACGACTGCTCTCCCGTCTCTACCTGATTGGTTACCTGACGTTTTTTGCTCAAGTTCACTCCAAGCACACCGATACTTACTTCCACAGCCGTATAGTTATTGATAAAAGCCACCATACCCGGAGCTACCCCAAAGGCCAGATCCGTAGACTTGGAATAAGTACCGGTCAGTGCCTCTCCCTTTCCATTGGCCACCTTCGACTGGCTTCCACCGAATTCCAATTGCGTTTCACTAAATATGGCAAAGCGTTTGCTGTCTCCCAAAGGAATATAATTCCTGAAAATCGCCATGGCGGAATAGGAATGCTTCAACTGATAGACATTGTTAATGTCAAACTGGTTTTCATCATCCAGGTTCAGCTGAGTTTCATCCATACGCACCAATGTACGCCCATATTTAAAGCGTCCTCCCAACGCCATATTATCTTTCAAGGCATAGGCAAACATCGGGCTCAATTTAAAAGAATACCCGTCCGAATTAATTTTTTCTACCACCAGAAAATCATAGTTATTTTCCGTATGTTCTGAATACGACACTGAACTTCCGGCAATCCATTGTCCTTTCGGGACAAAGACTTTTGGCGGAAGTTTCTTTTGACCGCCTTGCGCATACCCCCCAAAGGCAATACACGCAAGGCATATTATACATAACAGTTTCTTCACAAATTAAATTAAGTTATCTTTATTCATAAATCAATTCCATATCATCAAGCCACATCTTGCTGGCCCCACTTCCTTCAAAGTAGTCACCATATCTACTTGCAGAGGCTACGATAATAATGGAAGTCGGTTTACGCTGATCGCCTCCATAATTATTATAATCTAATTCTATGGTCAGTTCCTTCAAATTCGTACCCTCTTTATAGGCTTCTGTAAAGATTTTTTCACCATATGCTATAGTACCATCTCCAGAATAAGTTCCTTTTTCGGTAGTGAACAAAGTCTGGTCTTTCGTCTTAACCACAAACGGCCAAGTTTCAACTCCCCCATCATCATTTTGGCCTTCTTGTCCAGTCCAATCACCTACAGCCACGTAAATAATTCCTTGATCGGTTACCCCATTGGCAATGTGGCTTCCTCCATTATCTACTGTTCCAGGTTCATAACGAACCCAAAGTTTCAAAGCCTTTGGACGACTTGTACAAGGGCGTCCCCATCCCAATACACCATCTGTGCCGTCAGTATTAAGATACTTACCCGCAAAAAGATTTCCGGCAGCAAACTTACCAATCCCCAAAACTCCCACAAACTGAGACGAAAGCAATATTGATTGGTTACCTGAATGTTTTACCGAAGTATCTGGAGTAGTCACATTTTTCTTCATTGTTGCAGAACCATGATTTCCTGTATCCCACCACATTGACTGCTTATCTCCATATATTAAAATAGGAGAACTTCCAGACGTATATTCAAATCCAGCATTTTCCGGCTGAAATTCTGTTTCCGTTGTAAATTCACAAGTCACAGAAGAGACCTGTTCTCCATCCATTGCCTGATATTCATAGGTAGTTCCCGGTGTCAGTCCTGTAATTTCTTTGCTAAAGGATTTTTCTGATAAATCAGCGTCTACCATCATCCATTCCGACGACTCCGTCTTCATACGATAACGGAACTTAGGAGAAAAGAGCATATCTATCAATATTTCACCATGTAAAGTGGCTTTCGAAGTCCACACTTCATACGGTTTCGTTTCACTCGTTTTCACGGTAGCATTAGAAGCAACAACGTTCCAGACAGCTACCCGGCTTTTTCCTTCTGCATCCACAGCCTCAATAGTGGTTTCTACACTCCCTTCTTCTGCCGTCATCTTTGCCATTAAATCTTTGGCAAAACAAACAGTACAAACATCTCCATTCAAAGACTGTTTCTTTTCAGAAACTGAAATACCAACATTTTTCCATGCTTCCGCATCTTGTTCATTCAGATTCAGAATATCCAACTCATTATCACTTCCTCCCCATCCCACGAAACGTTCATTGCGGAATATCAGACTTTTTAAAGCGGAAGATGTAGACACTTGTATACTACAATTAGACTGGGTATTAAGCTCCAAATACATGGGTTGCTCTAAATTATATAACTGTCCGTCTGCATCCTTACAGACAATCACGGGACGTTGCTTTAATGTAATGGTATATGTATCTCCCAAAGGAACTTCTTCTACCTTGATATTCAAAGCTGCCCCTCCGGTAGGTCCGACTTCCATATCTTTGTAGCTATAAGTCAGATTATAAAGCGTAGCCGGACTCAAGTCCGATAATTCAGAAGAGCTTTCATAAGTTTTCCCCCCTAATGTCGTAGCACGAAATTTGCAAGTAAGTTTTCGATTATCTTCCGGCAGACTGAAATAGCCTTTGGCGTTTGCATTCGCCGATGAATATACCAATTCCCCCGTAGACGAAGTTACAGTTACCTGATAATCCTCTTTAAAAATTTCTTTCAAAGATTCATCCCATACAATGGCTACCACTGTATTGGCGATACCACAATTTACTTCTACGGTACTTACAGCACCTTTTTCTATACTGAAATCCTTTTTCCCTTCAAAAAAACGCTGTTCAAACGAAGCTGCTACGGAGTCTCCAGCAGTAACTCTCACCGAATAATCACCACTTACCAGCTGAATTTGCGCAGGCACATTATCTATTCCCTGGTATTTTTGAACCAACGTCTCTCCACTATAAATACGAACCTTACAGTCTTGTTCCAAAATTGTCTGTTCCTCTGCCGACAGACTTCTGGAAACCACATGCACTTTATCTGAAACGCCAATAGAAAGTTTCAAGGCTCCTTCTGATTCCGTAAATCCAGCTTCCTTCTTACATGCAACCAGCCCCAGAATGATGCCGGTAAGAAGCGTTATGTAATACAACCTTTCTTTCATTCTACACTCTTAATTTTCAAGGTTTGTGTAACTTCCAGTCCCTGTTGATCTATTAATCGAATAATAAAATTATGAGATGCAGCTCCATACAAGCCCAATAACGGAGTAAAGCCCGTCACATCAAAAAGGATCGTTGTCTGTCCCACAACAGCATCCCCAGTAGGAAATCCCAGCCCCTTCAATCCAGCTTCCAATTCACCGGGTTCCGCCAAATCAAAACTTGCAGCTAAATTAACACCGGTTAAAATATCTTCCGTCAATGTTTCTGAATCTATAGTCACAAACACATGAGCTATACCATTGGCTGCCGAAAGTGTTACCTGTAAAGGTAAAGGATTATTCTCATTTGTGCTTGTAGGAACTTCCAGCACATCATTACTGATATCAAATGAATTTCCATTAAAAATAGTCCCTACAATAGTTGGTAAATTATCTCCTTCACCACCTCCAGTCGGGAAATCATCAATACCCGGTTCCGGACCCGGATTCACACTGACCGATTCATCAGAACCTGTCAATGAAGAATCTATAGCAATTGAAATATTAAAGGCACCTCCAGCTGTAACTGTATTGCCATCACTCACCGGAATAAACTGATACTTAATTATATTATGTACCCCACTTTTCACGTCATCAAAATGCTCGCTATAATCTATCACTTCTCCATCAATTGTTCCTTTCAAACTGACCTCCATAGAAGCAGTTTCACTATCCGGAGCAATCAAATATGCCTTCCGGCTTTCTGATGCAGGAATCTGTAAGGAATTTTCTCCTATAGTAATCGTTGTTACTACATCCTCTGAGATTTTATCTTGAAAAGATTCATCATATTCTACCGTAAACAACATATTCGCCAGTTTACAAGATATTGCCGGTACATCTGTCACCTGATTTTCCTTCACCTCACAAGTTGCCGTTCCTTTATAATAAGGAATATCAAAGCCGTTGGAAGGTTCCGCAGCCGATTTCACTTCCACCGTATAAGTACCCACTGCCAAAGACACGATTTCCGGCATCTCACTATATACCCATTGCCCTGCCTGCTGAGAATACTTATCGTAGATAGTCACAATGTAATTACTTAAATCCACTCCAGACTCCGCACGCGAATCTAAATATACCACGTCAACATCCGTATCCACTCCTACTTTCAGGGTAGACAGTTTCAACTCTCCTTTCGTGTTCACAATGTTGTCCATCGACTCTGAATGACAAGCACAGAAAAACAGTGTGCTTGCAAGCAGCGTAAAACAGATAAAAAATATTTTTTTCATATATCGGCTTTTTATTTTATTCATAAATTAATTCTACATCGTCTACTGTTAAGATACTTCCTATATGACGAGAATCCAAATTCCCAGAAAAATCTCCTGCATCTCCTTGAACCGCTTTAGTTTCAGGATTTTTACTATCAGTTGAAGAAAACACGATAGTAATTGATTTTGCTTTTTTTGCAACAGGGTAATCTATAGGAATATACCCCGATTTAAATTCATAATTAGAAGCATTTATCAATAAACTTCCAGACCCTATAACCTCCTGATTATCACCATAAACCTCAACATACGGAGTTGTAGTCTCATTATTATAAGAATAATATTTATACCAGAATTTTACACCTAAAGGACGCGAGGCAAAAGATTTACCATAATTGATAGGTTCACCATACGTACCTATATATAAAGTACCAGCTGTTTTATTCTTAGCAGTAGCTCCATCATTAACCCACAGATTGTCACTTCCCCAACCTACCGTGGCTATCTCCGCAGCATTTCCAGTATGTCCTTCCGTTTTTAACTCAGATTTCCCATCATAAGTTCTTAGATGATAAGAAGCCGTATTCTGCTCATCTGAAGTCGGTACAACTCCAGCAGCCGAACGATAATCCCAAACAGAACCTCCACCTGGATTAGGAGTCGTTTTATTATTACATGTATCCCACCAACGCAACGACACATCTTGATTCTCTTTCCAAAAATAGTAATTATAAATCGTATTTTTAGCCCAAAGTATATTTTGGGAATATAAAGCCTCAGAATACCAATCTTCAAACCCACGGTTACCCACTTGCGCTTTTGCCTCAGTTAAGATTTGTAAGTCTTCAGAATAAGCAGAAGGTTCTCCATTCCGTTTATAGGCAGCTCTCAAAGTATATTCTACTCCGCTTTCTTCTGTAGCCCCATCTCCCATTCCAGTCAATAAAAACAATCCGGTTTTTTCATCATAAGATTGGTGAGGCCATGCTTTCCACTTCTCTCCTTCCTTATATTGAATTTCTACAGTAGAAGATGATATTGTTCGTAAAGTTCGTGCTTTAGCAGAAGCTACCACTTGCACATACGCTTTCGTAGCCCATACATCCGCATTTCCATTCTTCAATGACAAGGTTAACTCAGGATCTTCTATCTTAAATGACTTTTCTATTACCTTTACACCAAATTCTGCCTTCAATTTGACATCATGTTCCGTATCAGTCAAAGACTCCGGATAGGTCAATGTTACAGTATGCTTGGTGTTCTCACCTGTAATCTGTACTTTTTCTGCACTAAACGGCTGATAAACTCCTGTATCCGAAAGGTCATAATAGAACTTTACCTTGGAAACATCACCTTCCAACGTAAGTGTAAAAGTTACAGAAGTGCTTGCATAAGGAACGGTTTCCGGTAATTCTACTGCAAAACCATTATTGCGAGTCTCAATAACCAGTTTTAATTCCTCAGAAACTTTTGTCAATGCATCCGTAGCTCTCAACGTAAACGTATGCACCTCATTATTTTCAGAAGTACAAGTCAGATTAGGCACCAACTGCTGGAAATCAATCAACGCTATTTTATCATGATTAACTCCCAATCCTTTAGTCTGCAGACCTAAAGCAGTCATTTTCTGCGATTGCTCGGTCGTCAGATTCATCAGGTCTACACTTTCCGGCCATCCCTGCTCCTTCAAAGAAGCAGAGTTCGTAACAAGTTCACACTTAGCCAGTCCAGCCGGTGCATTCAGATAAGCTTCCAGCTTTTCAGTGAAAGCTGCTCCTTCCAATACCTCCAGTGTATTTCCTGAAGTAAATCCATACGGAGTAAATACCGGAGGATCCGCATTCAACGCTTCATCCGAAATATTGATTTCCACATTCTGTTCCGAAGATGGATTATCATTGAATGTTATCTTTAAAGAAGCGGTAGATGCATCCACATCCATAGTCAAACGATATTCATGCTTGGCTTCTGCTGTAAAATTCTTGGGATTTAAAGTTACTTTTTGGGATACTCCCTGACGAGTTACCTCCAAATATACCCCCAAACTTCCCGGCACAAAATAAGCCCCCTGCGATTCATTTGCAGAAAAAGTTACCTTATTTCCCTTCGAAGAACTTATATAGGAGCTATATGAAGTAAAATAGGATTTAAACTCATCCGTATAATTTATAGAAACTTTCGCTTTATTTATAATGCAAGTCACTGAAGCCTCTGCGGTTTCTTCCTTCCGAACTTCCACATTTGTACTACCTTGATAACTGATAGCATCAAATCCTTCAGCTTCTACATCACCATAAGAAGCTGTTACTGTGTAAGTCCCTATCGCCACAGATACCGGGCGAAACTCCCTGAAACTTTCCCAAGAATTAAATACTTTCCCATCCAATGACTCTATGGTCAAGCCAAAATCATTTATATCCGGGATAGTTTTCTCTTCACCAGATCTAGACGCTTCACCCAAAAGAGTCTGATCAGTACTTACTTTCACATCTATACGTCCTTCAAGCGAACTTTGCGGCTCATCCTTCGTACAGGACACTAGGCCTACAAAGAAAAAGGACAACAATCCATAATAAACCTTTTTCATTTTGTCTACAGAAAAACACTATTTTTTCCGCGTGCAAAGTAACACCAATTCCCAAACCCTCACAAGGTCTATTTATTTTATTTTTGGCTGATTTTTAAAACCAGCAAAAAGAAAATGTCCAAATAGCCTTGATAATTAACTAAAAAGTAGCACTTTTACGGCCCATCAATGGTCTATTTTTAAAATATACCATTACTTCTTTTATCACACCTTTTCATATTTTTAATTTACCACCTACAGAAGCAGTTTATTTTTTCCCTATCTTTGGGCAACTTGAAACAAACAAGAAACCAAAAACCGCAACCACGCACCTTTTTTATGAAACACAAAATTCTTGCACAGTTTACAGGCATCTTTACATTTCTGATTCTAAGCATTTGTAATGTTCACGCACAATTTTCCGTAAAAGGTACACTCGTCGACTCACTGACGCATGAAAGCGAGCCTTATGCCACCATACGCATTACGCTCGACAAATCGCCGGAGAAACCGGTCAAAATGAATGTGACCGATGCGAAAGGAAAATTTCAGGAGAAGTTACCGCAAACCGGGAATTATACCCTGCAAATCACTTCGGTAGGAAAACGTACAGTGGTCCGCCGTTTCACCATCACCAATAACCAGCGGATGGCCGACCTGGGCACACTTTATACTTGTGATGATGCCCAAATGCTGAAAGGTGTGGAAGTAGTAGCCCAGAAACCCCTCGTAAAAGCGGAAATTGACAAAATTTCTTACAGCATAGAAGACGATCCTGACTCCAAAACCAATACTACCCTCGAAATGCTGCGAAAGGTACCACTCGTCACCGTCGATGGAGAAGACAACATACAAGTCAACGGCTCCAGCAATTTCAAGGTACA